>Ga0137418_10002050_pt1 | contig 18516 bp, 14 predicted proteins | sample CZODoug3_1_2_16f_FD_122242 | JGI IMG/M metagenome (GOLD analysis project Ga0137418, IMG submission 122242) | Vadose zone soil fungal communities from Angelo Coast Range Reserve, California, USA - CZODoug3_1_2_16fungal (Hybrid Assembly) | ecosystem: Environmental > Terrestrial > Soil > Vadose... | reverse complement strand
CGCACGCCGAGCAGGCGTGTCGTCAAAAGGGCCGCGGGCACGAGGTACACGATCGTGACGCATGTCCACATCAGAGCTGCCGCACACTGCTGGTCTTCGAGGGCCGTCATACCGAAATGTCGGGGTGCTAGAAGATAAATCGGATAGACGACGCGCTCGGAAAACACGAGAAATCCGGAAAGAATGTCGCACGGCAGCGTGGCGAGAAAAAGGTAGAGGAGTATCGACCATCGCGGCCACACCGCGACACTCGGCCACGGCTGGACGACGGGCCACCAGAACAGAAAGCCCGCTCCGAGGAAAGATGCGTGCCCGACCACGTGCCATAGATCCGACTGCAATCCCAGCGCAAAAGCCTTCGGTACATGCCATCCCACAAGTGTCGTGGCCGAGACAAGCCAGCAGAATGCCGGCTGCGAAAGCAGCCGCCGGGCGCGTTGTACGAGCGACTTCCGAAACAGAACCCTGAGCGCCGATTGAACGAACCTCGGCAAGCCTTGCAATATCGGCACTACAGGCTCACCCAATAGGATCAGCGCTGGAGCGAAAGTCATGAGCAGCAGGTGCTGCACCATGTGGACCGTCAGCAGTTCGTGATCGTATATGGCGAGCGGCGAGCCCAGCGCCACCCATATCGAAATCAGTCCAAGAAACAAACTGCCTGCGCACCAGCCGGGAATGACGCGCACGGAAGCCGAGTGAAGTCGGTGCCGCCCGCGGAGGTACAGAATTGATGCCGCAACGAATACCAGAGTGAACCCACCCGACGACCACCAGGATTCGATTGCGGGGTGATGTGTAGGCGACATCGCTTTTTCCTAAGGCTGGTTTCCACTTTCTCGCAATGCTGCGTCGCGTGAGGCATCGCGCGCGGGAGCCTGTCCTGCCGGGTGCAATGTCTCGAGGAATGCAACAAGCGCCGTCGTCTCCGCGGGACTCAAGTTCTTCCCATATGCCGGCATGTTGCCGCCTCCCTGGATTACCTGGCGAACAAGCTGGTCCTGCGTCAGCCGAACAGCAACGCTGTCCAATGCAGGCCCTCTCTGCCCGCCCGTTTCCCCGAGGGAATGACAGTTGCGGCACTGCTTGACCTGAAAAACGAGCGCGCCTTGCCGTTCAAGCGCCGTCGTGCCGTGCAGTAGTCGCATCGGCACAGGGTCGCCGCTCCAAGCATTCATGTGCGGACTCCATGGAGCCAATCCGGCAAGATGCGTAAAGGTCCCCAGCGTTACAGCGATCAACAAGACCGTCAAAACGGCGATCGGTCTCCGGCGCCAGCTCTTTTCTCCTTCGCCAGACAAAAATGGAAGAAGCAGCAAAACAAGGATCGCGATCACCGGGCCGATGAGAAGTGCCGGCGTCTCCATCGCAGGTGGCAAGAGCGAGAGCAACGCATAGAGCCACAGGAAAAAATAGTCCGGCTTCGGCGCCGTCTGGATGATCGTCGGGTCGGGCACACCTGTGGGGCCGAACGGACCGAAGTACAGGGCGCATGCAGCGACTGCCAGCAGGATGGATGCGGCAAAGAAAAGATCCTTCCACACCGCATACGGAACAAACGGTGCGCCATCCTTTTTTGTCAATTCGTGATACTCGTTTGCGTATGTCGCGCGACGCACCAGGCGTCCCGGCATCGGCCATTCATTGATTCCAAGCTTCAGCACCATCAAGAGATGAAGGCACACAAATCCGATCAACATCCCTGGAATCACGAAGACATGCAGCGCAAAGAAGCGAGAGAGCGTCGCACCGGCGATGATCGGCCCACCTAGCATCAATTTCACTATCGCGGGACCTAAAATCGGGACGTGGCTTGCGATCGATGCTCCGATCCCAAGCCCCCAATAGGCGTCTTGATCGAAGCGTAGCACTTGCCCTGTGAACGCCATGCCCAGCGTCATCAGCAGAAGAAATACTCCAACGATCCAGGTGAGCTCGCGTGGAAACTTGTAGGCTCCGAAGAGGAAAACCTGGACCATATGAATGAGGACGATCGCCACCATGAAGTTCGAACCCCATCCGTGCAATGCGCGGATGAACCATCCGAGGGTTACATCGTGATTCAACGTTTGGAGACTACTCCAGGCTTCCGCACCTGACGGAACGTAGATGAGCGCCAGCAGAATTCCGGTGACGATCTGCAGGATGAAGACGACCAGCGCGGCGCTCCCGAACACGTACCACCAGCTCGCCGTGTTCCGTGGCACGGGATGTTCCGAGATCTCGCGGATGGGCGCGGCCAGTTGCAGACGTCGGTCGAACCATTCGCCGATTTTCTGCGTCAGGCGCATGGCGGCATCTTTCCAATTCTGACGAGCGCGGCGCTCGCACCAGGTGTCGGCAGTTCACCGGCTTGAATGGCGATGAGTCCGTCCTTCACTTGGTATCCGTATTCAAAGAGCCCGCGCTCCGGCGGACCCGAAGCACGTGAGCCATCGCGGTAGTACGCTCCGCCGTGGCACGGGCACATGAACAACCCGGATTGCGGAAACCAGCGGACCGGGCAGCCCAGGTGTGCACAATTCACGGCAAAAACCTGAAACTGATCGCCTTCAATTCGCCGCACCCAGCACGCCGTATCCGCCGTCTTTCCGTCCGTCGGCATCACGTTGGGATTTCGAAAGGTAGCCAGCCTCGTCTCGCCCTCGGGAAATTCATCGACGCGCCCCAGTGGCACCCAGGCGAGATAAGCGTTCGCGCGTCCTCGCGTGACCGAGGAAAGGACGTAACCGACGATCGGTACGGCCAGCGCGGTCGCCACCAAACCGTTGAACAAAATTCCCAACTTCATGAGTAGCCCGCGGCGGGAAAGCATCGTCTCATTGGGCATGACTGGACTCCTGATGTTGCGCAGAATTTGCATCGGCGTTCGGCTGCGGCGACCCTGGCGTTCGTTGTGAGCCAAGCCAGGCAACAACATCTGTGATGTCTTGGTCCGACATCGGCTTGCCCGGAAGATTCTCGCGCCAGTCGGGCGCGCCGAGCTCGGGACGGCCCGCGATGACGACGGTGCGTAGACCCTGATCGCTCGCTAGCGCCAGGAAGGAAGCGTCCGTGATGGAACTGCCCTTCGTTCCCCCGCGGCCGCCCGGCCCATGGCACGCTTCGCAGAACGTCTTGTAAGCAATTTCGCCCCCGAAAATATTGCCCGCAGATTTCGCGGAATAGGAAGGAGGATTGGCTGCGTCGAGAATTCCGCGCCGACTCCAACGCGCACGGATTCCGGCCACGATGATTTCGATCTGCTTGTCGGTTAACATCCCCCCGGCGCTGCGCCCAAAACCGGGCATCGCCGTTCCGCGAGCCCCGTTGGCGGTCATTTTTCGGATTACCTGGTCGTCCGCAAGAGCCAGGTACACAGGATCAGCGACCGAAATCGCCGCACCTCCCCGCCCTTCCGCTCCATGACAGCCCGAACAATTTTCCGCGTAGAGCCTGGCGAAATCCAAGATCTCGTCCGGAGCCACAACTTCGGGACCTTTGTGCGGTTGACCATGCGGATTGCCACACCCCGAGACCAACAGCGCACCCAGACTCACGGATGCAAGCAGATGACGCAAGGAACTCACAGTCGCTTCTCTCCGCCATCTCGCGGCGGCATCAGGCCTGGAGCTTCAATCCCCGCGCGCACGGAGAAAGGCATGTTTTCTCGAGTCCGCACGCGCGACTGGCGGACGACGACCAGACCCGCGACCACGCCGAAGGCAATCTGTGAAGCTGTGAACCAAACCCAATCGATGCGGCTCTCCAACAGCGGATTCAGAAGACTTAGGATCGAGTAGATCATCCCGGTCCATAGCACCGGACCGATCATCCCTCCCAGCAGGATCGGATGTCGGGGAACCATCGGGAGCATGGCGCCGTACAACAATCCCACAAGAGTGGATACGAGACCGTGCAGGACCAACGCCACAAGGAAACTGTCCATGTGAAACGAATTCAACTGCCCGGGACTGAGTTTGAGCGATTGCGCGTAAACACTCGCGGCCAAGAGATTGATCGGATACCAGATGCTGCCGGTCTTCAGCAATCCGTAGGTACAGGCCAAAACGGCCATCGCCACGCTTCCGGCCAACCCGCCCTTCACGCCGGCGGAAATCGGGTACGTCTCAATGGGAAGCCATGCGCGCACCTGTTCCCCCGCTACTGGCAATCGTTCGACCAGATGTCGCGAGGTAACAATAGAGATATCTTCGGGAACGATTTGCAAAACTTCCTCATGCTCCTTGGGGAAGACCTCCCGGAACCAGCCGACACTACCGGCGACCGAGAGCACTGCACCAAGTATGCTCACCGACGCACTCGTCAGGAGGCCCGCGAACACGAGCGTGAAGCCGAACGCCAGGACCAGCGGCCAGACTGTCGGTGCTGGCAGTTCGACGTGCCCGTCCATGCGAGGACGCGGCCCGAATTGGTCCGCCAACGGTTGTGTCGCCATTGCTCCCCTCAACGTCCGAGAACGTAGACTACGGTGAAAACCACGACCCATACCGCATCCACGAAATGCCAGTACATGGAAAGCACTTCCACACGAGCGGACTGCTCCGGGCCGACCCGCCCGAGGAATGCGAACAACAGCACGATCATGAGCATGAGCAACCCGACAATGACGTGAAACCCGTGCAGGCCCACAAGCGCGTAGTACGTCGTTCCAAAGAGATTGGTGGAGATCGTGAGCCCACGTTCGTAAATGAGCCGGTGCCATTCCTGGGCGGTGCCGAACAAAAACAGCGCACCCAATACAATCGTGAGGAACCACAGACCGAGGAAGGCTCCGCGCTTGCCGCCGTGCAGGAATTTCGTCGCGAAGTGAAGCGTCAGACTGCTGGATAGCAGACAAACACTATAGAAAATGGGCACTTCAAGTACTTCGCGGGGAGTCGGGCCGGTTAGACTCTTTCCAAGATAAAAAAGATACGCCACTACAAAGATGGTGAAAATGGCCGATTCAGCGAAAATCAGGCAGGCCATCGCCACCTTGCCGCGATACGGCAGCGTCCACCCAGCGGCCGGCTGAACAACGGGACTGGTGGCTGTGCTCATCCCTTGATTCCTTCACTCATATCGGCTGTCCGGATCTTCCGGGTGTTTCTGATCCCAAAGTGGACGGCGGCTGGCTACCGTTGGAATGGAAGCGAAGTTATACGCTGGCGGTGGCGAACTCACCGACCATTCGAGCGTCCATGCATCCCAGGGATCGTTTCCGGCTTTCTGTCCCTTCCAATAAGAAACAATGAGGTTCATAACAAAAATCACGGTGGCGATGCCTTGGACGAACGCACCAATCGTCGCAATCAGGTTCCACAATTCCCAGCCGCGGCCGGGTTCGTAGGTGTAAATGCGTCGCGGCATGCCGAGTATTCCTGGGATGTGCATCACGTCAAAGGTCAGATGAAATCCGATCAGGAATAGCCAGAAATGAAGCTTGCCAAGGCTTTCGTTCAACATTCTTCCCGTGATTTTTGGGTACCAGTAATAGAATGCGGCGAAGAGCGCAAACAGAATTCCACCGACGATCACGTAGTGAAAGTGCGCCACGACAAAGTAGGAGCCGCTCAGCTGCCAATTGAAAGGCGCCGCGCCCAACATGATGCCGGTGAGGCCGGCAATCAAAAACTGAAACAGAAATCCCGTGCAGAACAGCATCGGCGTCTTGAACTGGATCTTTCCGCCCCACATCGTCCCGAGCCAGTTGAAGATCTTGATGCCCGTCGGCACACCCACGGCCATCGTAGTAATCGCGAAAAAGCTGTTGGCGTAGGAGTTCATACCGATGGTGAACATGTGGTGCGCCCACACACTCATGCTCACAAAACCGATGCACACAGTGGCGCCCACCATGACGGGATATCCGAAGATCGGCTTTCGGGAAAAGACAGGAATGATTTCGGATGCGAACGCAAAAGCAGGGATAACCAGAACGTAGACTTCGGGATGCCCAAAAATCCAGAAGAAGTGCATCCAGAGAGTCGCAGAGCCTCCGGCCTGGGTGTCAAAGAAGTGCCCGCCCAGATAACGATCGATGGAAAGCATGATCTGGGCGGCGGTGAGAGGCGATATGGCCAGAATCACCATCCCTGCCATGATCAGGTACAGCCAAGCCAAAAGAGGCATGCGGCTGAGCTTCATCCCGGGGCATCGCATGCAAAGAATCGTTGCGATGATATTAATCGCCGTACCGATGCTGCCGAATCCGGAAACCATCAGCGCAATCGTCCAGTAGTCCGAGCTGTGACCCGGCGAAAACGCGCGTGACGTCAAGGGTGCGTACGCCCACCATCCAACATCGGGCGCGCTGCCCGCGCCGTACAGTCCGTTCCCACCCAGAAAACTGAAGTACAGCAGAAATCCACCGAGCGCCGTCAGCCAGAAACTGAACGCATTCAGGCGCGGAAAGGCCATGTCCCGCGCACCGATCACCAACGGAACCAGGTAGTTCGCAAACCCAAATAGGACGGGCATGACCACGAAGAAAATCATGGTCGTTCCGTGCATCGTAAACATACGGTTGAAAACCTGCGGAGAGACGAAGTCCAGATGCGGGCGCGTCAGCTGGACTCGGATGATGATCGCTTCGATTCCGCCGATGACGAGAAACACCAACGCATAGAGAATGTAGAGAATGCCCAGGCGTTTGTGGTCGACCGTGGTCACCCACTCGTGCAGCGACTCAACCCATGGCCGGTCCGCTGTCCGCGCCTTCTGAATGGTCATCACGTCCGATGACATACCTTGTCTCCGAATCGTTGGCTACTGGAGCGTCTCCAGATAGCGCACCAGTGCGTCCAAATCAGCGTCGCTCAACTTCATGGCCGGCATCAGCGAGCCGGGCTTGATGGCGTCCGGGTTTTGGATCCACAGCCGAAGATTTTCCGGCGTATTCAGGGCCGCGCCTGACGCGATCGTGCTACGACTCATCAGGTGCGTCAGATCAGGACCGAACCGCCCCGTTGCGCCCGTTCCCCCGATCGCGTGACAGTTCACGCACGCCGTTGCTTCGAAAACGCGCCTTCCGGCGATCGCCTTTTCACTCCGATTCGCGGGCTGCTGTTGCGCATGGACCCACGCCTCAAACGCTTCGGGACTGTCCACCGAAACCTGAAGAAGCATCTTGGCGTGCTGTGTGCCGCAATATTGCGCGCACTGCCCGAGATAAATTCCAGTCCTTTGCGGGTCCACCCACATTTCATTTACGCGATTCGGAATCAAGTCGGTCTTCCCCGCAAGTTGGGGAACCCAGAAGCTGTGATCGGTGTCGGCCGAAAGCAATTTCAAGAATGTGGGCCTGGAATGCGCCGGATCACTCACCGGAATATGAAGTTCGTTCGCCGTAATGATTCCAAGACCGGGATACCTGAACTCCCACCAGAACTGATGCCCGACCGCGGTAACCTCAAGGGCGGCGGCAGGTCTCGGAGCATCCTGGATCGCGTGAATAACTCGGGCAGTAGCGAGAAAAAGTACGACTACGATCAGAATCGGAATGACCGTCCAGGCCAGCTCAATCTGTGTGCTCCCATACACCTGGGCCGGCTCGCCTGCTCCATTCGCGACTCGGTTGCGGAATTTCACCACAACATACGTCAACAAGCTGGACACAACGAGGAATATCACCCCGGTGATGAAGAGGACGAAAAGCGACAAACGAAAAATGGACTCCGCGGGTGTCGAGTGCGGTTCAAATATGTTGGGAACAGGGTTGTCGCTTGGAGGATTCGCGGCACACAGCTTGGCAGCGAGAAGAATTCCGGCCAGGAGGACAAATATTCCCATGGCCCGGCCGGCGATTGCCCCCCATTTCGCGCTGCGCGTCGTCCCGAGCATTCTCCTCATTCGCTCCCGTGCGCCGACACATTCTCGATCTTGGCGGGACGAACATCGTTCCCCCCAGTGTTCCTGCCGGTTATCGTGAGATGGCCCGCCTGACGTCAGGTGCATCTTGTGCGCCAATCGTTGCGAGCGCACGCCGTCCGCGTATCTGCCATGAGTGCATCTACTTCCGGCGGCGACCGGGGGCGGCCGCATAGCGGCAAAGGCGATGCCGCCGTCATCCGCTTGACGATGACGTCAAAACTTTGGCGTCTTTCAAACGCATTGCAGGAACTGTCCTCGGGAGCGCGAATGGCGCTACTATGGAGGTCGAAATGACTCCCGAAACATCTGGTGTTCGTGCAGCGCACGAACCTGTGGACCTTCGCAATGTGGCCGATGCGATTCCTGCCGTGTTGGTGTGCGCGCTTCCCGACGGCTCGGTGGAATTTGTAAATCACAGCTGGCGAGAATATACAGGCCGCTCAGTGGAAGGGTTGGCGCACTGGGGCTGGCCGTCTGTGGTCTGCTCCGAAGACCTTCCGGAATTCATCGTGGAATGGGACGCGGTTCGCGCAGACGGCAAATCCTTCGAAAAGGAAACGCGCGTGCGGCGCTTCGATGGCGGGCTGCGCCGCTTTCTGATTCGGATCGGGCCGGTTCTCGACGAAACAAATCAAATCATCCGATGGTTTGGAACGGGTCACGATATCGAGGATCTGAAAAGCGCCCAGGATCAGCTTCGTCTCGCTATCGACACAGCTCCCGCGCTCATCCACAGCGCGCGGCCCGATGGCTATGTCGATTTTTTGAACCAAGGCTGGCTGGACTTTGTAGGACTCCCCATGGAGGAAGCTGCCGGCTGGCGCTGGACGAACGCTTTTCATCCCGATGACGTCGATGCCTGCGTGGCGAAATGGCAATCGGCACTCGCGAGCGGAGAACCATTCGAAGCGGAAGGACGCGTGCGGCGTGCCGACGGCGAATACCGCACATTGCTGCACCGCAAGTTACCGCTGCGTGACGAAAACAGGAAAATCGTCAAGTGGTACGGATCGAGTATCGACATCGAAGATCGAAAGCGGGCGGAGGAAAGCCTTCGCCGCAGTGAAACGCGATTCCAATTGGCGATCGACACGATTCCAGGCCTCGTGTGGAGCGCGCTGCCGGACGGAAACATCGATTTTTTGAACCAGCGCTGGCGGGAATACACCGGCCTTACACTCGACGAAGCGGGTGGCTGGGGTTGGCGGAAGGCAATCCATCCCGATGACGTCGGCGAGCTAGTGAACTATTGGAATTCAGTGCTTGCTTCGGGAAAACCGGGTGAAACCGAAGCACGTCTGCGCCGGTTCGACGGCGTGTATCGCTGGTTCTTGTTTCGCGCCGTGCCTCTCTTTGACGGAGCGGGAAAATTGATCAAGTGGTACGGGCAGACCACCGACATCGACGAACGCAAATGTGCCGAAGAGAAAATTCGCCTGCAGGAAATCGAACTCCGGCAGGTTCTGGATCTTGCGCCGCAGCACGTTGCGGTTCTGGGGCCGGATGGAATACGTCACTATCTCAACCAGGCCGGTCTCGACTATTACGGTCTCACTCTCGATGAGTGGCGCACGTGCGATCCTCAGAGGCTCGTGCACGTGGACGACCGCGAACGCATGGCGATCCTCCTGCAAGGCCGGACTTCAAACGGGCCCGCGGATGAGGCTGAAGCGCGACTGCTCAGTAAAGAAGGCAAATACCGCTGGTTTCTTCTTCGCTTGAACGCTGTTCGCGATGGACAAGCACAGATCGCGCGCTGGTATGTTGCGGCGATCGACATCGAAGATCGCAAACAAGCCGAAGAAAGGCTGCAACACGAGAACATCGCGCTGCGCGAAGAAATCGACAAGGCTTCGATGTTCGAAGAGATCGTTGGAACTTCTCCAGCACTGCAGGCCGTGCTTTCTCGCGTATCGAAGGTCGCTCCCACCGAGTCCACAGTTCTGATCACCGGGGAAACCGGAACCGGGAAGGAATTAGTGGCCCGCGCAATACACAGGCGCTCCCATCGTTCCTCGCGCGCATTCATCAGCGTCAACTGTTCGGCAATTCCGCGCGACTTGGTTCCCTCGGAACTATTTGGACACGAGAAGGGTGCGTTCACGGGAGCAATGCAGCAGCGCATAGGACGCTTTGAATTGGCCGAAGGCGGCACGATCTTTCTCGACGAAATCGGAGAGCTTCCCGCGGAAACGCAGATCGCCCTATTGCGCGTTTTGCAGGAACACGAATTTGAGCGAATCGGCGGCAATCGATCCATCCAGACCGATGTCCGTGTGATAGCCGCAACCAACCGTGACTTGCAAGCAGCCATCGCCGCGGCCACTTTTCGCAGCGATCTCTTCTACCGGCTGAACGTATTTCCGATCGAGATCCCTGCTCTGCGTGAACGCCGAGAGGACATTCCGGTGCTGGTCGAATACTTCATCGACCGCTACGCCAGGAAAGCCGGGAAAACCATCCTTAGCGTTAACAAAAGGACCATGGAGCTCTTGCAATCGTATCCTTGGCCAGGAAACATTCGCGAATTGCAGAACGTCGTCGAACGCTCCGTGATTCTTTGCGAGTCCGAGACTTTCTCGGTCGATGAGAGCTGGCTGTCGACAGAACGTTCGGCAGCGACACCCAAAAGTTCGAGTGAGCTTTCCCGCACTCTCGCCCTTCAAGAAAAAGAGATCATTGAGCATGCCTTGCGCGAAAGCAGAGGGCAGGTGTATGGACCGTCCGGCGCGGCCGCCCGGCTCGGCATGCCGCGGTCCACGCTGGAATCCAAGATACGGTCCTTCAAGATCGACAAGAATCACTTTAGAACCTCGGACTGCGCCGAGTAATTCCCCGCATTCCTATCTGCGTTCTATATAAATGACAACAGTGTTTGTGCAGAATCTCACCAATTGGCGAAACCTCGTCAATTCTTGAAGCTTTAACTTCCCTGTTTTCCATGTATTGCGATTGGACCTGCGCTTGCCTTTCTATCGGCGGGCTCCTTCCAAGAGAGGGTCGATGCTGAAGATCCACAGGGCAGCAAACGGGGAAATTGTGTTCAAGTTGATTGGTCGGATGGACGCGGAGCATGCAGCTGAATTGCGAAAGCTGTTCCAGTCCGAAGATCGCAACCGCCCCATCCTGATGGACCTCACCGACCTTACCCTCGTGGACGGAGACGCCGTCAGATTTCTGGACCTTTGCGAAACCGACGGCATCAAACTCAAGAATTGTCCGGCTTACATACGTGAGTGGATCACAAGACAACGGCCAGGAAGTTGACGAGAACCGCACCGGCCACGCGCGTGGCAAGATTTGGAAGGTGATCCGTGGATTTACGACAAGTTCGCTACTTCCTCGCCGTCGCCCAGCATCTCCACTTTTGCCGGGCCGCCCGCAGGCTGAAAATCAGCCAGCCGACCCTCAGCCAGCAGATCAAGGCTCTCGAGAAGCGCGTGGGAGCTGAACTCTTTGTGCGCAATTCAAAGGGGATTGTTCTTTCCGCGGCTGGGACCGCATTCCTTCCTAAAGCCGGGCTCGCCGTGCGCGAAGCCGATGCCGCGATTCAAGATGCGCTCGATGCCAAGAACGGTGTGACCGGGCATCTGAAGATCCTCTGCAGCCCCTTGGCAGAATACACTCTACTGAAAGATGTCCTGCGCATGATGCGTCAATCGTGCCCGGCGCTCACCACGGAAGTTCATTTTTCGTCGGACACAAATCACTTTGCCTGCATCGCCGACGGCACGTTCAGCGCGTCCTTCATGACTTGTTATTCTCCGCCATCGAATCCCGCGTTGTTGTGTGAAACGCTCTACCACGAGGATTGCGTGGTGATGTTGCCCGAATTCCATCCGCTTGCGCGAAGCCGTGCACTCTCGCTCCGTCAGCTTGCGCAAGAAACCTGGATTGTCACCGATCTTTCCGAGTCCCTTCTGCAGAACGGCCTCCTTGCGTCTTCCTGCAACGAAGCGGGATTAGAGTCCAAGCGCATTCGACCGACTGAGTGGCACTCGTTATTTCCTCTCGTCGCTTCGGGCGCCGGCGTTTCTCTCGTGCCCGCTGCGCTGCAATCCATTCGCCGTCCCGACTTGCGGTTTGTGCCTCTCGCCGATGGCCTGCAAATTCCGGTCAGCATGATTACGCGCGTAAACGACCCCTCGCTGCACCTTCTACAATTCCGACAACACGTTGCCGAGGCCGTCGCGATTCGCCCCGCCTCCGGAATCACGAAAGTTCCGCGCCTCGCGGCGAGAAGCGCGGCCTCCCCGAGAAACGATGCGGTACCGATCCGGATACCTCGGCGCGGCGGCGTGCGCGTGTCGCCGCCGGCGATGCAACTTTCCAAATCACACGTCGCAGAAAGCGCTCGACTGTCTCTTCGTCGGGTCGGATAAGATTTCCAAATCCTGCGCGGGAGCGAGAATTTATTCATGGACTTGCGGCAATTCCGTTATTTCATCGAGGTTGCGGACCGACTCAGTTTTACGAAGGCCGCGAAGCGTCTCCACGTCAGTCAGCCCACGCTGAGCCAGCAGATACGCGCGCTAGAACAAACGCTCGGCACCGACCTCCTTTCCCGCGGTGCCAGCGGCATAGCCCTTACGCAAGCCGGCATCGCTTTCCTCGACCGGGCCCGCGCCGCGATCCGTGAAGCGACCGCCGCCGTTGAGGACGCGCGCGCTGCGTCCGCTGGATTCTTGGGAAGGATCAGCGTCGCCTGCGGCCCGCTTGCCGAATACTGCATTCTGCACGACGTGCTGGAGCTCGCTAGAGTCAAGTCACCGAAACTCAGCATACGTTTGCGTTTTCTTCCGGAGAACGAACAAATTCTTGGGGTTCTTGCCGGAACGGCCGACGTGGGATTTATGGGATTTTTTTCCGAAACGACCGATCCCCACTTGAAGTTCGAACCGCTCTATCCTGAACGCGGCATTGTCATGCTTCCCGCCACACACCGATTCGCGTCACGCCGTGCCGTAAAGCTTTCTGAATTGGCCGAAGACCCCTGGATTGTGCCCACCCGCGACCAGTCCCCTGTCGTCCACGACCTCTTCCTTGCGGAATGTCTGAAGTCAGGATTCGCGCCGAAGATCAACGTCTCTGCAGACTGGTATTCCCGCTTTCCGCTGGTCGCTTCCGGGGCCGGAGTCTGTGTCGGCGCGTCCGCCTTACTGAAGTTTCGGCGTCCCAAAATCAAATTCGTTTCCCTCGAACCCAGCGTCACCGTCAACATCGGAATGATCACCAAACGCGAAGGCCCCTCGCCGCAGCTTGATGAGTTTCGTGGCCTGGTCAAGGAAGCGCTCGCTCTCCGGGAAAGAGAAATGCAAGCGTGATTCCGGAAAACCAAACTACCCGAGGTTATCGGTACCATAGAGCCACTCTATTGGACGAAGTTTTTCGTTTGTGTTTCAGTGCAGATCATGACTACTGACACCGTTTTATCAAAAGAATTCCGATTTACGAGCAGGGATGGTCTGTCGATCGCGTGCTTCCGCTGGGATGCGCGAGGACCTTCGCGCGGCGTGGTGCAGATTGCGCATGGTATGGGCGAGCACCTTGGCCGTTATGCAGAACTGATTGCTGTTCTGCAAGAAGCCGGTCTCGTCGTATATGGCCATGACCACCGAGGGCACGGGCGCACCGCTCGCTCACCAGCAGAATTCGGCGACTACGGCGAAGGCGGCTTCGACCTCCTCGTCGAAGACATCGCCGAGCTTACCCGCATCGCCAAAGAAGAGAATCCGTCGCAACCCTTCCTTATTTTGGGCCACAGCATGGGGTCCTTTGCGATGCAGCAATACGTGCTCGAACATAGCTACTTGATCGACGGTCTCATCCTCTCAGGATCGGGTGTGCTCGACGGGATGGTCCGCCTCGTTAATTCCTCGCCGCAGAATTACAACTTTTTCAACGCCGCCTTCGAACCGGCCCGCACGCCATTTGACTGGCTCAGCCGCGATACGGTGGTCGTTGATGCCTTCATGAAAGATCCGCTCTGCTTTCCCGTGGTAAAGCCCGCGTCCGCAGCGTCCTTTCTCGCAGCCTCGACGCGGCTCGCTGACCCAGCCTTTCTCTCGGAAATCCGCCACGATCTTCCGGTGTATCTGTTTTCCGGAAGCGAGGACCCGGTCGGCGAGCGCCTGGCCGGAGTACGTACGCTGATGGAGCGTCATCACAGGGCCGGCATTTGCGACATCTCCTTTGATTTTTACGACGGAGGGCGGCACGAAATGCTGAACGAGATCAACCGCGGCGAAGTCCGCAGCAATCTTTTGGTCTGGATCTCCGACGTCTTGCATTGGTAGCCGCCGCGCATCTGTTCGTGTCGATCTTCGATTCGAATGGATAGACATGCTCTTTTCCTGAATACCGAGTTCCTGCCCGTGGCCCATAGAGCTTTTCTATGTGCGCGATAGCGATTGCGACTTTGACGGCCATGCTTTGCACCTGCTACTTCTCATAGCCAAGGATGCCTGCGGCACCGGCTCTTTCGCCGGTGACTCCTTGCGCCAACGGACACAGCGAAAATCGCCGGGCGGTTTTCCGGCGCTTGTCCGCGCGGCGAATCGCTCGCGCGAATTCAATCGTTGGCTCCACGAGGAGATGCACCATGGCAGCTGCTTCGACGCCGAATCCGATTTCGAGTCCGACTTCCCCAACCGCCGTTCAGCCGGCGCACGCAGAACCACAGCCGAAACCGCGGTGGCCCTGGCTCAAATACGCTACGCCGTTCGTGGTGTTGTTGCTCGCGGCCGCCGTCGTGATCACCATCACGCGAAATTGGAATGCCTGGGAAGGGGGCCGAACCGAACAGGTCACAGACGACGCCATCGTGCGGGGTGACCTGACGCCGCTGAGCACGAAAGTTGCCGGCATCGTGCGAAACGTGAAGGTCTCCGACTTCCAGCGAGTTCACGCTGGAGACCTGCTCGTCGAACTCCAGGATGACGACTACCAGGCACAACTGGCCCAGGCAAGTGCCGCGGTCGAGGCGGCCAAAGCGGCCATCCAGAACAATCGGAAACAGCGCGACCTTCAGGATTCCCGCATTGAACGTGCACTTTCCGGAATCGATCTCGCGAAAACACAAATCGCTGCCGCCGAAGCTGGCATCAACGCAGTTCACGCTGACGTTCTGCGCACGCGCTCCGAACGCACCCGCCAGGAAGCGCTCCTCGCAACACAAGCCGCGACGAAACAAAAGGTGGAGAACGCGGTCGCCGATGAGCAACGCTTCGCGGCGCAGGCTGCCAGCCGCGAGGCCGATCTCGAACAGGCCAAGACCTCCTTGCGCAGCAACGACATTGGCGTCGAGGCCGAGCGGCGCTCCAGGGCGGTCCTTGAATCCCAGGAGCAACAACTGATCGCCGACCTCCACGCTAAGGAGGCAGCTTTGACTGTGGCGCAGGTGAACTTGTCATATACGAAAATCCACGCGCCGGCGGATGGGACGGTCGGTGAAAGACAAGTTCGGACAGGACAGCTGGTCTCTCCCGGAACTCAGATCCTTACCTTTGTTTCGGAGACGAAGTGGATTCAAGCGAACTACCGCGAGACCCAGCTCATGCACATGAAAGTTGGTGACCCGGCCGAAATCCAAATCGACGCCTATCCAGGACAACGCGTGCGAGGTAAGGTTCTCGAAATCGCACCGGCCAGCGGTTCGCAATTCGCCCTGCTGCCACCCGACAATGCCACCGGCAATTTCACCAAGGTCGTCCAGAGAATTCCGGTAAAAATCGTGTTCGACGATCCCTCGCTTGCCGAGAAATTGCGCCCCGGGCTTTCCGTCATCGCCACGGTGCGGACCACCCACTGATCGGAGCACACGATGGCGTCCCAAATTGTGACCCTGCAGTCATCACCCAATCTACGAATCGCCAAAGCGATAGCCGGAGGATTGCCCTCGGAGCTTTCGCAGAGCCCGCTACTGGGTATTTTGGGTGTCGTCATGGGCGCCGGAATCGTGACGCTCACAGGACGGATGCTCACGCTGGGCTTGGCCGATCTCAAAGGAAGTCTCGGAATGGGCTTTGACGATGGCGCGTGGCTAGGCACCGCCTACAACGTCGCGCTCATGTTCATAGGTCCGTTCACAGTTTACATCGGCGGTCTGCTTGGGCCGCGTCGCGTGCTCCTGGCCGCGGCTCTTTCGTTCACACTCATCTGCGCGTTCCTACCGCTGATCCACAGCTACAGCCTGCTCGTCACCGCTCTCGTCCTGGCGGGACTCACCTCGGGCACGTTCTATCCACTCACTCTCACGTTCGCCTTGCGAAATATTCCGCTGCGCTTCCTGCCCTTCACGCTGGCGCTCTATGCGACCTCCGTCGACGGTGCTGTAAACATCGCGCCATCTCTCTACGGCTGGTATCGTGAGCACCTCTCCTTTCACTGGATGTTCTGGAACTCGGCGCTGATTACGCCCCTCATGATCGCCTGTATTTATTATGGAATTCCCGCTGCAGCTCCGCGCAAGAAAACAGGGCCCGCACCCAGCTTCGTAGGATTTCTCTACGCGAGCGCTGGATTCGCGATGCTGTTTGCGGCGCTCGACCAGGGTCAGCGGTTGGATTGGTGGAACTCCGCCGTTTTCAACGCACTCTTTTTCGGCAGTGCCATCTTTTTACTTTCCTCCTTGGCGCGACGCCTGCGAATGCCCAATCCCCTGGTCGATCTGCCCTACCTGCGGCAGTGGAACACGCTAGTTCTTGGAACAGCCCTCATTTTCTTCCGCTTCTGTTTGCTGGCAACCATCCTCCTCATTCCACAGTCGCTTTCGATCCATGGCTTCGAGGCCAACCAGATCGCTCCCGCAGTTTTCTGGACCGCCGCGCCGCAGCTTCTCATCGCCGTCATCGCCGCACTCCTGCTGCTCCACGGGTTCGATTCGCGACTGTTGATGGCCACAGGCTTTGCGTGCATGGCCGCAGCATCGCTGCTCAACGCTCAATACACTCTCGCCTGGTCCGCTTCGAACTACTACCGTTCGGAACTCCTAATGGGCGTAGGTCAATCCTTTGCTTTCATCGGCTTGGTCTCGACGATCGTCCTCCAGGCCGTCTTCACGGGTGGACTTTCCAAACCACAGGCGGCGCTGACCTTCTCCGCCTTTTTTCACACCATCCGTCTTTTTGGAGGGCAACTGGGAGTCGCATTCATGACCCATTTCATCGCCGTGCGGGAGCAACTCCACTCCAACCTTCTCGGTCTGCATGTCCAGCAGGGCAATTGGATCAACGACGCCGCAGTCAAGCAGCTGACCGCCGGTTTGTACGCCAAATCTTCCGGACTCCCCGCAGCAACCGGCCGCGCCATCGGACTCATCAGCGCCCGCGTTCGACTGCAGGCGTATACCCTGACCTCCGTCGACGGATTTCACCTGGTGGCGTGGGCCTGCGTCGCAGCTCTGCTGCTGATCGCCCTGCTTCGTAAATCTCCGCTGAACTACCGCGAACTCAGCTTCCCGGAAGGGGAAGCCCCGGCACCCCTTGAGGAAAAAACATGAACTTACGCCTCGCGCTCCTTTGCGCTGTCTCGTTGATTCTTCACGCCTGTACACTCGCCGCACAGGAAAGCAAACCAGTATCTCCTCGGCGCATCACACTCGACGAAGCCGTGCAGTTGGCGTTGAAACACAATCATGTCGTCCGCATCGCGGGTTACAAGGTCGAAGAAAAAGAACACGCGAAGGAAGTCGCGCGCAGCGCCTATTTTCCCATCCTCCGCAATGACAGCAATGTCCTGCGCGTGACGGACACACAGTTTATCGGCATTTCCGCCGGAAGCCTTGGCACGGTCGCCGGAACCCCGCTCCCCGAGCGCTCCGTTGTCCTCAACCAGGGCGGCCATACATTCATCATCAGCGGTACATCGCTCACACAGCCGCTCACGCAACTTCTGAAGGTCAAGTCCGCGAACGATATGGCACGAGCCGAACTCAACGCTACGCGCGACAAAGCACGGCAGACGGAAAATGCGGTCGCCCTCCGCGTTCACCAGATCTACTACCGGATTCTCATTGCGCAGTCCCGCCGTGAAGCAACGCAAGCGAAAATCAAGGCGACCGAAGATGTGCAGCGCGAACGCACGGCGCAAGTCAAGTTCGGCAGCACGCTGGAGGAAGAAGCAATCGAAAGCCGGGCGCAATCTCTCGAAGCCAGGCAGGATCTTCTGAGCACGGAGCTCCAGCTCTCGGATCTCACCATGCAGCTCGACGATGTGATTGGACTGCCGCTCACAACGCCCCTCACGCTGGACGCCGGTGTGCGGGAAGTCGGAGAAATCTGCGACCGGGAAGCATGCTTGCACGCCGCGCTCGAAGCGCATCCGGAAATCGCCGAAGCGCGAGCGGAAATGGAGAAAGCTTCCGCCGCCGTTCGTCTCGCCAAACGGCAGTATTTGCCGGATGTGGAGGCATTCGCCCGCCATAGTTATCAGGATAACGTCCCGTTCCTAGCCAGGAACTTCGGCACGTTCGGTGTTCACCTTGGCTACGATCTCTTTGACGGGGGAAGAAAGCGCGCAGCGGTCGATGAACACAAAGCGCAACTGGCCCAGGCGCAGGAGAACCTTGCCCGCGTAACCGAAGAGATCGAACTGCGCGTGCATACGGCCCACAACAAGCTCCATCGCACTCGCCAAATGGTGAAAGTTTCCGAAGAACTATTG
>Ga0137418_10002048_pt1 | contig 18526 bp, 17 predicted proteins | sample CZODoug3_1_2_16f_FD_122242 | JGI IMG/M metagenome (GOLD analysis project Ga0137418, IMG submission 122242) | Vadose zone soil fungal communities from Angelo Coast Range Reserve, California, USA - CZODoug3_1_2_16fungal (Hybrid Assembly) | ecosystem: Environmental > Terrestrial > Soil > Vadose... | reverse complement strand
CCTCGGTCGCTTTTGTTTCGCAACCATCAGCTTCCCAGTTCTTGACCGAATGGACAACAACCTATTGAAACTTCACAGCTAAAGCCGCTCTTCTGTGGCCGTGATTGCAGCGCTGAAGCGCTGCTCCGCCCAAAGGTTTCACCTTCCCAAAAGCCCCGCGCATACAGGCGAGGACGCCTGCGCCTCGATTGATAGACTCTTGGGATTTTAGGACGCGGAATTGGTGGCATGGCGGGCGGCGAGTTTGGCGATCGATTCTTCGGAGGTGAGTTTAGCGGCGGTAGCGCGAGGCATGTAGAGCTTGAACGTTGTGCCATAGCCGGATTCGCTGTAAGCCCAGATGTAGCCGCCGCTTTGCTTCACGATTCCGTAGACTGAGGCCAGGCCGAGTCCGGTGCCTTTGCCGCGTTCCTTGGTGGTGAAGAATGGTTCAAATATGCGCGGGAGTATGTGACGCGGGATTCCGAGGCCCGTATCGCTGACTGCTAGAAGGACGTAATCGCCGGGCGGCATGGCGGCATGTTTGTCTTCGATGGTGACGTTGGTCGTTTCGAGAAGGAGCTTGCCACCGTGGGGCATGGCGTCGCGGGCGTTGGCGGCGAGGTTGATCAGCACCTGCTCGAGTTGCGCCGTGTCGGCCTCAATGGGCCACAGATCCGCCGGGAGCTGCACCCAGATCGTGATCTCCTTCCCGACCAACCGGGAGAGCATGGGAACGGCGCTGTCAATCGCACCGTTCAAGTTGGTGGGTTTCAATTGCAGGGGCTGTCTGCGGCTGAAGGCGAGAAGTTCGCGCGTTAGGTCTCCTGCCCGGCACGAAGCCGTCCGAATCTCCTCGGCGTGGTGGCGGGCGGTAGAGGAAAGATCGCTTTCTTCCAGCAGCATTTCGGCATAGCTGCGGATCACGAGCAGCAGGTTGTTGAAATCATGTGCGATACCTCCGGCGAGTTCGCCGACGGCCTCCATTTTCTGCAGTTGCAGAAGGCGCTGTTGAAAGCGCGCGGCTTGTTCGATAGCGTTTTCACCGTCGGGCTCATTGGATGCCGTGCGCCATGTGTTCCACATCAGGGCCGCACATCGGACGCTGTCCGTCAATGGCATGGCGAAGGCAATTGTTTGTGCAACCTCGGCGCCGCCCGCATGCAGAGCGTGAGCGGAGTAGCTCCCGTCGGGCGAACGGCCAAAGCGGATGGTGGGAACGGGGAGGGAGGCTGTCTTCCGGGGCGTCGCGTCGTTCACCCGCGATTCGTTCACCAGCCTGTCGTTCACGAGTCCGTCGTTCACGAGGATGAGGTCAGCTAAAGGCGCTTCAGATAGTTCGACCGAACAATCTTGTAATGCGTCAGAGAGGAGTTGCCCCAACTCGGCGGCGCGCGCAGGTTCTGGCTCAATGAGGGCGATCCTAAGGGCTGGGCGGGGCAAGGTACATCCTTACTCCGGCGTTTGAGGAGCTTCACCGGACAATCCGGTAATCGGCAGGAGTCGACTGGGTCTTTACGAGGCAGCAGCCGGGAAAGATGGCCTTTGGGTAGCGGCGGAGCGCCATTCGCTCAAGCTTTGTGGGATTCTGGCCGATGAGAGCGTTTGATCTCCAGAACGAGGGCGCTCAGGCGGGGTTTCGCAGGCATACAGCTCGTAGTGTGGAGTCGAGACGGTTGAGTCTGGTCACCGGTGGTAGTCCGGAGCGGTGGAGCTGATGTTTGCCGCGGCCCCGTGATGCTCTTCCCTGCTATTGCACGGGAACAGCGCGCCGTTACTAGCTCTTCCGGGCTATTGCACGGAAAGCCGGGAAGCGAGACAATTTTAGTAACTGCCAGCCCCGTTCCCGTCTTCTCCCATGGAGGTGTTGTTTGTCCCGCAAGTATGGCCAAAAGGGCTATCAGGATTCCGCCGAGAAAAAAGTATTTACGCCGTCACAGCCCGCGCCTCGTTCCAAAGACTTAACGTTCGGACCGCGGCCGATTCAAATGCCGGGATCGCACAACGTTTCCCGCTGCGCGATGTGCGGAACAGTGTTGCAGTCTTCAGTTGACGTGCGCGGACAGTGTCCCAAATGCTCCGCGGAACTGCACTCCTGCCGTCAATGCAATTTCTTCGATCCGGGCGGACGGTTTGAATGCGCTCAGCCGGTGACGGCTCGCATCGAGAGCAAGACTGCCAAAAATGAATGCCAGTTTTTCGCGCTGCGCAGCAATCTGGAAAAAGAGACAACCGCCGGACCGCCGAAGGTCAATACGGCACGGGCTGCCTTCGACGCCCTCTTCAAGAAGTAGTTCCCGGAAGACTTAGTCTCCGCTTCGTCGCCGCGTTCGCGACCTCAGTTCAAGTCGTTGAGCATCACGTTCTGTTGCGGGAAAGGTGTTCCGGTCGGGTTGCTGAGCAGGACAAAGGTTCGCACCTGGCCTGCCTTAAACAACACTGTCTGCGAGTCCCAGCCAGGGATCACAGTATTGTCGGGATCCGTGTTTCCCGCGGGAACGGCGCGGATTTGCAGGTTACCATCCGTTGGCACCGCAAGGGAGACCCACGACGGCGTCGACTGGAAAACCACGTTTGAGAAGTCAGGGCTGGTCAAGTTGAGGCGGGCTCCAGGTGCGCGAATGTACGCATCCACCGCGCCCGAATCGCCTGGGTTTGTGTGATAGAGCGGATCAAGTTGCAGCACTCGAATTTTCACGTCGTTCGCCGCGGGCGAGGTGTGATCGTCCTCTGTTTGCAGGATTGTGAACGTGGACGGTGCGGCGGCGCTCAAGCCGACAGCCGCGATGGTGTAGTAGACCTTATCGACAAAGCCAATCTTAGTGTCGAGGAGGATCGCTGTTGGATCGCTCGACTTCGTAATCTTCAGACTGATGTTGGTGCCGGGCCCTTCAGTAAAGTAGTTCGAGCCCGTGCCATAGGCCATGGCCGTCAGAATCGTGTTGCCATTGATGGTGACGTCGATGGTGCCCGCGTCCGGCGCCGCGTTCACAATGCGCACAAAGGAGCGCCTGCCGCTGCCACCGCACGATGCCAGAAGCAAGAACGCCGAACCCACCATTAGAGCCGTTAAAACTTTTCTCACGCGCCAACACCTCATGGGGATTGAACTGGGCCGAACCCTGAGCAAGGGGTTTAGATGCAGAGGAAGCCGCCTGCGGGTTGCCGAGCCATCTGGATTTCCAAGAATTAATGCCTGCCTAGAATACCAGCGTCGGGGCCGGATCGTGGCTGCGGCCTGAAAATACCTGGAAATTCGTGGGGATTCGCAGGCCTTACTGGTGACCCGCCAGAATCTTCGGCAGCATGAACAGCGGCGTGCGCACTTCGCGCTGGAGCGGGGATTGTTCGGTCATTTCGTCGACGAACTCGAGGCCGTGGCGCAATCCGTCCTGGTGGCGCACGACGGAACGGCGGCGGATGGAGTGAGCGGCGAAGGGTAGCAGGAACTCCACGATGGCACCCTCTCCGCTCTGGAGCTTTGCCGCCAGGATCAAACCCATGCCCTTTTCACAGACGTCCCACGTACGGCCGGGGATTTCCTCGGGCACACCGGAGCGCAGTGTCGTTACCGAGATGGGTACGCCGATGGGGGTACGCAGCCAGCGGCGTGGCTTGGGAAGGGATTCGGCACGGACAGCGCCATGGAGCGTCTCGTGTTTGTGCGTCTCGTGGTCGAGCGTTTCTTGACCCGGGGTTTCCTGCTTGACCAAGGACGGCAGAATCGCCTCCATCATTGCGCCGATACGCTTGAGTGCGCTTGCATCGCGATCTTGAAACGCGTGATGCTGCATGGAAAGAATTTGAAATAGGCCCGCGACCTTGCCACCAGCGTGAAGCGGCATGACCATGAGGGACGCAATCCCCAATTGGCGGCAGCTCTCGGCGTCGACGCGTGTGTCCGATTCGACACTATCGCAGCGCAGCAACTGATCGCGGCGGACCGATTCGCCTGAGAAACTCGACGCCAATTCCACATGGGAGCCCAGCGGCGGGGCGGTAATTCCGGCGGTGGCGCAGCAGACCATCTGCGGCCCGCTTTGTACGGCAACGGCAGCCCCAGTCGCGCCCGTTATGTATTGGGCGTTTTCGGCGAGAATCTGGAGGGTGGCCCCTGGGCGTAAGTCCATCTGTCGGCAAACCTTACCGGTGATATCGGCCAGGTATCCAGACTAGTGGGGAGCCTGGAAATCGCCAACGTTACGGCAGTTCACCCCAGTTGGACTTCGGTGCTCTTTGACGACGTGCTGGACAAATCGCCGCTCACGAATCACCGGCGGATGCGTCCATTACCTCGTCGATAAACTGCAGAACAGATTAGGCTTCCCCGTCGGGCATGGCAAGCGCATCTAAGAGGAAAGCAAAGAAAGTTTCTTGGGAACTTTTGCTTCCTGTGGTTCGTAACAGAATGAAGAGTTTGGCTCCTGGAGGTATGCCGATGAGTTTGCACGCCGCGACACTTCGTAGTCCAATACCAAGCGATCCCAGCCATTTTTCCGCCCGTCCGACCGCTAGCGCCCCTGTGCACGACGTGCTACGGCAAGCCCAGGACGAGCTGCACGGGTTACTACAGCAACGGGCTGACCTGATGAAGCGGATCGGTACCGTGAAACAGACGATTTCCGGTCTGGCTAGTCTGTTTGGCGACGAGATCCTAAGCGACGAATTGCTACACCTGGTGGATCGCAAGCCTTCCGGACGCCAGCCGGGCTTTACGCATGCCTGCCGGGTTCTGCTCATGGAAGCAGGACGTCCGCTGACGGTGCGCGAGGTGTGTGCGCGAATGGGCGAGCGTATGCCGGCCGTCCTTGAGCGCCACAAGGACCCGCTGGCTTCCTTGACCACGGTGCTCAACCGGCTCGTGGATTATGGGGAGGCGCAAAGCTTGCTCGATGACCACGGACGGCGGAGTTGGTCCTGGATCGCAGAGAGTAAGGAAGAGGCTGCGAAGTAGAGTTCTTAACGAAACTTCAGATCCCTACCGTTATCGGGATGACAAGCCTCGAATTGCGCACGGGCGGGGCGCCCGTGCCTCCATTGGGCGCCTCTAGGCTGCGATCGGCAGTAGCATTCCCTTTTCCAGGTGCCGAATCAGGTGAGCGTACGATGCGGCGTGGGGATCGTGCGTCACCATCACTACCGTCTTGTTGAAGCTTTCGTTGAGTCGCCGCAGGATTTCCAGCACGTCTGTCGCTGAGTTGCTGTCCAGATCGCCCGTGGGTTCGTCGGCGATGATGAGCGTTGGGTCGGTTACGATGGCGCGGGCGATGGCTACTCGCTGTTCCTGACCACCTGAAAGTTGCTTCGGTAGATGATGCATGCGCTCGCCCAGCCCCACCAGGCGCAGAGCCGTCGTCACATGATCACGGCGCTGCTTTTGCGACAGGTTGGTGAGGAGCAACGGCAGTTCGACGTTTTCGAAGGCGGTCAGCACCGGCATCAGGTTGAAGGTTTGGAAAATGTAGCCGACGTGCTCGTTGCGCCAGTGGGCTGTCTGGTCATCGTTGAGTTTGAAGACATCCTGACCCAAGACCAGGAGTTGCCCTGAAGTTGGCCGGTCGATTCCCGCAATCATGTTCAGCAGAGTTGTTTTTCCGGATCCGGAAGGACCCATCAACGCCACGAACTCGCCCGCCGCGATATCGAGGGATACGTTGTCCAGGGCCGTGACTTCAAACGCGTCGCGGCGGAAAACCTTGCTGACGCCACGTGCTTGCACGACGACGTTGGCGTTGCCGTTGGCACTGACGTTGCCGGGGGTCGTGACGCTCATTTCTGGCCTTTAATCTTTACTGGGTTGCCGTCCTTGAGGGTGGCGGGAGCTGTCGTGACCAGCGTGTCGCCCTCCTTGACTCCCTCGACGGCAAAGCCACCGCTGCGAGGTCCGACGACCGAGATGTCGCGTCGGTCGACGCGGCTTCCCGTAACGACGAAAACATACTTTTTCGCTCCGTCGCTGCGCACGGCAGCGGTGGGCACGAATACGCCCGAGCCGCGGGCTTCGCCTTCCTTGGGCAGGAATCGTACCGAGGCATTCATTTCCGGGCGCAAGAATTCATCCGGATTCAGAATCTGCACTTTCACCTGCACGGTTGCCTTCTGGCGATTGGCCTCTGGAGAGATTTCCGCGATCACGCCCTGATATTTGCGATCGGGGAATGCATCGACCGAAACAATCCCTTTTTGTTTCGCACCCAGGCGGGCAAAGTCGTCCTGGCTGATGTCGAGTTCCACCTGGAGGTCGTTCAGGTCGGCCAGTGCTACTACTGAACCAACCGGGCCACCTTCCGCGGCGCTGGCAAATTGCGCCGTGATCAGCTCGCCTTTTTCCGCCGTGCGTTCCAGGATCGTACCATTGACAGGGGCGCGAATCAGCGTTGCTTCGAGTTGCGATTGCGCATAAGCTAGCTGGCCTTTCGCTTGCGTCAGGCTGCCGCGTGCCTGCTCGATCTGTTCAGCCCGAGGACCGATTTTCGACATGCGAAAACTTTGTTCCAGCGAGTTTACGCGCTGTTGGCTGGACTCGTATTTGGCGATGGCATCATCGAGCGCCTGCTTGGAACTCACGCCCTGGGTGAACAAGTCTTTGTTCCGGTCGAGCGAAATCTTGTCATTCGCTGCCGTCGCGCGGGCCTCCGAGAGATTGTGGTCGGCCTGCTGTACTTCCTCCGGGCGCGAGCCATTCTGCAGTTCGGCCAAACGGCCTGCCGCCGTTTGAACGTAGCCGCGCGCTTGTTCTTCCTGGGCGCGAAATTCCTGGCTTTCCAAGCGCACCAAGACCTGCCCTTCTTTCACTTTGTCGCCCTTTTCCACGCCAATGGATTCGACGCGCCCCGTCACTTTGGAGTTCACGTTAATCTTGTGGTGCGCCACGATGTAGCCGCTGGCGGAGAGTACGGTGTTCGTTTCGCCGCTCGCGCGGGAGGTTTCCACCTCCACGGAGTTACCGGCTAGAACCGCCGACACGCCGCGGACCACGATCAGCAGCAGGACGATGGCCACGCCGATCTGGATATACCGCCGCGCCCAGAGTGGCGCCTTCACGTCCGCACTCTGCGAACGGTCAATCCGAAGACTTTCCAAATCACTTTGCCGATTATCGAGAGCCATACACCTTCCCAGATAGAGTGTTCGAAGTTAGCTAAATAAAAAGACACGAAGTAAATGCGCGGCTAAAACCGGCATTGAAAGAAGCCGACCCCTCACCCCGGGGGCTGAAGCCCCATTCAGCAGGCGCCTAACGCCGGCCTGAAGGCCAGCTCTACCGGTCTGTTTCTCCCCAATTCCCGACACCTGATCGATTCAGCATTTCTCTCTTCGTTTTCCGCAAACTGCAAAATCGGGACCTAGTCCCAAATCTGTTCAGAGGACGAGTTCTATCCCCGAAGTGCCGCTAAAATTTCGAGCCGAGCTGCGCGCCATGCTGGCAACAAGCCGCCGAAAAAGCCCACCAATACGCCGATGACAATCGCCCACATGGCCACGGCCGGCGTGATCCGCAAGGAGAAGACGACTTCGCTGAAAGTGACCTGGTTCGAGGTTCCCGTTTGAACGCCGTTGAACGGCAGCATCAGCACAATTCCGCACAGCGCGCCCAGCAACGATACCAGCATCGACTCCAGAACAAAGCTGACGAGGATGCTGGGGCGCGAAAATCCCAAGATGCGCAACGTGGCGATTTCCCGCGCCCGGTAGGCTACCGTCGCGTACATCATGTTCATCGCGGCGAACAGCGATCCGATCGCCATGATGAACCCGACTACGTAGCCGACAACCTTGATCGTGTTCCCGGACCGCGTTTGCTTGGCGTAATAATCGGTTTCAATGACGCCATCCAGCTTTAGCCGCTGGTCGTCGCTTACTTGCTTGGCCAGCGCCGTCGCCGTTCCGGTATCTTCTGCACGCAGGTACGCGGAAGATACGCCCCCGGTGCGATCAAAGTCAGTTGCCATCTGGTTCACGTCGCCCCAAATCTCCGAATCGTAGGCCGAACCGCCCGAGTCAAACACGCCCACTACCGTCCAGAAGCCTTTTCCGAAACGCATCGTGTCGCCCACATTGGACTGGGCAAAGCGCGCGTGAATCGACTTGCTGACCACCACTTCCCGCTGCCCGGGCTGGAACCAGCGGCCCTCGGAGAGCTTGATATTGGGGCGCAAGGCAATGCCAATCGCTTTGGTACCGCGCACGGTCACGTTCACTTCGCCCGTGCCATCGCGTCGTGGCAGCACAATAATCGTGACGAGTTCCCCGGACGCCAGCGGTTCCCCCTTGGCGTTTCTGGCCACGCCAGCGAGGCTGCGTAGCGTTTGCAGCGTGTCCAGCGGGAACCCGCCCGTGAGTTCCGCGTCGGAACCCTTTCGCAGCACAACTACGTTATGTGAATCTCCCGTGGTGGCAAACGCCCGGTCCAGGCCCGCCACCAGCGACATCAGAAACACCGCCGTGGCTACCGTCAAGGCGATCCCCAACGCGGTCATGAGGGTCAGACCCTTGCGCAGGCGCAGATTCCGGACGTTGTAGCTGATGGGAATGGCCATAGTTTTATCTGCAAGACGGCGATTCTAGAAATAGAAATAGTCGGCTACCCGAAATATCCGGCTACCCAATGTGCCGCAAACCATCCACGATGTCCATCTGCGAGGCATGATACGAAGGAACAAACGCGCTCAAGAAGCCCACAAGACAAGCCACCACCATCGCCACCGCCATGGTGGGTCCGTTCACTTGCAGACTTGCGAACATGCCACCCATGCTGGAAATCAGGCTCACCAAGCCCGTCGCCCCCATCGAGCCCAGCAGGCCTCCGATGATGGCCAATGCCACCGCCTCTCCCACGAAAAGTCCCAGAATTGCCTTGCGCGTGAAGCCCAGCGTTTTCAGCACGGCCACTTCACGCGTTCGCTCGCGAATCGACATGGCCATGGTGTTCGCCGACACCAACAGAATCGCGAACACCACGGCTCCGCAAATGAAGAGGATGAACGCCTTCACGTTGCCCAACATGCTGATAAAGCCGAGCAGGAAAGCTTTCTCGCTTTCCGTCTTCGTCGGCACGGGAGAGTTGCGGAAGGTATCGTCGACCGCGCTCGCGACCGTGCTCACATGTTGCGGTGAGTCCGCCAGGATAACGAAGGTTCCGGCTCGGCCCTTAAACCAAGGCACCGCCTCCTCCACATACGCGGAGTTGAAGAACAACGTGTCGTTGATTGTTACCGGCTTAAAGAGGCCACGAATCGTCAATTCCAGATTCACGGGATAGATCGTGCCGTTGATGGTGATCTTGTCCCCGACTTTCCACCCCAGCTTTTTCGCCAGATGCTCATCTGCGATCGCTCCGGCACGGTCGCGAACCCAGTTATTCGCTTCCTCGGGCGTGAGTTTGTAATCCTGATAAATCTTCAAGAACTCGGCTGGGTCTGTGCCGAATTGAGCAAAGAAATTCTCAGGCTTTTCGTCTTTGTACTTCCCGCCGAACCAGCTGTACGGCACTACATGGACTACGCCCGGCACGGAGCGAATCCGCTCGCGGTAGAACCCCGGCAAGAAGTTGGCCAAGGAAACCTTGTGCCGCGTCAGGAGCCGTTGCGCGGATTCATCGCTGCCCTTGTCGAGGTAGAAGCTCCGCCAGACGGTCATCATCAGCGTCAGCAGGAGTAGGGAGAACGCGACGCTCAAGATTGTCAGCCCGCTGCGCAGGCGGTTGCGAAAGGCGTTTTTCGTGACAAAGAGGCTCAGCGTCATCGGCGAAACCCAGCGGCTAAAATCCAGCGCAGGCCGAAGCCTCCGCTTTGGTGCACGAACTAGTGTACGAAAATTCTGGCGACCCGGTTCCAGGACGCACCCAGGCCATTTCCGGCGACTCCGTGAGCTATCGTTGCGCATCCGCTATACTTGCTTCGCGGTCGCTCGATCATCTATTATCTCGATGATAAGATAATTAGATTATCTAACTATTATCGCGGAGCAGAAACTTTGTCAAGCAAAACCTCCGGACGGCTGGAATTGGAGCGCGCCGTCACGGATCAGCTCGGGCGTCAACTCGGGGGGCGCGCTCTTCTATTTCATCAGGCCGTGGCGGAGCGACTCGGCTTGAACGCCACGGACTTGAAGTGTCTGGACCTGGCACGGGGCGAGAAGGACATTACAGCCGGACGCATCGCGGAGGTGACCGGACTGACGACGGCGGCCCTGACAAGCGTGATCGACCGGCTGGAAGCGAGGGGCATCGTTCGCCGCGAAAGAGACATCGGTGATCGGCGTAAAGTCTTTGTCCGTCCGATTCCGGAACGTATGACGGAAATCGGAAGGCTGTTCGAGTCGCTGGATCGTGCCATGCGGCAGCTCTATGCCGACTACACCGTGGCCGACCTGACGTTCCTCCGCGACTTCGCGGTTGAAGCCGACAAAGTGATGCTGGCGGAGACCAAGAAACTTCGCGAGCGCGATTGATGTAGCATCCTCTCCCATGTACGCGTTCCTGTACGCAACGGATCCGCAACTCACGGCCAGCGAAGTTCTGCGCGTATTTCATCACGACGAGCCCTACCTGTTCCTTGGGATCGCTTTTACCACTACAGGACTTCTAGCCGCTGCCTTCGCACTCCTGCGAAGGAAGATCGACCCCCTGTTGATCTACTTCGCTTTGTTTGCCTTTCTCTATGGGCAGCGTTTGGTGATGCAAATCGGACTGCTACAACTCCTGATACCGCACTCGGAACTCTTCACACGGCTGCGCGTGGCGAGTAACTATGTCGTTCCAATTCCAGCATTCTTGTTTTTTGATGCCGCCGGACTTTTGCACCGCGGCGGCAAGATGATTGGTTACGTAGTGGGCGTCATTCTCGGTACGTTGACAGTTTTGACTTTGGCATTTGGCCCCTCAAACGTTTATGAGCTCATCAACCGCACCGTGGTGTTGGCCGTGCTCGTTGTTCTGGTGGTTCAACATGTGCTGGTGGTTTTGGCGGAAAAGACTGGTCGGGTTGGCGCCAGTTCCGTCACTCGGGATTTCACCATTGTTCGTCGGGGGCTGTTCATTTTCGCGGGCCTCGCTTTTTGGGACAATCTCTCCGGACCATTGCACCTTCCGCTTCATAGAGTCGAACCCTTCGGGTTTGTGGCTTTTCTCGGCGCGTTGGGCTATGTGGCGGCGAGGCAGACCCTGGAGCGCGACCAGCAACTCGGCGAGATTCAAAAAGAGCTGGAGGTTGCACGGCGTATTCAGCTCTCGATTTTGCCCGCGGAGTTCCCTGTTTCGCGAAATTTCCGGGTGGCAGCGCGTTACGTTCCGATGACTTCCGTGGCTGGGGATTTCTACGATTTTCTTACGGCGAGTGACACCCAGGCGGGGCTGCTTATCGCCGACGTTTCGGGACATGGTGTTCCGGCGGCGTTGATTGCGTCTATGGTTAAGCTCGCGGCCACCTCGCAGCGTGTTCATGCCGCTGATCCTGCCTTGCTGCTTTCCGGCATGAATGCGGCGCTTTGCGGCAACACGCAGAACCAGTTCGTTACGGCTGCCTACGTCCATCTCGATTCGGAGGCCGGGGAGCTACGGTATTCCGCCGCGGGACATCCGCCCATGCTACTCCTGCGGAACCAAAAGACGAGCCGAATTGAAGAAAACGGCTTGATGCTGGCAGCCTTCGACTTCGCCGCCTACACCAACACAGCACAGCCTCTGAGCCGGGGCGACCGTCTTTTGCTCTATACCGATGGAATCGTGGAAGCCGCCAACGCCGCCGGGGACTTCTTTGGTACAGAGGCGCTGATGGCGGAAATGCAGAAGACGGCCCGGCTTTCGCCGGGCGAGGCCGCGGATGCCATTGTGGCTTCAATTCGACGGTGGTCAGCGACCCAGGATGACGATTGGACGGTTTTGGTTTGCGACTATGCCGGCGACGCCCGCTGAAATTCGGGCTCTCCTCAATTTTGCCCTGATTACTAAAGGAACCCGCGAATTCATTGACCCTTCCCCGTGTGCCATTAGAAGATAGGAGGACTCTTGGCCGGGGGATGCATGCTGGTTCGATTCTGGGGTGTGCGCGGATCCACGCCCACGCCGCAGGCGGAAAATTTGCGCTATGGGGGCAACACGTCGTGCGTGGAGGTGCGCGCCGGCGGCGGTCGCTATATTTTCGATTGCGGAACGGGGCTTCGAGCGCTCGGGCAGCAACTGGTGCAGGAAGCGAATGGCACGCCTTCGCAAGCGCATGTGTTTGTTTCGCATTTCCATTGGGACCATATTCAGGGGATTCCGTTCTTTGGACCGCTTTACGAAAACCCCAATTACAGCTTCGCCTTTCACGCCTCAGAGCGCAATCATAATTTGGAACGGGTGCTGGAGCAGCAGATGTCGGCTCCGTACTTTCCCGTGGGCGTAAATGAGATGAAGGCGCGGCGGGAATTCTTCGCGATTGACGAAGGCCGAGTCCGGATTGACGACAACGTTACGGTGGAAACGAAGTGGCTGAATCATCCTCAGGGATGTTTGGGCTATCGGATTGAGAGCTCCGAAGGCGTGGTCGTCTATGCCACCGACAATGAGCCCGGGGACGCGGCTTTCGACAAGAACGTGCGTCAGCTCGCCGCTGGGGCGGACATTCTCATCTATGACGCGCAATACCTTCCCGAACAGTATGAGGCCAAAAAGCGCGGCTGGGGTCATAGTCACTGGCGCGAGGCGGTGAATGTGGTCATGGAGAGCGGCGCGAAAGAACTAGTGCTGTTCCACCACGATCCCGACCATACCGACGCTTGCATCGACAACGTGGTGAGGGAAGCGCGCAATTACTACCCCGGAGTGCGGGCTGCGGCGGAAGGGATGGAGATGGGGCTGGGGGGGAAGCGCGCGGGGCGGGCTGGCCGGTAGGGTTTTGCGCCCTTCGCAGGTACGTGGCGGTGATCCCTCTGTGCGTTCCGTATATATAATCGGGAGATGTTGAAACGCACTCCTTCTGCACGTCGAACCGTCGTACTACTTACGGCGACGCTGTCGCTAGCCACGTCAACCGTACCCAACTCCTCCGCGCAGGCCGCTGCACCTACTGCTGATTCGCAACTGCCCAGCACTCCTCGCATCGTTTCGCGAACGAACCTGGTTCTGATTCCAACCGTGGTTACGGACAAGAGCGGCGCGCATATCGATGGCTTGACCAAAGACGAGTTTTACGTGCGCGAGAACGGAACTGCGCAGAAAATCTCGGTTTTTGAGGAGGTTACGACGCATCCCGGCGTGATCCGGCGCGTCGACCCGAACGATACGGGCTTTACGAACGCAGTCACGCCCGAAACAAGATCGCAGCGCGTAACCATGATCGTGCTGGACACGCTCAATACCCGCTTCGAAGATCAGGTACGGGCACGGCGGGAGATTCTGAAGTTCGTCGAGGAGACGTTGCAGCCGGATGAACCGGTTTCCCTGATGACGATCGGTTCCGGGGGCCTGAATGTGCTCAACGACTTCACGACGGACCCCAAGGTTCTGGCCGAGGCTGTGAGGAAGGTTCGAGGGCACCTTTCGACGGCCGAGAAGAGCGAAGGCGAGAGAGCTGATCTCGAGGAAGTGCTGCAAAACCAGCGACAGTCGGGTCGTGCACCGGTTAGCCAGGGCCAGATTAGCGACGAGCTGTACGGTTTTGAAGGCGGCATATTCGATCGCTTTGAGCAGCAGGAACAGGCGACGGGCGTTGAATTGACGCTGCGGGCTCTGCGTCAGATTGCGGAATCGTTTGCAGGAGTTCCGGGCAGGAAATCTCTAATTTGGGCTACCGGTGGACTGCCGTTTATCGCTGACGACCCGGATTCGTTTAACTTTCGCAATGCCAATTTAGTGCCCTTGTACGAATCCGCCTGGAACGCCTTGAACGAGTCGCAGATTTCTGTCTATCCGCTGGATATGGGTGGATTGTTTAATTCCGGTTTCGTGTCGCCAAGATTCAGGAGACCAACACGTTCTCGCCGGGCCATCGATTCTGTATCCAACCTGGAGACTCTGGCAAAGATGACCGGAGGGAAGCTGTGCGAATTCAAGATGAATCTGAGCGGCTGTTACAACGATACACAGAAAGATGCGAACCACTACTACCTGATTGGCTATTACACGGACCTGAGTAAAGGCAAAACGGGTTGGAGAAAGCTGGAAGTGGTGGTGCCGCGTCCTCATGTGGAGGTGCGTGCCCGCTCGGGGTACTACGTCCGCTCTAAAGAGCCTGACCCGAAAAGAGCCGAACACGAAGATATGGACACCGCCATCACCTCACCTACCGACTTTACGGCTGTGCCTATGCTGGTCAGGTGGACAGGGCGTGCACAAGATGGCGCCAAGGTACGGCTGAATTTTCAATTCAACGTGGCGGGACCAGGCGTGACGATTGACGAAGACAAGAACAACTTGATCAGTCTGGCGTTTGGAGCGTTCGCGAAAACGGCCAATGGAGGCATCGCCGGGGACTTCGTTAAGGACTTGGAGGGTCAGCTTCCGGCTGCAATGGTTGAGAAGGTCGTCGCGCATGGCGTGGTGTATGACGGAGCGATTTCGGTGCCGCCGGGAAAGTTCACGGTGCGTTTCATCGTGCGCGACAATCTGAGCGGGCGCTTGGGGACGGTGAGTGTACCCGTGGATGCGGAGCCTTCGGCGTCGAAGTAAGCTTGGGACACCGGCATGCCGCCGTATACTTTCGTGGATATGGCGAGTCTCCATTGCCTACCCGCGAGTGACAGGTCGCTGTTGGTTTCCTTCGGTGGGGAGATCACGCGGCAATGTCATGACCATGTCAAAAGACTACTTCGCCTTCTTGAATCGGAGCCCATAACTGGCGTTCGTAATCTTCATCCTGCGTACTCATCGCTGTTGATCACCTTCGACCCTCTGAGAATGAGGCATGACGATCTGGAAACCGCGCTTCGCGAGCGCTTCAAACTTGCAGAAGAGTTGCGCCTCTCCGAACCGAGGAAGGTGGAAATCCCTGTGTCCTATGGCGGCGAGCACGGACCGGATTTGAATGATGTGGCAACTTTGCACGGACTTACGACAGAGAGAATCATCGAGCTGCACAGCTCAGCGGAATACGTCGTGTACTTTCTGGGATTCGTACCGGGCTTTGCCTATCTCGGAGAAGTGCCGGACGAGTTGGTTACGCCGCGTTTGGCAACACCGCGACGGAGTGTACCCCCGGGAAGCGTTGGGATTGCGGGAAGGCAGACTGGGGTGTATCCGTTGCCAACACCGGGCGGATGGAGGTTGATCGGCAGGACGCCGCTCGCGATGTTCCGGCCGGATAGCGGGAGTCGGTTGGCGATTGGAGACCGGGTGCACTTTGTGCCGATTTCCGGTGAGGAGTACGCGGCGCTCGAGAAAGAGCAGGCAAAGGCTTGAGCGCGATTGAGGTATTGGCGCCAGGCCTGCTCACCACGGTGCAGGATCTGGGGCGCGAAGGTTTTGGGCCGATGGGGGTTTCAGCTTCCGGGGCGGCAGATGCAATTGCCTTGCGGCTAGGGAACCGGCTGGTTGGGAATCCCGAGCGCGCGGCCGGGCTGGAGATGACGTTGCTGGGCGGGACATTTCTGCTTCCGGAAGGCGGCGTAATTGCGCTGACTGGGTCGGACTTCGGGGCGACCTTGGATGACAATCCGGTAGAGTTGTTCGCTTCTATAGAGGTTCGCGCGGGGCAGAAGCTGCGGTTGGGGCCCACGAAATCCGGGGCACGGTGCTATTTGTGCGTTCAGGGTGGGATTGCAGTGAAATCTTTTCTGGGGAGTGCGTCGACGCATTTGTTGAGCGGGCTGGGTGGATTCGAGGGACGGGCATTGCGCAGGGGAGATGTACTCAACGTCGGGGGGGAGGAACGCTCTTTCCGGAAACGGGTGGTAGCCGCAGACACACTACAGCGATTGTCGCCCGGCAAGGTGCTACGGGTTACAGCCGGCATCCAGGCCGATTGGTTTCCGGATTCATCTCAGCAATTGTTTTACAGCAGCGTCTGTCGTGTGCGAGAGGATTCGAACCGGATGGGGCTTCGAATGGAAGGCGCAAGTTTAAAAAGATCGCCGGTTCCGGCGCGGGTAACCGGAGAGATGGTGACGGAAGGCATTTCCCTCGGCGCGGTGCAGGTTCCGGAGTCCGGGCAGCCGATAATCTCTTTTGTGGAACAGCAGACCACGGGGGGCTACCCGGTGATTGCGAACGTGATCTCGGCGGACTTCTCTTCCATCGGGCAACTGCGCCCGCGCGATGAAGTACGATTCGAGCGAGTTGGGATGGATGAGGCGCGGGCATTGTTGAGCGAGCAGGAACGACTATTGGCGTCGGAGGGCTTAATTCAAGAATGAAGTCGATCGACCTCAATTGCGATATGGGCGAATCGCCCGAAGCAACTATGGATGGCACGCAGCAGTTATTGATGCCACTCTTCACCTCGGTGAATGTCGCGTGCGGTGGGCATGCGGGAGATAACAAGACGATGCACGTCACAATTCGGCAAGCGGCCGATCGCGATGTCGCGGTCGGGGCGCATCCCGGGTATCCGGATCGAGCCAACTTTGGGCGTGTCGAAATGGACTTGCCCTCGGACGTTGTCTCCCATTGGGTTTTTCATCAGGTGTCAGCGCTTGCTGCGACCGCCGCGGGTTTCGGAGTAACCTTGCGGCACGTGAAGCCGCACGGTGCGCTCTACAACCAGGCGGTCAACAATCGCACGCTGGCAGCAGCGATTGCGAAGGGTGTCGCTCGGTGGAGCCGGGAGGTGGTGCTCGTTGGGCTGGCGGGTTCGCCGATGATCGAGATTTTTCGCGAGGCAGGCTTTGCCGTGGCTGCTGAGGCTTTTGCCGACCGGCGCTACGAGGCGGGCGGGACGCTGCGCCCGCGCAAGTTCGCCGATGCGTTGATTCGCGATTCCGAGGAGGCCGCGCGGCAGGCGGTGAGTATCGCCAAAAACGGAATCGTGATCGCGAACGACGGGTCGGAGGTTGCGGTGAACGCACAAACAATTTGTATTCACAGCGACACGCCGGGAGCCATCGAGATCGCCATGGCCGTAGCTGGCGGGCTGCAAGAGGCAGGAGTCGTGCTGCGTGCTCTCGGGCAATGACGCAAGCCGGCGGAGTATATAGTGTTGTCTCCGTGTGGAAACTTTGCGCTAGTTTTGTTTGATTTCTTCCGGGCCAGCGCCGCCGCACTGGCTGGAAAGCAGTCGTCCGCGCCGGAATTGATTGACGACTCCCGGCCTGCGCAGAGGCAGCATTGGAACCATTCGGCAAGAACTAGCTTTGCTCTGGATCACGCGCCTCGATGGCGGACCTCTTGGTCCTTAGCGAAGACTTTGCCATTTTGATATGCCTTGCGATCGCCAGTCGCAGAACGAAAGCCAGTTTTCTGAGTTCCATTTCGGCTCTTGTGGTCAATTCACCCCGGGAGACTTCCCGGATCCTGGCGCAAACCTCTTCGATTTCGTTTTCGGTTACTGCGGGCATCGCAAGATTTTAGCCCGAGGCTGGGGTCCAGGTTAATACAGTGCGTTCTGTATCTTTTTCCAGATGGCTCGCGTGGCACTGGCACAGGACTAATCCCCCCAACCGGCTACTTGATCTTAGCCTGAGGCTAGCCTGAACACTATTCGGTTCCCCGTGACGGCGCACCCTAATAGGCCCGAGACCGGCGTCTGGAGGGTCTCAGGAGTCCTCACAGAAAGGCTGGAGCGTCGTCAGTTGATGTAAACAGGCCTCGGACAGTGTGCACTTACTCAGGGGCTAGTTGGCTTGCCCGCTTTCTTCCGGAGCGCGTTCAATCTGTATCTCACGGGGCAGTCCCCAACTTTTCCTTTGCCTGCCGTATGCCGTAGTCGAGCCAGCCGGATTCGATGCGGTTTTGTGTGTGCTGACGCAAGAATTCCATCGCCTTGATTCGGGCATTCAGCGCTGCAACGTTTTTCACATCCACCGCGAGAACAACGTCGGTCAAGTGCAGGGCTTCGACCGCTTTGCCATCTCCTATCTTGTCTAGAGCTAGCCGCGCCAATGGTTCAGGCCCCCCGGCAAGCCGGACTAGATCCGGATAAACGGAAGAAGATGGCGTTTCATACATGGACGTAGGATTCCCGTCATACCAACCGGCGTATCCTTCGTAGATTCCACGTACCGACCAGCCGACTTTTCCAAATATCTCCGTCAAGTCATACTTCGGCGGCAGTTTGATCTCTTGCATCAGCGCAAACACATCCTTGCCTGCGTTCATGCCTTTTACTGTTTCATCGTGGACGTACTGGATCGCATCGCGATAGCGAGTGAGACGGCGTGTGATCTCAGCATTACCAACAATCGGCTCACCATGGCCGTTCAGCACGATTTCGGGCTTGAGCGCCAGAACAGTATCCAGTGATTTGACCCAGTCCAGGGCCCAGCGCGGCTTCGTCCCGCGAATCGCATAAAGGTTGGGAAATGAGTTCGGCTCGGGAGTGGTAATGCCGAAATAATTGTCGCCAATGAAAGCCGCTTTGTATGCAGGGATCCAAACCGTTAAGTGGTCCGGAGTTTCTCCCGGAGTGCTGAA
>Ga0137418_10002046_pt1 | contig 18528 bp, 13 predicted proteins | sample CZODoug3_1_2_16f_FD_122242 | JGI IMG/M metagenome (GOLD analysis project Ga0137418, IMG submission 122242) | Vadose zone soil fungal communities from Angelo Coast Range Reserve, California, USA - CZODoug3_1_2_16fungal (Hybrid Assembly) | ecosystem: Environmental > Terrestrial > Soil > Vadose... | reverse complement strand
CGTTCACTCCGGTGATCGAAATTCCGTTCACCGCTAAAGTCTGATTGCCGGTATTCACCAGCGAAACAATTTTGGTTGATGTGGTTTGCCCCACGCTGACCGCGCCGAGATTCGTTGACGATGGAAACAGCTCCACCGCCGGACCGGAAACGTTCTGTGTCGGTGTACCGGAAATCGCCAGCCCCAAACTGCCCACGGCTGAACTCGCTCCGATACTGAACGGCGCTCCCGGAATCTCTGCAAGATTCCCGGTCTGCGGATCAACTTGAAAAACGTCCATTCCCGCTCGGCCGAACGAATAGACATACGGCCCCATCGGATCCGCCGCGGTCGTCGCTTTGAAAAAACTGAATGCCGCCAGCGGCCCGTTCACCAGCGTAAGCGCTCCACTGGTTTGGTCGATCGAGTAGATCAGTAGCCCGCTGACGGTTTGCGCGTATAAAAACCTGCCGGAACTTTCTGTCAACAACAATGACGGAAAAACATCTGCCCCAAGATTGATCGTCTGCGTCGCCCCGCTGGTTCCGTCCACCGGAGAAATTATTCCGCTATCCAGAAATCCTTCCAGCTGTCCCCACGCATCGAAAAAAAATCTTCCTCGCGCGTCCACCGCGATCGCTCGTCCATTTTCTGATCCGCCGCCGGCACTGCCTGTCGCGGTCAGCACTCCGTTTGTTTTATCGATCGAATAAACAATCGTTCCCGCCGCCGGCGGTGTCTGATTTGACCCAGCCCCAAATCCAACGTAAAGTCGCAATCCTTTTGGATCAGACAACATTTGAATCGGCGCGCCGTTCGTAAAATCCAGGCTCAATTGTGGCGTCAAAATAATTCTCAAATTTGCCGCATCAATCGAAAACGGCACCAGCGCGGAAGTGGTGTTGCTGTCGCCGCTGGCGTAACCAACATAAAGAAAGTTTCCGCCCGGTTCCGCCGCCAGCGAAATCGGCTGCGATGGCGCCTGACTTGGATTTACTGTCGGGCCCGCCGCAAACGGAGAATTTGCAACCTCCGTCAGCGCGCCAGTCGAACCATCAATCTGATACATCGAAATGTCGTTGCTCGCTGGATTCAGAACAAAAAGAAAACGCCCTTGTCCATCGATTGCCACCAGACCGCCTTCCAGGCGATCCGCAAACGGCGCTGCTGGCAATCCGGTCAAAACACCGGTGGTGCTGTCTTTGCTAAATCCCGCCAACGCTGATGTGCTGGTGGTGACCGACGCCGAACCATAAACGCGTTGCTGCGTTGGCGACTGCGCCGAAGCAGGAGAAAGCGAAAGCTGCGCGCACGCGGCAACGAAAAGTGCACATGCACAAGAAAAGGGAGAAAGCGCGAAGCTGCCGCGCCCGAGAGGTCCCATAAATGTTTCCCCGCCGCGAATTTCGCGGTGATTGTTGTGGATCTGAGAGGGAGCCGATTACGCTCTCACGATAAGCAGGGAATTAGAGAAGGTCAAGAAAAGTTATTAGAAATATTAATATAATTGTATAGATGATTAGAAGACGGCGAACAGTTCCAAAATGGAATACTTTCGCGCCCTTCTGTCAGGATTTTGGCCAGCCATCGCGCTGTCGCGTTCCATTTTGGAGCTTTCCCCACGTCGCTGGCCTGTAACACCTTATTCATGGCACTGAAACCTATCCCGCGCTAACCTCTTCTCCCTATGCAACCTGCTACCCTGGATATTGAGCAGCAATCTTCCGGCAATGGACTTCTGATCGCCCGGCTCAAGGGCAAACTCAGCCTGGAGACCGTAAGCGGCTTCTTGCAGCAGCTGCGGCCGGTCGACTCCGCGAAGCTGGTGCTGGATATGAGCGGCGTCAGCTACATGGACTCCGCTGGCGTTGGAGCGCTGGTACAGATTTTTGTACACCGGCGGGGCAAGTCACAGAGTTTCGCGCTGGCGGCGCTGACCCAGCAGGGCAACGCGGTCATGCAGGTGTCCGGGTTGGTGAAGCTGCTGCCCAACTTTCCTACCGTCGACGAAGCTTCCGCGTAACCCACCCGCATCAAGCACCCGCATCAACTATCAGCAACGGGCACCAGCAATAAGCAAAGGTTCCGCTTTCAGTGCGGGGTCCAATTGGGATGCGAAGTGAAGAGCCCGTCGACGACTCCGATTTGATAGGCCACCACAACTCCAAAAGCCAAACTTAAGACGCCGGTGGCGGTGACCATCCCGCGGCTCATCCAGGCGAAGCGGTTTCCGGCGACGGTCATGGGGACAGCGAAGGCCAGAGTCATCAGCATCATTCCGACAATCGTTCCCACACCAAAAATCAGCAGATAGAAAACGGCCCAGCGCGGGCTGCGAATGGTTCCCAGCACCAGCAGCGCCACGGCGGCGGATCCGGCGAGTCCGTGTACTATGCCGATCAGCAGCGGACGCAACGCATGGAACCAGCCCAGCTTGGCGAATGGCGCAGCCAGCCAGTGCGGCGGATCGATTTCGTTTGCGTGGTGTTCGGGCTCCTGTGCGTGATGCTCGGGCGCGTGTTGTTGGCCGGCTTGATCGTGCGAATGTTGATGGATGTGCAGCTTTCCGCCATGCAGATGCAGGTGCGAATGTTCGCGGGCCTGCGCGAGATGCGCCTGCGGGTGGGTCGGAGAAAGTTTGTGGCTGATCCAGTGCATGGCGCCGGTCAGATTCAGAATGCCCAGCAGAATCAGCATCAGCGCAACGGAAAATTCCAGCGCCAGGCCGAGGCGCGGCGGAATCGCAAATCCAAACAGAATGATGGCCGCTCCAACCACCAGAATGGTGATGGTGTGGCCGACTCCCCAGAGGATACCGATCAGGCCGGCGCGGGGAATCGACTTTTCCCGGCTGACAATCGTCGATACCGCGACCACGTGATCGGGATCGGTCGCGTGCCGCATCCCAAGAAAGAATCCGACGCCGAGAATGAGCAGGACGCTGGTCATTGATGAAGAATAAGAGTAGACGAAAAAGCGGAGGGAAAGAAGCAACGAAGTAATGAAGTAAGGAAGTAAGGAGCTGGAGACAGGATGCACCGACGGATTCACAGCAGTAGAACTGAACGCAGATTCTTCACTGCGCAGGCCGACGTCCCGCGTGGCGGGACGCAAGAAAAAGTCGGCTTGCTCCGTTCCGCATGACAATTTCTTATTTTGGGGTCTTTGTTTATGGCACGGTTGAAACCGTGCCCTCCCTTGACCTATTCGGTTTTCAGCAGGCGGAGGAGTTCGGCGGCGGCATGGGGGAGGCGGGCGCCACGGCGGGAGACTAGATAGACGTGGCGGGGCAGGTTGAGCTGGCGGACTTTCACTTCTTTCATCCAGCCGCGATCGATTTCCCAGGCGACGCACATGCGCGGCACGATGGCCACGCCCATGCCCATTTGCACGAAGCGCTTGATGCTTTCGATGGTTGGCATTTCGATAGGCATATTGAGAGTGGTCCGATTGCGGCCGAAGAGTTCGATGACCCGGCGGCGAAAGGGCGATTCGACACTGTGACCGACAAAGTTTTCGTTTGCCAGGTCGCTGACGTCGATTTCTTTGCGTTTGGCGAGCGCATGTTTTGGCGGGACGACCAGCGTTAATTCATCTTTCAGGATTTCCATGGCTTGCAGTTGCGCTTCGCGGGGAACGAAGGAGACGGCACCGAGGTCCAGACGGTAATTCAGAACTTCGTGCGGAATATCACGGGAAAACATGCGGTGAACGCGGATCTGGATGCCGGGATGGAGTTTACGGAATTCGCCGAGCGCGGGGAGAAGCGCGTGGATGGAGCTTTCATTGACGCCGAGAGAGAGTTCGCCGCGATTGAGGCCGGAGAGTTCGGTGAGACTTTTTTTCACTTCATCGCGGAGGTTGATCAGGCGCTCGGCGTAATCGCGGAGGAGCGTGCCGGCGTCGGTGAGGCGCACTGGGCGCGCGCCGCGGACGAACAGCGGCTGGCCGAGGCCGTCTTCGAGCTTGCGAATGGCCAGGCTGACCGCGGGCTGGGTACGGTAGAGGCGTTCGGCGGCGCGGGAGAAGCTGCCTTCGCGCGCGACGGTCAGAAAGACCTGCAATTCGCCGAGATCCATGGTGAAAGGCCTCCGGAGACAGTATAAGGCAAAGTTATCAATAACTGAATAAAGATAAATTTGACCAGTAGGGCGAATTCTGAGTTACTAGTTGCTGGCTCAGGGTTTGTAAGTACAAACCCTGAAACCCCTACCGGAGGAACGCCCATGGACGTAGTACGCATCTTCGACACCACGCTGCGGGACGGGGAGCAGTCGCCGGGCTTCTCGATGAAGGCGGATGAGAAGATCCGCATGGCGCGGCAGTTGGCGAAGTTGGGTGTAGACACGATTGAGGCGGGATTCCCGATATCGTCGCGCGGCGATTTGGAAGCGGTGCAGGCGGTGGCGCGAGAAGTGCGCGATGTGCCGATTGCGGCGCTGGCGCGCGCCAAAAAGCTGGATGTGGATGCAGCGGTGGAAGCGCTGAAGCCGGCGGCAAGTTCGCGGCTGCACATTTTTCTGGCGACATCTGATTTACACCTGCAAGCAAAATTGAAGATGACCCGCGAACAAGCGCTGGAAGCGATTGGCGCGACGATTCGTTATGGGCGGCAAAGTGTTGCGGAAGTGGAATTTTCTGCTGAGGACGCTGGGCGCACGGATCTGGAATATCTTTGCCAGGTGTGCCGGGTGGCGGTGGATGCCGGAGCCACGATTTTGAATTTACCGGACACGGTTGGGTATGCGGTGCCGGAAGAGTACGGCGCGATGTTTGTGAAGGTGCGGGAATTTTTGGGCGACCAGCAGGGCATCACGTTGAGCGCGCATTGCCACGACGATTTGGGGCTGGCGGTGGCGAATTCGCTGGCGGCGGTTCGCGCTGGAGTTCGGCAGATTGAATGCACGATCAACGGAATCGGCGAACGGGCTGGAAATGCGGCGTTGGAAGAGATTGCAGTAGCTCTGGCTGTGCGCAAGGAAAGTTTTGGCGTCACGACCAATATCAAGCTGGACCAGCTTTTTCCAGCGAGCCGCCTGTTGACGGAAGTTACCGGAGCGGTGGTAGCGCCGAATAAGGCCGTGGTTGGCGCGAATGCATTTGCGCACGAAGCGGGAATTCACCAGGACGGAATCATCAAGAATCCGCTGACTTACGAAATTATTTCGCCGGAAACGGTAGGCGTGCCGGCACGCTCGCTGGTGATGGGCAAACATTCCGGCCGGAACGCGCTGCGGATGAGCCTGCGCGACTTGGGATTTGAGGCCACCGACGCAGAGCTGGCGGAAATTTACCGCCGGGTGACCTTGCTGGCCGATGAGTCCAAGACGGTGCGGCCGCGCGATATTTTGGGGATTGCCCACGAAGTGATCCGGCGCGGAGCTTCGGCCGTGGCCGCGGAAGCGTCTTCTGCTGCATAATAAGCAATTCGAATTTGGCGCAAGGTAAATCATGAAAAAGTCCATCGTGCTGCTTCCGGGAGATGGCATTGGTCCGGAAGTGACGGCTGCCGCTGCCAACGTGCTGAAAGAGTGCGCGCGGGAATTCCATCACGATTTTCAATTTGAAGAACATCAGGTTGGCGGCACGGCGATCGATGTGACCGGAACGCCGCTGCCCAACGCAACGATTGATGCTTGCCGCAAAGCGGACGCGGTGTTTTTGGGCGCGGTGGGCGGGCCGAAATGGGATGCGTTGCCGGTGGGCAAGCGGCCGGAAAGCGGATTGCTGGCGCTGCGGCAGGGCATGGGGCTATTTGTAAATGTGCGGCCGGTGAAGCTGCTGGAGCCGCTGCGCGGGATGTCGCCATTAAAGCCGGAGCGGTTGGGCGATTTGGATTTGGAAATTGTGCGCGAGCTGGCCGGCGGAATGTATTTTGGCGAGCGCGGGAATTCGACCGAGGGCGGCACGGAACGATCGTGGGATACCGAATCGTATTCGACGCCGGAGATTCAGCGGATCGCAGCGTTCGCATATGCCCGCGCGGAAAATCGTTCGCACCGGCTGTGTTCGGTGGACAAAGCCAATGTGCTGACCAGTTCGCAGCTGTGGCGGCGCACGGTGACGGCGATGAGCGGTGCGCACCCGAATGTAACACTCGAACACATGTACGTGGACAACGCGGCGATGCAATTGACGCTGAAGCCTTCGCAGTTTGACGTGATGCTTACGACGAATATGTTTGGCGACATTTTGAGCGACGCCGCAGCGGCGCTGGTGGGGTCGATTGGGCTGATTCCGTCCGCCAGCTTCGGCTCGGGAGCGCCATTGTTTGAGCCGATACACGGGTCGGCGCCGACGCTGGCGGGGAAGGATTCGGCGAACCCGATTGGGTCGATTTTGAGCGCCACGATGATGTTGCGTGATGCGTTTGGATTGAACCTGGAAGCGGACTGGGTGGAGCAGTCGGTGGTGCGGGTTCTGAGCGCCGGATACCGTACCCCGGACCTGGTTGGCCCTGGCTCTAAACCCATTGGAACTGCTGGGTTTATGGAGATTTTGCAGCAGGAGATGCAGCGCACCTTGGAGCACGCCGAGCGCTATGGCTGGGGCGTCTAGTTTGGCAATTCTGGCTGTTGCAAATTTCACAGTTTAAGCAGACAATCGCGGCCCTGCTGAGGGGCAGAAATGCGCTGGACACGGCTACTCCTATTGGGTTTGGCGTCGGTCTATCCGCTGTACTGGACCGTGCAATTCGTGCTGTTTTTCCTGCCGGAGAGCCTGCTGGGATTTTGGTTGGGCAAGCCGGTGCAAGTGGTGAGTATTTCGTACTTGCAGGCGACCGCAATGGTCCAGTCACATGCGGTTTTTCCCGCGTATTGGGAATCGCTGATTTTCGCTTTGGTGTTTGCAGGGCTGATCTTGAGTCTACGTGGCGATCGGTTTTTGACCGGTGCGTTGGCGATTGTGGTGCTTGGTCAGTCCGCGTTGCTGCCATTCGTGGGTTGGGCTAAAGAGGCGCGAAACGTACCGGCGGGAGCGTACGCAGGCGGATTTGCCGCATTTGTCTTAATCGTTTTGGGGCTGTATAAAATATTGTGGCGGATTGGCGGAGTTGGCTTTGTGGATCGCCTGGCGCTGTTGAGTTTAGTGGCGGTGCTGCCGCAAGCCGGAATGTGGCTGGCGTTTCGAATGGCCTATCCGTTTTTTGGGACGAGATTTTTGTTGATGCTGCTGGTGCCGCTGTATTTGGGAGCAATAGTAGCGGCGGCGCTGCCAACGCGGATCGAAGAGCCGAACTTCAGTAATGTGCCGTGGACTGAGGTGCTGGCGAGTTCCGCGGTTGCGGGATTGTTGATTATCGCCATCGGGCTGAGCAGCCATTCGCTTAGCGTTCTGAGTTCGCGAATGGTTGACGATCGGGCGCTGGCCGGGCAGTTCACTGGCCAACAACGCGCTCCGCAGGCTGTTCCGCGCCTTGCGGGACATGCCAGCGGGATGTTAACGTAGCAAATTCGCAATCAGGCATGGCGTTGCCGCAAGCGCAATATTCTGCGGGAGTGAGGCGCGATGCCGGACGACGGATCGCAGGCCAACAATTCCAGGCCAAGTTCAGGACTGGCAGAAGCCAATTGAAATACTCATTGCAATCAATTGAATTTACGCGAGTTGCGCGCCGCTAGGCGCTGGCCCGCTATGCCGGAAAATCCTACATCCAAGTCCAACCAACCGAACGCCGTCCCGGCGGAAGCCCTAATCTATTGGCGCGTGGAAGGCTCGCTGCTGGAATTGAGCGCCATTCGCCAGGTTGGCTTCTTTATCTGGAACACCCAAAGCTATGCGGAGCGGTGGCGCCGCCGGGCCGGCATGCTACTGAAGATATTGCTGTGGCCGCTCTCCTATCTTGCTGGCCGAACCTTCGCGGCGCGGCTCCTCTACACATTGCTGCGCGGCGTCAGTCGCGATCGCCTGGACTTGTTGGGAGAAGAGTATTTCGAATATGTCCTGAAAGGGCGGTTGCGTCAGGAAGCTGTGGAAGCGCTGCGACAGACGCAAAGTGAAGCCAAACAGATCGTGCTGGTGGGACAATCACTGGACCACGTGTTGCGGCCGCTGGCCCGGCATCTTGGTGTGCGGCAGTTTATCGCCAATCGGATGGAGTTTCGCGATGGCGTGGCTACTGGCCGCCTGCTGTCGCCGGTGGTACGTCCGCGCGGGATTTTTAGCTGGATTACCTCCGGTGGCGCGGATGGACGGATCCCGGAAGCCGCGCTGCTATCGCAAATGGCTGTGCGGGAGCCCGGCCAACTGGTCACAGCAACTCAGGAATCGCGGCGGAATGTACGCTTGAACGCTCCGGCGGTGGTGCCGTTTGAGAGTGCGCCGCACGTCGCGGATCTTAGCGTTCGGCGCGCGCTGGCCGGAAAACATATCCTGTTGGTTGGAGTGACCGGCTTTATCGGAAAAGTGTGGATGGTGGAGCTGCTGGAGCACGTTCCGGACATCGCCAAGATCACGCTGCTGATCCGGCGTAACCGGACCACCAGCGCGCAGCGGCGATTTGAGAAAATTGTGGAAGAGTCGCCTACGCTGGATGGCTTGCAACGGCAGCATGGTTCGCGGCTGGGCGAATTTTTGCGAGCGAAAATTGAAGTAGTGGAGGGCGATGTCAGCCAGCCGGGGCTGGGCTTGGAAGAGAGCGTGCGTGCGCGGCTTTCACGGTCGCTGGACCTGGTGGTGAACAGCGCGGGACTGACCGATTTTAATCCGGATCTACGTGACGCGGTTTCTTCGAACGTGGAATCCGCCGAGCATCTGCTGAAATTCATCCGCACCAGTGACCACTCGGCGTTGATGCATCTTTCGACTTGCTACGTGGTTGGCATGCGCGATGGGCGGGTCAGCGAAGAGTTGCAAGACAACTACAATCCCGCTGGAGTGAAGAATTTTGACGCGGACCGCGAAATTGCATCGCTGCGCGAAATGATGCAAAACATCGAAGAACGCTCGGAAAGCCCGGAACTGGCGCGGGCGCTGCGCCGCCAGGCACTGGGCCGCGGCGCCGACGAAACCCGCGTAGCTGCCGGGGAACTGGACGGAGTCCTGAAGCGAAATCGCGGCCGCTGGGTGCGCAATAAACTTACACAGGTGGGCATGCGCCGGGCGCAGCATCTCGGTTGGCCGAATACCTATACATTCACCAAAAGTTTAGGCGAATCGATTCTGGCACGCGAAGGAAAGGATCTGCCGATCGCCATTGTTCGGCCGTCGATCGTGGAAAGCTCCACGCGGACGCCGTTCAGCGGATGGAATGAAGGCATTAACACCTCCGGGCCGCTTTCGTATCTGTTGGGCACGAATTTCCGGCAATTGCCATCGAACGCGAAAAAATGTTTGGACGTAATTCCGGTGGACATGGTGTGCCACGGCATGACGCTGATCGCCGCTGCGCTGGTGGAACGTAAGAACGCACGGATGTACCAGCTGGCGACGTCCGGCATCAATCCATGCGATATGGGCCGCTGCATCGAACTCACCGGCCTGGCGCATCGCAAGCACTACCGCACGCAGCAGGGAATCGAGCACTGGCTCAAAGTGAAATTTGAAACTATTCCGGTTTCCAAGCAGCGCTACGAGCGGCTTTCCATCCCGATGCAGAAGGCGGTGGTTTCCGGAATCAACCGCATCGCGGAAAGACTAAGAATCAAAAAATCGCCGTTGGCGAAGGCCGAGCGCGATCTGAATCGCGCCGAAAAATTGATCGAACTCTACGAGCCGTTTATTCTGCACAACGAACATGTCTTCGAGTGTGAAAATGCGCGGCTGCTGTCCGCCGCGCTGCCCGCGGACGAGCGTGGCGACTTTGCGTTCGAGCCGGAAGCCATCGACTGGTGGGACTACTGGATCAACATTCATGTCCCCGCATTGCGCCGCTGGTGCTATCCATTGATGGAAGGCCGCCCGCTGGAATCGCGGCCGGCGCGGGAGATTGGCTGGGGGCCGGAGCCAACCGCCACAGCCGCGGTGGCCACGTCCGGGGAGAATCGCTAAGCGGTCATGGCTATTTTTCTCACTGGCTCAACCGGATATCTCGGAAGCTATCTAGCTACTGGACTGTTTCGCGAACATCGCGATTCGCTTAATTTGCTGGTACGCGCGAAAAATCAGCAGGAAGCGCGTGAACGGCTGTGGCAATCGCTGCAGCTGCACATGGAATTCGCGGAATTTCAGGAACATTTCAGCAGCCGAGTGCGAATCTTTATTGGGGACCTGACGAATTTGCAATTTGGCCTGCCCGATGACGAGTATCAGGCGTTAATGCAATCCACCGATTCGTTGATTCACTGCGCAGCTTCGCTGAATCGCAAATCCGAAAAACAGTGCCTGAATGTCAATTTGCGCGGGACGCTGGAAGTGATTCAGCTGGCGCGCCGGGCGCAGGATCATCACGGGTTGCGGCGTTTTTCACATGTCTCCACGGTGGCGGTTGCCGGCACGCGGCAGGATGAAACCGTGCTCGAAGATAACGCTATTGATTGGGCGCGGTCCGATTACGATCCCTACGCCCGAACCAAAAAATTCTGCGAGCACATGGTGCATCAACTACTTCCTGAGGTACCGCGTACGATTTTCCGTCCGGCCATCGTGATGGGCGACAGCCGCCGTCCGGAGACTACGCAATTCGACATGGTGCAGGCTTTCAGCGTCTTGGCCAGTCTTCCGGTGCTACCGTTGCGTCCCACCGGCCGGATCGATATTGTGCCGGCGGACTATGTGGGCAAAGCGATCGTTCACATCCATCAAAAAGCTGTGGCCAGGTATCCGCGCTATCACCTTTCATCCGGCGCGGGCTCGCAAACTTACCGCGAATTGACCGACGCGCTGGCGCAGGCTGGCGGGTCGCGTCCGACGTACCTGCCATCGCTCGGCGGCACGTTTTCCGGAACGGTGAACTGGCTATCGCACAAAAAAAACAACCTTGGCCGTGGCGCTTCGCTGTTGAAAGTCTTTTGGCCTTACCTGGTTTGGAACACGGTGTTCGATAATTCCCGCGTGGTGGAAGAACTCGGCGGCGAAATGCCGGCGAAGTTTTCAACTTATGCATCGCCCTTGCTCAAATTCAGCCGCGAAAATAGATTCCGGTATCCGGCAAAGCCCTGGCCATCGGAAAATGCCAGTGTAAAATCCGCCGGTGGAGGCGCGGGAGCATGACCGATTTTCTGCTGGTCGCGTGGGTCAGCTTTCTAATCGAGATCACCCGTCTGCAATGGATGCTGGGCGGCGGCAACCGCTGGCGGCCTGGCGAAAAACTGAAGCTGCTATTTGCGGGCTACAACGGCACGCGCAACACCGGTTCCGACGTGCGGGTCAACGAAATGTTGCGGCAGATTCGCCATGTGCTGGGCGCGAACAATGTCGATTTCAGCGTGATGACCCAGAGTTTTGACCGCACCAAGGGCTATTTCCAGGGCACCAATCAAGTTTTTCTGCCCGATCTGTTTCCGCCGTTCCTGTACCAAGAAACCCGCAAGAATCATGGAGTGGTCGCTTGCGAAGGCTCGATGTTCAAAAGCAAATTCGCCAACGCTCTGACCACCATGATGATCGGATCGTTGGGTCACGCGTCGTCTGAGAATAAATTGTCGATCGGCTACGGAGCGGAAGCCGGGCACATGGATTCGCTGATCGAAAAAATGTGCGCACGCTACGTGCACGATTCACTGGTGATCACCCGCAACGTCGAATCGCAATCGGTTCTGGGGAAACTTGGCATTTCCACCGAACTGGGCACCGATACCGCGTGGACCTTTGAGCCGCATCCCGATGCCTATGGCCGCAAAGCGCTGCGGGACGCGGGCTGGGACGAAAAGACTCCGGTGCTGATGCTCTGTCCGATTCATCCGTTCGTGTGGCCGGTGAAGGCTTCAGTCGCAAAATACATCGCGCGAGTGACTACCGGCGCTTACAAGCAGAGCCAGTACCGCACCGTTTATTTTCACGAATCCGGAGCCGAAGTTGATCGCAAGTTCAAACACTATATCGACGGATTCGTCAGTTCCACGCGCGCGTTTCAGCAAAAGCACAAAGTGTTTACGGTGCTGGCCGCCACCGAGCGGCTCGACGCCGTGGCCTGCCGCGCCATCGCCGAACAGATTCCCGGGCTGCCGATTTTTACGTCCGATGAATACGACATGTACCAGCTGGTTTCGGTTTTGCGCCAGGCGACCTACATGGTTTCTTCGCGCTATCACGGCATTGTCACCTGCATGCCGGCGCTGGTGGCCTCTGCGGGAGTCACTATGGATGAGCGCATACGCAACCTGATGCGCGAACGCGGGCACCAGCATCTTTGCGCGAATGTCGACGATCCAGATCTTGGCGCGAAAATGTTGCAGATGATGGAATCGCTGGTTGCCGAATCGGAGTCCATCCGCCACGGCGTCGGCGAAACGGTAGTGCGGAACCTTAAGGTGATGGCCCGCATGGGCGTGATATTTGAAGATTTGATGCGCCGGCAGTATCCGGAATTTCCGCTGCGCGGCGGCGTACGGTCCTGGGAAGAATATCTTCCGCCGTTGACCCCGAATCTGGTGCGTCTGGCGGAAAAATACGATCTCTCCGAGGCCGCGCTGGCGGCGTCCAAGTAGTTATCGATGGCGAATTTTCTGCAAGCAATCTTTGAACGGATGCAGCGTTCCGCGAGCCGGGTAGTCCTGCGGGAGATCCGCGGGGAACAATTTGTTTCAGTGACCGGAGCGGAGCTGCTGGCGCTGGTGGAACGGGCGCGAGATTGGTTGCGCGCTGCCAATCTGGAAACCGGTGATCGTTGCGGACTGATTGGCGCAAACTCCATTGATTGGATTGCCATAGACCTGGCGTTGATGGCGGAAGGCATCGTTGCCGTTCCGCTTTATCATCGCCAGACTCCCGCCGAACTGGTTGCGATGCTAAAGGATTGTCAACCTCGGCTGATTCTCGCAGGCGATGCGGAACTTGGCGACGCGCTAACGAATGCGTGGCCCGGTCTGCCGCGGCGCGCGTTGTTCAGCCAGATCTTGGCAAATACCGCCACGACGTTGGAATTTTCTCCGGTCCGCCAGCGGCCCGACGACCAGCTACTCACCATCATCTACACGTCCGGAACTTCAGGTGAGGCCAAAGGCGTCTGCCTCTCCGACGGCAATCTCAATCATATGATTGGATGCACCACGCAACGGCTGGATCAACTAATGCGGTTGCCGGCGCAACCAATCAGCGAACCGGACCGCGTGTTTCTCTACGCCCCGATGAATTTCGCGGCCTCTTGGATGCTCATGCTGTCCGCATTTTCGCGTGAAGCGGAACTCACGCTGTCCACCGACCTGACCAAGCTCGCCGACGAGATTCGCTTGGCCGCTCCTCACTATTTTTTGAACGTGCCTACACTGCTCGAACGCGTCAAGCGCGGAGTGGAAGAAAATATCGCCAAGCGGGCTGGGCCGATTCGCGCACTGTACGCGCGAGCCCGCGAAGCCTGGCAGCGCCAGCACGTTGGCCGCGGCAAAGCGTTTGACGCGTTCTGGGTGCTGCTTGGGCGGAAATTGATTTTCGCCAAGGTAAAGAAGCGCTTCGGCCCGAATCTTCGCGCCTTGATTTGCGGTTCCGCGCCACTCGCGCCGGAGACCCAGCAGTTTTTTCTGATGCTGGGCATTCCGGTGCTGCAAGCGTACGGCCTCACGGAAACCACCGCGCTTTGTACCCTCGACGATCCCGGCGTTCCGGTGGAACCCGGCTACGTTGGGCCAGCAGTTCCCGGAATTGAAATGCAGCTCGGGGACCACGACGAAATCATTGTTCGCGGCCCGAATATTTTTTCCGGCTATTGGAACCGTCCCGAGGAGAGCGCAAAGGTTCTGCGCGATGGCTGGTTTCACACCGGCGATCAGGGTGAGGTGAACGCGCGCGGGAACTGGCGCATCGTCGGCCGAATCAAGAATCTTGTGGTGCTGAATACCGGGCACAAGTTTGCTCCCGAGCCGATCGAAGATAAGCTCGCGCAGCTGCTTCCCGACGCGCAGCATATCGTTCTGGTGGGCAACGGCCGCAGCTATGCCTGCGTGCTGGTTGCCGGAAAGGTCGAGCCCAACGCGGTGCAGGCGGCGATGGATGCCGTGAATCCTGATCTTCCGCACTACCGCCAGATCAGAAATTTCAGAATTTTGCCGGAAGCATTCACCGCGGACGGCGGACTGCTGACCGCCATGGGCAAAATCAAGCGCGAGGCGATCGCAAAACGCTATGATGCTGAAATCAGTTCGATGTATGAACGAAAGGCCTCGGCATGAAATCGTTTAAGGGCGAAGCCCTGCTCTGGAAATGGCGTGATGGGGTGCTGGAAGTGACGCTAGACCGCGCTCCGGCCAACGAGATCGGCACGGTAATGCTGGGCGAACTCGAGCAGTTGGTGGCAGCCGCGAAAACTCTTGCCAGTGAAACGTCCGCGTGCATTATTTCCAGCGCACAGAAAAGCGGCTTTTGTGCCGGCGCCGATTTGCGTGAACTTTACCACCGGGCAGTCGCGATGAGCGAGAAAGGCCGCAGCGCCGGCGTGCGCGAATTTCTGCAGCGCATCCACGCGGTGGCGAACTGGCTGGATGAAGCGCCGTTTGTCACTATCGCCGCCGTACATGGAGTTTGCTTTGGCGGTGGATTGGAATTGGCGCTGGTGTGCGATGTGATCATCGCCGATAAAATGGCGCGCTTCGCATTTCCTGAGCTTCGTCTCGGGTTGATCCCCGGGTTTGGCGGGATACCTCGCCTGAAGCGCGACCTGGGCAACGGATTTGTGCGCGATCTGCTGCTCACCGGTCGCAGCGTCAACGCCACCCGCGCGCAAGCGGTCGGACTGGTCGCCCAACTCGCGGCGGAAGGCGAATCGCTGAAGCTTGCTAGGTCCACGGCGGCGCAAGTAACGAAATTTGATCCCGGCGCCCGTACTGCTGCAAAAAAATTTATCAAGCCCATTCCGCGCGAAGAGCTCCGAAGAGAAATCGAGATTTTCTGCGAACTTTTTACCCGCCCAGCGGTGATGGCCGGCCTGAAAAAATTTGTGGAAAACACCGGTCCAATGCCGCACCAACCGTAAATTGAAAAGGCCGGCAGGTTCAAGGTCGGCCGGACTTACCAATAATGCATCTTTGATTAAATAAAAAGTGGGTTAAATGGTAATTCGTGTTCTGATGAGAGTGAGTCCCGCCGGTTGCAGAACTCTACAGTTCGAGGACACGTGAACGCCGATCGCCCCAGTTCGACCCATTCGATTGCATCCCCACCTGCTCCGCCGGAAAACGATGCTCAAACCATCGCCATCAAGAAAAGCCTGCGCCGGCTAAATCGCAAGGATGCCTGGTATTGGTGGAACGCGGTTTTGGTGATCATGCTGCTGACCGGCGCGATTGTGGTTCTCTCCCTTCCCAGACTGCTTCAGGAAAATGATCCTTCCTACAACCTACAGCTTTCCATCGCGGTTCGTGGCTTGCTCGGATTGGTGCTGATTTTTAACGTCTATACGCTGTATCAGCAGCATCTGCTCAAGGTGCTGCGCGACTATCTCGCCGGACAGATGGAAATTACCACCGAGCAACAAGTGCGGGCCAAGGCGTATTACGAACTGGCAGTCCTCGATTCGCTTACCGGGCTATACAATCGGCGCTATTGTGACGACCGCCTGAAAGCCGAAATCCAGCGCGTGGAAAGAAATCGGCTGCCGCTGATCGTGATCGTGGTGGATTTGAATGACTTCAAGGACATCAATGATCGCTTCGGGCACGCTGCCGGAGATCTAGTCTTGAAGGAATTTTCCCGGAACTTAAATCGAACCATTCGCGGATCGGACTTCGCGGTGCGCCTGGGCGGCGACGAATTTCTTGTGGTGCTGCCGGAATGTCCGCCGGAATATGTGTCGCTGGTCATGTGCCGGCTAACACCGTTTGAAATTGAGTGGGAAGGCAAAAGAATTCAAGTCACCAGTTCCCGCGGATGGGCGCAATACCATCCCAATGAGTCACCGGAAGAGTTGTTGGCGCGAGCCGACAATGCGCTTTATCAAGAGAAGCAGCTTAACCGCGTAAGCGACGTCAACAGCCAGCTTACCTGACGGATTGTCTCCCATTACAGCCAGCCTATCCCGATGATTGCTGAGTGGGCAGCTCCGCAATTTTTCTTCTGTGCGCGGGAATGCTAAATTATTCGGGTCATGCCAACACTGGAACAAACCACTCGGGAAGTGCTGAATTTGGCTGCTACGCATTTCAAACTGGCCCCGGGAACTCTTGCGCCGGAGGACGACTTTTTCAAGAAGCTGGGCATCGACAGCCTGCAGACTCTGGAACTCCTCTCGCGCATCGAAAATCACTTCAACATCGAACTCCCGGACTACGAAGTGCAGGGCGTCAGCGACTTCAAAACCCTCGCCGAACGCATCCAGTCCCGTCTATAAAAAGAGAGGATTTGCCACAGAGTCACAGAGCCACAGAGAAGGCCGGAAAGAGATGACCGATCTCCAGAAGGATCCTCTAACTAAGAAAATCATTGGCTGTGCTATCGCGGTTCATCGTCAACTCGGTCCTGGTCTGCTTGAATCCATCTACGAGGCCGCCCTCTGCGTCGAGCTCGAACTAAACGGCCTTCGCTTCGAGCGCCAGATATTGTTTCCGCTCAACTATCTCGATCGGCCTATCGGAGAATTTCGAGTGGACTTAATTGTTGAACATACCGTCGTTCTTGAGCTCAAGAGCGCGGAGAGGTTGGACCCAATCTTTGATGCCCAACTCCTGACCTACCTAAGACTCACAGGCATCAAAAAGGGTCTCCTGATAAACTTTGATAGCAGACTCTTAAAGGACGGAATCAAGCGACTTGTACTGTAACTCTTCATGTGCGTCTCAATCGTTTTTCCTCCGACCTCTGTGTCTCGGTGACTCTGTGGCAATTCTTCTCTTCGCATGCTAAATCTGGCTAACTACACCTCAATCGGAGCCGCGCTCAAAGACGCGGTGGATCGTTTCGCCGGCGAAGTCTGCCTGATCGAAGCTGACCGCGAACGTGAAAAAGAGCGCTTGACCTATCGCGAGTACAAGGCGCGGGCGCTGCAGTTGGCTCGCGCGATGCAGGATGCTGGCTTTGCCGCCGGCGACCGCGCGAGCATCATCATGACCAATCAGTCCAAGTGGCTGATCTCGGCCTTCGCCATTTTTTATTCCGGCGGCGTGCTGGTTCCGCTGGATTACAAGCTCACTCCGGGAGAACAATGGCAGCTTCTCCAGCATTCCGGTGCGAAAATTCTGGTCACCGAGTACCCGATCTGGCGGCAACTGGCCACTTCGCCGGGCCGCGCGGCGGCGCCCAATATTCAGACCGTACTGGTTACGGAAGCGCCGCCAAACGCCGATTTATCGGGCGCGCATCGATGGGAAGAATTCCGTAAAGACGATGCGCCGATCTTCGTGCCGCGCGAGCGCAAAGACGTCGCCTCCATCGTTTACTCTTCTGGAACCGGCGGCCGCCCCAAGGGCTGCATGATGACCCACGAAAATTATCTGGAGCAGTGCGTGGCGCTCACCTCGCTCTATCCATTTTGGCCGGGCGTCCGTTACCTGAGCATTCTGCCGACCAATCACGCCATCGATTTCATGGTCGGATTTTTCGGGCCGTTCACGTGCGGCGCGGCCGTCGTGCATTTGCGCACGTTGCGTCCCGAATATGTGCGCGACGCTTTTCCGAAATACAAAATTACTTACGTAAGCCTCGTTCCTCTCGTCTTGAAAAATCTGCAAAAAGGATTGCAAGCGCGCTTCGACGCGCTGCCGCCGGGCAAACGCAAAGTTTTCAATGCGCTCGTCCGAATCAACAAGGCGCTCACGAAAAGCCAACCGCGCCTTGGAATCAGCCGCCGCTTGCTCAAGCAAGTCCATGAAGCGTTCGGCGGAGATCTGCGCACCATCATCGTCGGCGGCGCTTTCACCGAACCGCAAACACTGCAATTTTTCTACGACCTCGGGATTCCCGTCGCCAACGGATACGGTTTGACCGAAGCGGGCACGGCAATCACGGTAAATGATCTGAGACCGTTTCGCGCGGATACCGTCGGCAAGCCGCTGCCGGGAATGGAAGTGCGCATTCTGAATCCGGCCGATGACGGCGTCGGCGAAGTTGCCGTTCGAAGCAAAACCGTCATGGCCGGATACTTGAATGAGCCGGAACTCACCGCAGAAACCATCATCGACGGTTGGCTGATGACCGGCGACCTCGGGCGCTTCGACAGCGCGGGCCATTTGCAGCTCGCGGGCCGCAAGAAAAACATGATCGTCACCGAAGAAGGAAAAAATATTTATCCCGAGGATATTGAAACTGTTTTCGAGAGCCTCCCCGTAAAGGAATTTTGCGTGTTCGCGGCCAACTACGTCTGGCCGAAGCGTTCAATGACTGCCGAAAAACTTGTGCTGGTCCTCCATCTCGAGCCGGGGCAGCAGTTCGGCGAAGAACTGCGTCGCGACATCAACGCGCGCAACAATCGCCTGCTAAACTACAAGCGCATCCACGGGGTGGTTCTGCTGGACGAGGACTTTTCCC
>Ga0137418_10002045_pt1 | contig 18533 bp, 10 predicted proteins | sample CZODoug3_1_2_16f_FD_122242 | JGI IMG/M metagenome (GOLD analysis project Ga0137418, IMG submission 122242) | Vadose zone soil fungal communities from Angelo Coast Range Reserve, California, USA - CZODoug3_1_2_16fungal (Hybrid Assembly) | ecosystem: Environmental > Terrestrial > Soil > Vadose... | reverse complement strand
GTAGCCGTCGACGGGGGCCGAGGCCACCGCGTTCTGACCATTCGTGAAGTCGTAGAACGCCGTGATGCGGCTCACCAAATCGGGTACCGGCGCGATCCCCGAGTCGATGATCGCGATGCCGATGCCGTTGCCCATTGGATCCGTGTCGGAGAGGCCCAGCTGCGCGCGAAGCTCGCTCGACTTCTTCGCGAGCTGTTGGACGCTGCCGTTCCCGTCGAGCAGCGATTCCGCCATGACGCCCGCCAGCGGAGCGGATCTGACCGCGGCGTCAACGGAAATGGAACCGACGCCGGGCAGGGTCTCGAGCCACGAGAGGTCGGCGCTCGACAGCTTCAACGAGATCGCGTTGGCCCGGCGCGCCTGCCGGCCCACGAAGATGCCCCTGCTGCGCAATGTCTTCAACAGCGAGGCCCAGTCGGTGGTCCCATCGGCGCGCACGATCACGCTGATGGTCCTCGTCGTCCCGGCAGACAGTTCGATTTGCTCGATCTGCCGGTCGACCCGGGCCTTCTTTTTCAGTGGTCCGCCTTTGACGGCGAACATCACCGGGGCCTGCACGGTCACCAGCGCGGCGACCACGGCCCAGGTACGGACTCTAGGTAGATTCATGACGTTCCACCGTTGAGCAACATCGGGTCCACAACCTCGACAATAGCGACATTCAAGCTAAGTCGTTTTGTTGCAAATCATTACGTGGTGAAAACGCTATCTGTGACCGCAGCGCACATGCGCCGTCACGGAACACGTCCGAAGCGCGCTGCTGGATGAGTTATCGGCACAATTCATCGTTAAAACATTGGCAGGTGGAAGGTTAGTGAGATGGTTCCGAAACGGAACACGGGGTTTGTGAAGACGGCACACAAGCCAACGACCGATTACGACTTCAGCAGACAAATTACGACAATGAGCGCGACTTGCGAGTGCCGCAATCAGCCGTTTGATATAGGGGTCGACGAAAAACCATTGCACCCGAATCGCTGAACATTCGCGGCGCGCGGCGGAGCATAATGCGCGCGTCCGCGATGCCAGCACCTCTTCTTTCCCGCAGGGACCTCCTCAAGTCGGGTGCGCTCATCATCGGGTTCAACCTGTTCGAACCGGTCGCGCGCGTGTTCGCCCAGGGGCTGCAGGGGGGAACGCCGCTGTCGAACGCCGGCGGCCTCCCAGCCGACCAGCTCGACTCGTGGCTGGCCGTCGCGCCCGACGGCACCGTGAGCGTGTTCACCAGCAAGGTCGATCTCGGAACCGGCACCGGCACGTCGCTCGGACAGATCGTCGCCGAGGAGCTCGATGTTCCCGTGCTCAGGATCCGGATGGAAATCGGCGACACGACAAGGAGCGTCGATCAGGGACGCACGTCGGCCAGCCGCACGCTCGAGCGCGCGGGCCCGCAGCTGCGCCAGGCTGCAGCAGCCGCGCGACAGGAACTGCTGAAGCGTGCGTCGGTGCAGCTTGGTGCGCCGGTCAATCAGTTGACGGTCACCGACGGCGTCGTGAGCGTATCGGGCGATTCTGTGAAGAACGTGTCGTACGCCGCGCTGGTCGGCGGCAAGCGCTTCGACACGAAGATCCAGGCCAGCGGCGAGCAGTGGGACCTGAACCTGGCTGCCGACATCAAGCCGAAGGACCCGAAGGATTACAAGGTCGTTGGCACGTCGGTCGCGCGATTCGACCTGCCGCCGAAGTTCACCGGTCAATTCCTGTACGCGCACGACGTGCGCGTCCCCGGCATGCTGCACGGGCGCGTCGTGCGACCGCCGGTCGTCAATTCGCGGCCCGCGTCAATCGATCAGTCGTCGATCGGAGAGGTCCCCGGCGTCGTGCAGGTCGTGCAGAAGGGGAACTTCGTCGGGGTCGTGGCGCAAACCGAGTGGGCGGCCATACGCGCGGCTCGCGCGCTGAAGGTGACGTGGTCGGATCCGCCGATGCAGTATCCGACCGGTCCCGACGCCATCTACGACTATCTGCGGACGACGAAGCCGGCCGCCGAACGCGTGGCCACCAACACGGGCAACGTCGCGTCCGCATTCGGCGAGGCATCGAAGACGTTCGAGGCGACCTATCGCTGGCCCTTCCAGATGCACGGCATGATCGGCCCGTCGTGCGCGGTCGCCGACGTCCAGGGCGGCAAGGCGACCATCTGGTCCGGTTCGCAGGCGCCGTTCATCACGCGGAACGGGGTTGCACGGCTGCTCGGCCTCCGCGAGCAGGACGTGCACTTCATCTACTGCGAGGGGTCGGGCTGCTTCGGCCGCCTCGAGCCGGACGATGCGCCGGAAGACGCGGCGCTGATGTCGCAGGCGGTCGGCAGGCCGGTGCGCGTGCAGTGGATGCGCGAGGACGAGCACGGCTGGGAGCCGAAGGGTCCTCCGCAGCTGATCACGATTCGATCGGGGCTCGACGCGCAGGGCCACGTCACGACGTGGGACTACGCGGAGCAGACGCTCCCGTGGACCGATGCGCGCCTGACGCCGATGCTCGCCTCGAGGCAGACGGGAATCAAGCCGGACGAGAACGGCATCGCGCTCGGCGGCGGCGACGGCGCGCCATATGTGTTCTCGAATCGCAAGGCGGCGGCGGCAACCATCCCGTGGGTGATGACGCCGAACCCGCTGCGCACGGCGAACCTGCGCGCGCCCTACTCGCAGGCGCGCTGCTTTGCGGCGGAGTCACAGATGGACGACATGGCGGCCGCCGCCGGCGTCGATCCCGTGGAGTTCCGCCTGCGTTATCTGACGGGCACCGGCAACCAGCGCGTCGCGGCGGTTCTGCGCGCGGCGGCGATGAGGGCGGGGTGGCGTCCCCGCGGCGCGGACCTTACAAGATCCGCGGCCGCACGAGGTCGAAATATCGTCGCCGGGCGCGGCGTGGCCATCTCCGGCATGGCCGGCACCGTCGTCGCGCAGATCGCCGACGTCGACGTCGAGCGATCGACGGGCAAGGTCACGGTCAGGAAGGTGACCGTCGCGCACGACTGCGGGATCATCGTCAACCCGGACGGCCTGAAGAACCAGATCGAGGGCAACGTCATCCAGGGCACGAGCCGCGCGCTGATGGAGGAAGTGATCTTCGACGCCGCCGGCGTGCGGAACCTGAACTGGAACACCTATCCGATCATCCGGTTCCGCGACGTCCCGGAGGTCGACATCGTGCTGATCGATCAGCGGGCCATGCAGCCGCTCGGCGGCGGCGAGGCGTCGTCCACGGCAACGGCCGCGGCGATCGGCAACGCAATTTTCGACGCCGTCGGCGTGCGCCTGCGGCAGGCGCCGTTCACGCCGGAGCGCGTGCTGCGCGCGGTGCGCGCGTAGAGGGGGAGGGCAGGACATGCAGCGGCGCGAGTTCATCGCGGGTCTCGCGGCCATCGGCGCACGCGCGCTCGTGCCCGACGTGCTCGACGGCGCACAGAGGGGCCCGGCGGCCTCCGCGCGGCCTGCGCCGGGCGGAGTCGAGGCGGCGTTCCGGATCGATGTCCACTATCACGGCAACTCGCCCGGCTTCATCGCCGCCATCAAGGCGCACAACACGGGCCAGATGCCGCTCATGAACTGGACGCCGGCCAAGGCGCTCGAGGACATGGATCGTGACGGCGTCGCGACCTCCATCATGTCCACGAGCGAGCCGAGCGTCTATTTCGGCGACGCCGCGGCCGCCCGCGCGCTCGCGCGCGAGTGCAACGACTACTTCGCGAAGCTGGTATCCGATCATCCGGCGCGCTTCGGCATGTTCGCCACGCTGCCGCTGCCCGACGTCGAGGGCGCGCTGAGGGAGATCGAATACGCCTACGACACGCTGAAGGCCGACGGCGTCTGCTTCATGAGCAGCTACGAGGGGAAGTACCTCGGCGACCCGACGTTCGCGCCGGTGATGGACGAGCTGAACCGCCGGAAGGCGGTCGCCTACACCCACCCGTTCCGCGGCGCGATGGCCAACATGCTGCCGGAAGGGCGCAACCTGGGCATCACGCTCTCGACCGAAACGACGGTCACGATCCAGAGCATTCTCTACACGAACACCGCCACGCGCTGTCCGGATATCCGGTTCATCTGGTCGCACGGCGGCGGCACGGCGCCCTACATCACCGGCCGGCTCGGCGCCGCCGTCGGCCCTGACGGAAAGCCGAACGCCAACCTGGCCGCGCTGCAGAAGTTCTACTACGACACCGCGCAGGCGTTTAATCCGTACACGCTGGCGACGTTCACCAGGGTCGTGCCGAACTCGCACATCCTGTTCGGCACTGACTATCCATTCGCCCAGGCAGGCACCGTGGCGAAGGGGCTCGCCGAGGCCGGTTTCACGGCGGCGAACCTGCGCGCAATCGAGCGCGACAACGCGCTCGAGTTGTTCCCCAGGTTGAGGAGAACGTAGGCGGGTCCGAAAGGACCCGCCCTACACATCACGGGCCGATTTCATAGCGGAGGGGTTATGTTGCGAGGGGTTTCCATCGCGGCACTGCTGTTCGCACTGATCGTCATGGCCGCGCCCTCGATGGCGCAGACGACCAACGGCGTCATCTCGGGCATCATCAGCGACGCGCAGGGAGGCGTGCTCCCCGGCGTGACCGTCACCGGGCGCAACGCGGAGACAGGGCTCATGCGAACCGTTGTCACGGAGGGTGACGGTCGCTTCCGCCTGGCGGCGCTCCCACCCGGACGCTACGAGTTGAAAGCGGAGCTCGCCGGGTTTGGATCGGTTGACGTGCCGCCGATGACGCTGACGACGGGGACCGAGATCACGCGCAACGTCACCATGCAGGTGCAGGGGCTGAACGAGTCGGTGACCGTCACCGGTGAGGCACCCATCGTCGAGGTCACCAAGACCGAAGTCTCGGGCGTCATCACGCAGGACCAGATGCAGATGCTGCCGCTGGCGACGCGGCAGCCGATGGACCTCGCGCTGCTGATGCCGGGCACGAGCCAGGATGCCGTGCGCGCGCGCAAGGCAAACTCCAACATCGGCGCCGGCGCCTTCACGAATGGATCCGCGCTGCTCGTCGATGGCGTCTGGAACAAGGAAGGGAACACCGGCGAGCCGCGGCAGGACTTCCCGCAGTCGGCAATCCAGGAATTCAAGGTGATGCTGAGCCAGTCGCCCGCTGAATACGGCTGGACCGCCGGCGGCGCCGTGTCGATGGCGACCAAGAGCGGCACCAATCAAATCCACGGCGAAGGGTTCGAGTTCTACCGCAACAAGGCGCTGAACACGATCGACCCGTTCGCCAAGGCGGCGGGACAGAACAAACCGAACTTCAGCCGCCACCAGTACGGCGGCGCCATCGGCGGGGCCGTCGTCAGGGACAAGATTCACTTCTTCGAGGCCGCCGAAGCCCTCCAGAACAACCTGTACGACAACGTCGTCGTCAGGCGGCCCGATCTCTACGGCAGTTTGAACGGCGTCTTCAAGAGTCCCGAGTACAACCACATGTCGTTCACGCGGGGCGACTGGCAGATCGACCAGAAACAAAACCTGTTCGTGCGCTACGCGTGGCAGGTCTCGGACTTCACGTGCGAGGGGTGCGCCGCCTCGTCGTCGCAGCCGTGGTTCTCGCCGGGCGGTGGCATCAAGCAGAGCCGGTACTCGTGGGCGGGGGCGCACACGTGGGTGCTGTCGCCGCGCGTGCTGAACGAAGTCCGCGGGCAGTGGACCACCTACCTGTTCCGTGCGCACGTGCCCGGAGTCGAGCCGCAGTCGAAGCTGTACGACGAGTCGGCCGCGCGAATCGCGGGAACGACGCAAATCTACGCGTTCCCGACCCTTGGTTCGTGGGGCGCCAACACCAACCAGTACGGCGACCTCCTCTCACGCCAGATTCGCGACGACGTGTCGATCACCACGGGCCAGCACACCTGGAAGTTCGGTGCGGGCGGCCAGAGCCTGCCGATCCGGCAGTCCATCCGCAAGGCGCAGGGCACGTGGACGTTCTCCGTCGATCAACCGTTCAATCCGAGCAACCTGGCGGCGTTCGTTCCAGTCCCGGGCTCGGTGCAGCAGTTCACCTCGGCGCTCCTCAACGTTCCGCTCTACGCGCCCAACGTGCTGTGGGACACGTACGTGGAAGACGAGTGGAAGCCGCGCCCGGGCGTGACGCTGAACCTCGGGCTCCGCTACGAGTACCAGGACAAGGTGTTCAACCAGGGGCGGGATCTGAACGACAAGGCGATCTTTCCGACCACGGGGACGCCGACCAGCCTCGCGCCGCTCGTGGACTTCTCGAAGCGGGGCGACAAGAACAACTTCAGCCCGCGTGTCGGCCTCGCGTGGGACCTGAGGAACGACGGCAAGACGGTCGCGCGGGCGGGCTACGGGCTGTACTACAACGTCATGAACACCCAGCTCGAGCTCTCCGAGATCCAGAACTATCGTCAGCTGAACGCGGTCATCGCGAACCCGACCTACCCGGATCCCTACGGGGGCCGCGATCCGATCTCGTTCGTCTCCGCGGGCGTGCAGAACATCGCGGTCCAGGCCAACGATCTGCAGAACCTGCGGTCGGCCGCGTACACGGGCGGCGTGTCGCAGTCGTTGACGTCCGCGCTGGCCATTCACGTCGACGGCGTCTACAACAAGATGACCGAGGTGCCCATGGCGCTCGACATCAATCCGCGCAGCGGAGGCACGACCGGCAACAGGCCGCTGCCGCAGTTCGGCCGGGTCCTGCAGACGCAGTCGATCGGCTTCGCCGACTACAAGGCGCTGCTCGTCCGTCTCGAGAAGCGGCTCGCCCGCAACTACATGTATACGGTGTCGTACACGCTCGCGAGCACCAACGGCAACGTGAGCAGCTCCAGCTTCAGCTCGACGGTCACCGACTCGGCGCACATCGAGTACGACAACGGTTCGAACAACAGCGACCGCCGTCACGCGCTCGTGGCCAGCGGCTCGTTCGTGCTGCCGTATGACGTGGTGCTGGGCACCGTGTTCACCGCGCGCTCGACGATGCCGTTCAGCGCGATCGCGGGCGTGGACGTGAACGGCGACGCGAACATCACGGACTACGTGCCTGGCACCACGCGCAATGTGTTCAACCGCGGCAACGACGCGGAGATGATGGCGCGCGTCAACGCGTACCGGGCGACGGTGGGAATGGCGGCGCTGCCCGTGTCGCAAATCAACACGAACGAGTTCTACGGGCTCGACGTGCGCGCGAGCAAGTCGATTCGCCTGAGCACGGATCGGCGAGTCGAGCTGGTGGCCCAGGTGTTCAACCTGCTGAACCGCACGAACCTGCTCGCCGCGTGGACGACCAACGCGCGGTCGAACGCGTTCGGCACCATTACGTCCGCGGCGAATCTGCGGCAGGCGGAGCTGGCCGTGCGGTTCTCGTTCTGATCAGTGGGCAGTGGGCAGTGGGCAGTGGGGAGGACGGCAGGAGCGCAGGAGGGGTATCGATGAGAGGTGACAGACGCAACGGGGTGGCCGGTGAGGCTGTGATGCGGCCGGTCGTCGCGCTCGTGGTCCTTGTTGCGGGCCTGGTCATCGCGCTCCACGCGCAAAGCAAGCTGCTGGCGCCGACTGGAACGCTGCGCGCCTCCTTCATCGCGACCAACCCGGTGCAGGGCCGCGTGGACCCGAAGACGGGCGCCACGACCGGCCCAGCCGCCGATCTGACGCGCGAGCTCGCGCGCCGCATAGGCGTGCCGTCCGTCGTGATGCCGATGCCCGACGCGGGCGCGGTCCTCGAGAGCGTGAAGAACGGCACCGTGGACCTCGGGTTCCTGGCGGTCGAAGCCGAGCGCGCGGCACAAGTCGACTTCTCCGACGCGTACTCGAGTTCGGGCGCGGCGTACGCCGTGCGCACCGATTCCCCGTTTCAGAAGTCGGGCGACGTCGATCGCGCGGGCGTGACGATTGGCGCCATTACCGGGCAGGCGCCGGAGGTCTACGTGCGCGAGCACGCAAAGAACGCGCGCGTCCAGTCGCTGCCGGCGGTGCCGCCGAACGCCGAGATGGGCAGGATGCTGCTCGACCGCAAGGTAGATGCGTTCGCCGCCAATCGCACGCGGATGGAAGAGCTCGTCCGCGACGTCCCCGGGCTGCGCGTGCTCCCGGACGACTACATGGTGACGCTCCAGGCGATCGTCGTGCCGAAAGGGAAGGCCGCTCAGCTGGCGGAGGTCAATCGGTTCCTCGCCGACGTCCGCAAATCGGGGTTCGTGCTGTCGTCGCTGAACAAGGCCAAGGTCGCCGGCGTCAAGGTCGCGCCCGAACCCGGTCGGTAGCGGGCTGGCCAGCCCGCCCAGCGGTGGGAACGCGGTAGCCGTCACCCTTTGACGTAGGCGAGCTTCGCGGCGACCTTGCCGCCGCGTACGGTGAAGACGTCCACGCCGCGGATATGCCACGGCCGGCCGTCGCGCTCCTTGCGGTAGATCCAGCAGACGACCGCGCGCTCGCCGCAGACGATGACGTCTTCGGCTTCGAACGCCGCGCCCTCGTTGCGTGCAAACCACGCGCGCCAGTACTCGACGACCGCCGTCTTGCCTTCGATGCGCCGCCCGTCCGGCGGCGGCGACGTGTCTTCGAAGACCGTGTCGTCGGTCAATACCTCGGCGAGCGCATCCGCGTCGTGCCGATTGAACGCCTCGTTGAAGCGGTCGATCGTCGCGCGCGTCGATCCGGGTGACATCGGGCTACCAGCTTACCGGAGCGCACGGCTTGTTGTAGAGTGTGCGCGCGCCGGGGTGGCAGAAGAGAATCGCCGAGGCGACGCCCGGTCTCTGGTTCACGGACGACTTCGCGGCCGAGCGGCAGGATGCGCTCGCGCTCGCGCGCGAGGTCAACGAGTACGCCGCGCGGCTGCTGCCTCGATATCGCTGATTCGATTTCAAGGAGGGGTCCGCATGCGAAGACGCACGCTGTCGCTGACCGCACTGCCTGCCGCCGTGCTGGCGTGCACACTGTTCCTCCCCGCCCCCGCATGGGCACAGCAGACGAGCAGCATTGCCGGGCTCGTGCGCGACAGCTCGGGCGCCGTGCTGCCCGGGGTGACGGTCGAAGCCGCCAGCCCCGCGCTCATCGAGAAGGTCCGCACCGCGGTCACCGACGCGCAGGGACGCTTCAACATCGTCAACCTCAGGCCGGGAACCTATGCCGTGACGTTCTCGCTGCCCGGGTTCAACTCGGTGAAGCGTGAAGGCATCCAGCTCACGGCCGGTTTCACTGCCGCCGTCAACGCCGACATGCAGGTCGGCGCGCTGGAAGAGACGATCACGGTCAGCGGCGAGACCCCGCTCATCGACACGCAGAACACCCGCCAGCAGAAGGTGCTCTCGAGCGAGCTGCTCGACGCGCTGCCGAGCGGACAGAAGACGGCCATCAACGTCGTGTCGCTCACTCCCGGCATGACGACCGCCGGACTGGCGGACGTGGGCGGATCGCTCGGCACCTACAACGCGGGCGGCAACGCGACGACCTTCCATGGCAAGACGGGCTTCAAGCGTGAGTTCGACGGCATGCGCGTGGAGAACATGGAAGCGGACGGCAACCTGGGCTACATCCTGAACGCGATCACCGTTCAGGAGACGACCGTCGAAACCGGCGGGGTCTCCGCGGAAAGCGACATGAGCGGTGTGTCGATGAACATGATCCCGAAGGAAGGCGGCAACGCGTTCCGCTTCATGGCGTCGGGCCTGTTCACCAACGAACACCTGTCGACCGACAACTTCGGCGAGAACCTCCGCGCGCGCGGCGTCACGCTGCCCAGCAAGGTGATCAACATCTACGACTGGTGGGGCACCGTCGGCGGGCCGATCAAGCAGGACAAACTGTGGTTCTTCGCTGCGGAACGCATCTGGGGCAACCGGAACCAGCGCGCCAACACCTTCTGGAACGGCACCCAGGGGACGCCGTTCTACACGCCCGACGCGGCGCGTCCGTTCCAGCCGAACGAGTACTACAAGTCGCATGCGGCGCGCGTCACGTGGCAGGCGTCGCAACGCAACAAGGTGAACGTCTTCGTCGACGTGCAGAAGAACTGCAAGTGCTACTCGGGAACCGGGCTGACCGCGGTCACGACGACGGCGCCCGAGGCGGACGCGCAGCTGCGGTTCTGGCCGCAGGTCCTCGTGCAGGCGGCGTGGTCGGCGCCGGTCACCGATCGACTCCTGCTCGAAGCGGGCTACTCCGCGACGATCTCCCACTGGCCGCGCGTCTCGAACCCGGGCGTCAGCACCGATTCGATCCGCATCACGGAAGCCTCGACCGGCTTCGTCTACGGCGCGCCCGAGACGCTGCAGGACCTCCAGGACAGCGACCGCTACGCGCAGCGCGTCAGCGTCTCGTACATCACGGGCACGCATGCCTTCAAGAGCGGCTTCCAGCTCGGTCAGGGCGTCAAGAACCTGCACCAGTATTCGTGGAGCGACTACAACTACACGTTCCTCCGCGGCGTACCGACACAGATCACGCAGCTGGCGACGCCCTACCTCCGGAAGGAGCGCATCCGCGCCGACCTCGGGATCTACGCGCAGGACCAGTGGGCGGTCAAGCGCCTGACCGTCAACTACGGCCTGCGCTTCGACTACTACAACGCCTACGTGCCCGAGCAGCACATGCCGGCGGCGAAGTTCGTGCCCGCGCGCGACTTCGAGCCGGTCTACCACGTGCCGTTGTGGAAGGACGTGAGCCCGCGCCTCGGCGTGGCGTACGACCTGTTCGGCAACGGCCGGACGGCGGTGAAGGCCTCGCTCGGGCGGTACGTCGGCAAGACCGCGATTGGCGTGGCCGCCGACAACAACCCGGTGACGCGCTCGGTCCTGAGCGCCACGCGGACGTGGACCGACGCCAACGGCAACTACGTTCCGGACTGCAACCTGGCGAACCTGGCGATCAACGGCGAGTGCGGCGCCATCAGCAACACGAACTTCGGTCGCGTGAACGCCAACGCGACGCAGTACGCGGAGGAGACGATTCGCGGCTGGGGCGTGCGTGACCACTTGTGGGACCTCTCGACGGAGGTGCAGCAGCAGCTCGGACGCGGGGTGTCGCTGAACGTCGGCTACTACCGGAACTGGTACAAGAACTTCCTGGTCACCGACAACGGCGACGTGGCGCCGTCGGACTACAACCCGTTCTGCATCACCGCGCCGGGCGACACGCGGCTGCCCGGCGGCGGCGGTTATCAGGTGTGCGGCCTCTACGACATCTCGCCGGCGAAATTCGGCCGCGTGACGAACCTCGTCACGCTGGCGAAGCACTACGGCGAAGAGCAATTCGTGTCGAACTTCATCAACGTCAGCCTCGCGACGAGACTCTCGTCGGGCGCGCAGTTCAGCGCCGGGTTCGACACGGGACGGACGCTCAACGACGCCTGCTTCGACGTTGACTCACCAGGCGTGGGCACTGCCGCGACCTCCGCCACGACCCTTCCGGGAGTCTCCAGAACCCCGACGCCGTTCACGGCGACGACGGTCGATGGCAGGAAGATCTGCAGAGCGACCACTCCCTGGGGCGCCAACGCGCAGTTCAAGGCGAACGGACGCTATCCGCTGCCCGCGGACTTCGCGGTCAGCGGCACGCTGCAGAACGTGGCTGGGCCGATGATCACCGCCAACTACACGGTGCCGAACGCGGTGGTTGCGCCGTCGCTCGGACGCGACCTGGCGGCCTGCGGCGGCCGCACGCCCTGCACGGCGAGCGTCGCGGTCCCGCTCGTCGCGCCGCAGACGGTGTTCGAGCCGCGCCGCACCCAGCTCGATCTGCGGCTGACGAAGGGCTTCAAGCTGACGCGCGCACGCCTCCAGGTGAACCTCGACGTCTACAACACGCTCAACGCCAGCAACGTCGTGACGCTCAACACGAACTACGGCCCGAGTTGGCTGCAGCCCACGTCGTTCCTGACCGGCCGGCTGTACGAGATCGGGGTGCAGTGGAGCTACTGACAGGCGCGCCGCACTCATGCGCCGCGAAGGTGGACTGACGTCCACCCTTCGCGGCCGCCGCGATTACGCTTTCCGTCGCCCGGCATCCGCCGGTATCGAGCGTGGGGTAAACCGCTGATACCCCCCGGTGAACTCCCCCGACGTCATCGGGGCTTTACCATCTTGGCGGGATGCAGGTGGCGGCGTACCCTCTGCGCTGTAGCGCGTATCCAGGTCGCCCGCGATACGTAAATTCTGGCTAAACCGCTCTCCTAATCCGCAGGGTGTTCGCCGGAGACGCGCACGCGAGTCTGACCTCCAGGGCCGGCATGAGCGTGGCTCGAAAGGTCTGTTCAGAATCGGTGTGCCGTCGAGGGTCCGGTTATGAAGGTCCCGTTTGCCTGCGGCGTGTTCGTTCTCTCGATCGCGCTGCCGGTCGCGTCTGCCGCGGCCGACCCCGCCACAACTTTCAGCAGAAAGTGCAGCAGCTGTCACACGTTTGGAAAGGGCATCCTGGTCGGACCCGACCTGAAAGGGGTGACCGGTCGCCATAAACGGGAGTGGCTCGTCTCCTGGATCACGTCCTCCGAGACGGTGATCAAATCCGGCGATGGTGAAGCCACCGCGCTGTTCGGGAAATTCAAGCAGCGCATGCCCGACCAGAGCCTCTCTCCCGCCGAGATCGCGGCGCTGCTCGACTATCTGGCAGCCGAAGGGCCCGAAATCGACGCCCGGAAGAGAAATCGCCGGGCGGATACGGCGAATGCCGGCGAGATCGAAACGGGCCGCGAGCTGTTCGTCGGCCAGCGTCCGCTCGTGAATGGCGGCGGCGCGTGTCTCTCGTGTCATCGGGTCGGCGACGCGGTCGCTGTGGGCGGCACCCTGGGTCCGGATCTGTTGAGCGCCTACGCACGGTACCAGGACAAGGGTCTTGCCGCGCTACTGGCGAAGGGATGCTTCCCGCGCGCGGTGTCCACCGCGGATCCCGTGATCCTGACCGACGAGGAATCGTTTGCGCTGAGAGCGTTCCTGCATCACGAGACGAGGGCGACCCGATGAGCGACTACGCCCTCTTCGTCGTGGCGCCGTACGTTGCCGCCCTCATGTTCGTGCTGGTGGGCGCCGTGCGGTACGTGCTGTGGCACGGCCAGCCGGATCGAGCCGTCACGGCGAACCCACGCGGCGACAGCTCTGGCCTGGTGGTCGCCGTCACGCGCGGGGCGATCGCTGTCATTGCAATCGGACATCTCTTGGCGTTCGCGGTTCCCGGCGACGTACTGCTGTGGAATCAACAGCTGCTTCGACTGGTCCTCCTCGAGGCGGTCGGCATCGTCGCCGGCAGCGTCGCGCTCGCTGGTCTTCTTGCCTCGCACGTACGGCATGTCCGTGCTCCGAATCGGTGGGGCGCGTGGCCTCCGATCGATGTCGTTGCCGGGACGCTCGTGCTCATGGGGGCGATGTCGGGACTGTCCATAGCCGTCCGGTATCGATGGGGATCCTCCTGGTCGGAAGTGACGGTCGTCCCCTACCTGCAGTCGCTGGTGCGCCTCGCTCCATCCACGACGCTGGTGGAGCGGCTGCCATTCCTGGTGAAGCTGCACGTCTTCGGCGCCTTCGTGCTTCTGGCCGTCGCGCCGATGAGTCGAATCGTTCGCGTTGTCACCGTGCCTGTTGACCGTGTGATGCAGAGGGCGGTGATGCCGGCCGCGAACGTCGTTCGTCCGGCCTGGAGCGCGATCGCAGGGTGGAGCACGACACGCGTCCAGGATGCGCGCGCCTCGCTGCTGCGAAACGACGAAGAGGAGAACTGACGCGCCGTGCGCACACACGCTCTCATCATCGCGGTGGCGTTCGCGTCGACGGTCGCGGCGAGCGGCGTCGTTGCGTACGAGCTGTCGCGAGTGGGCGTGCACCAGGGCTACGCGCCAGAACAGCCGATCGCGTTCTCGCACAAGCTGCATGCAGGGGACTCGCAGATTCCCTGCCTCTACTGCCACTTCGGCGCACGAACGAGCCGGCACGCGGGGATCCCCCCGCTCAACGTGTGCATGAACTGTCATGGGATCCTGCGCACGCAAACCGTCGAGATCGAGAAGCTCAAAGAGGCCGTTCAACGGCGACAACCAATCGCGTGGGTCAAGGTTCACAACCTTCCGGACTTCGTCTACTTCAATCACAGCCAGCACGTCACGGGCGGCGTGAGCTGCGCCTCGTGTCACGGTCGGGTCGAAACGATGGCTCGCGTCGGTCAGTACGCGCCGCTGACCATGGGCTGGTGTCTCGACTGTCACAAGCAACGGGGACCCGAACTCGCGCTGCAGCGTCGTCACGCAGGGAGCCACGAGGATCCCGACGCGCCGTTCCCGGGACAGGATTGCGGCAAATGTCATTACTGAATGCGGCACGTGCGGCGGGCCGGGTTCTCCTGCGGATCGAACCGCGGGCAAGCGAGTGCCTGTGAGCGCCGAGTTGAAGTTCTGGAAGAGCATCGACGAGCTTCGCGCCGACCACGCGACGCCGCAGGCGGGGCGCGACTGCTACGCCGGTCAGCGCGCGCTGACCGGTCCGCCACCCGCGCAGTCGCGCCGCGATTTCCTCACGCCCGCGGGGTTCAGTGTGGCGGCGGCCGCCATGAGCGCCTGCTCGCGGGGACGCGAGCTGAAGGCGATTCCGTTCCTCAACAAGCCGGAGGAGCTGACCCCCGGCGTCCCGAACTGGTATGCCACGACGTGCGGTGGATGCTCGGCGGGTTGCAGCCTTCTCGTGAAGACGCGCGACGGACGACCGATCAAGGTCGAAGGGAACAGCGAATCGGTGCTGTTCGGCAGCGGGACGTGCGCCACCGGACAGGCCACGGTGCTGTCGCTCTACGACGACGAGCGGCTGAAGGGCCCGCTCTGGCAGGGGAAGTCCACGACATGGGAGGACGTGGACGTACGCGTCCAGGATGGGCTCGCGGCCGCGGTCGCGTCCCGTAAACGCGTCGTGCTTCTCTCGCGCACGGTTCTCGGTCCGGCGACCCGCCACCTGATTGGCGAGTGGACGAGCCGGCCCGGCTTCGAACACGTCACCTACGATCCGATCTCGTTTTCCGCGTTGCGGGAGGCGACGCGCGCGTCGTTCGGCGTTGACGGCCTGCCGCATTACCAGTTCGGCCGCGCACGGACGATCGTCGGCATCGAATCCGATTTCCTGGGCACCTGGCTGTCGCCGGTGGAATTCACCCGCGATTACGCCCGAGGCCGCCGGCCCGAGTCACCGGCGGGCATGTCGCGGCACATCCAGTTCGAGTCCGGCGTATCGCTGACCGGCAGCAATGCCGACACGCGCATCTCGATCGCCCCTTCCGACCGGGGGCTGGTGGCGCTTGGCCTCTACCGCCGCATCGCGCGCAAGCTTGGGATGACCGACGTCCCGGATGTTCCCGAAGACGTCGTCGATCCACGTCAGCTCGATGCCGCCGCGGAAGACCTGTGGCGCAGCCGTGGCGAATCGCTCGTCGTCTGCGGCGCGGACGATGTCGCGACGCAGGTAGTCGTCCACGCCACCAATGCACTCCTTGGCGGCGTCGGCACGACCGTCGATCTCGATCACCCGTCGCTGCAGCGGCAAGGAGACGATGCCGCATTCGCCGGGCTGATCGACGACATGGACCACGGCCGCATCGACGTGCTCATCGTGTACGGCGTCAATCCCGCCTACGACTACCCGCAATCGGATCGCTTCATCGCGGCAATGCGGAAGGTGCCCCTGACGGTGTCGTGTGCGGATCGACTTGACGAGACGGCGGCGCTGGCGCACGCCGTCTGTCCGGATCACCATTTCCTCGAAGCGTGGGGCGATGCCGAGCCGGTCGCGTCGTTCTTCAGCCTTGCGCAGCCGACGGTCGCACCGCTCTTCGAGACGCGCGCCGCACAGGAGAGCCTGCTCACCTGGCTCGGACGTCCGCCGGACTTCTACGAATACCTGCGGAGCGTCTGGCGGACGACGCTGTACCCGCGACAGACGCGTTACGCGTCGTTCGACGAGTTCTGGGACCACAGTCTCCACGACGGCGTGTTCGTGCCGCCGCCGCGCACGGCATCGCCGCCGCGGTTCGAGGCTGACGTCACAGCCGCGGCCGCGAGCGTCGTTCGCGATCACGGTCAATCGCTCGCGGGGCGACACGCGGATCGCTACGAAGTGCATCTCTATGAAACCGTCGCGTTGCGCGACGGAGCCCAGGCAAACAACCCCTGGCTGCAGGAACTGCCGGACCCGGTATCCAAGGTGACGTGGGGCAATTACGCGTCGATAGCGCCTGCCGTCGCCTCGCGCCTCGGGGTCGACAACGGCGACATCGTGGCGCTCGACGATGGAACGCGGCGCATCGAGGTACCTGTCCACGTGCAGCCTGGCCAATCTCCCCGTGCGATCTCCATCGCCGTGGGATACGGGCGGACGCGAGCCGGGCGAGTCGGTCATGGTGTGGGAGCCAACGTCTATCCGCTGGTCCAGCTACTCGCCGGCATACGGCGATATTTCCGGACCGGGGTAACGGTGGCACGCACCGGCCGCCTCGACCCGCTCGCGGCCACGCAGACGCATCACTCGATGGAAGGGCGAACGATCGTCCAGCAGGCGACGCTCGCCGAGTGGCTCGCGTCACGGTCGGCTGGCCACGCCAGCGATGAGGGACCCTCCGAGGTCCCGTCGCTGTGGAGCGAGCGTCCGTCCGGTGCGCATGCGTGGGGCATGGTCGTCGATCTCAACACGTGCACCGGGTGCTCCGCGTGCGTCACCGCGTGTCAGGCCGAGAACAACGTGCCGGTGGTGGGGAAGGACGAGGTGCGACGCGGTCGCGAGATGCACTGGATCCGCATCGATCGCTACTACACGGGCTCGGAAGACAACCCTGAGGCCCTCGTGCAGCCGATGATGTGCCAGCACTGCAACCACGCACCGTGCGAGCCGGTGTGCCCGGTCCTCGCCACCGTGCACAGCTCCGACGGGCTCAATCAGCAGGTCTACAACCGCTGCGTCGGGACTCGCTACTGCGAGAACAACTGTCCCTACAAAGTCCGCCGCTTCAACTGGTTCGAGTACGCCCGCAACAGCCGGTTCGACTTCAACATGAACAGCGAGCTTGGCGCGATGGTGCTCAACCCGGACGTCGCCGTCCGCTCGCGCGGCGTGATGGAGAAGTGCAGCATGTGCGTGCAGCGCATCCAGGCCGGGAAGCTGACCGCGGAACAGGAAGGCCGTCCGGTGGCCGACGGCGATATCCAGACGGCGTGCCAGCAGGTGTGTCCCGCCGAGGCGATCGTGTTCGGCGATTTGAGCGATCCCCGCAGCCGCGTCAGCGAGCTGAATCGCCGGCAGGAGCGATACAAGGTGCTCGAGGAGATCGGCACCAGGCCGAACGTGAGCTATCTCACGAAGGTCAGGAACGCATGACGCCCTCCGTGCAGCTCGCGCGTGCGGCCAGTCCATCGGGCGGACAACGGCGTGAATGGCTCGATGGCGATCCCGCGCTGAGTGAGGTCAGCGATCTGATACACGCCAGGAACGGCCGGCTTGTCATTCAGGTTGCTGTGGCCCCACGAGAACGAGCCGTTCAACAGCCAGCTCGGGGTGAGGGCGCCGTTGTAGCGCACGACCCAGTTGCGGGTGCCGAACTGCAGTTTGTCGTTGACGGTCTGCGTCATTACGTTCAATGTCGGACCGTTGGGACGCTGATCGCCATAGGTGGGATCGCCGAACACCGACGACTCCAACTGATGGTTGTCATTCAACTTCCATGTCAATTTGCCCGAGTATGAGTACACGCGCTGGGAGATGTCGACGTTGCCCAAGCGGCTCTGGCTCGTGGTGGTAACCGTGGGACACGACGGAGGACCGGGATCGACGCCGCAATCAGAACCATTGAGGAACTGAGCGTACTGGTCATGATCGCTGTTCCACTGCGGGTTGAAGGCGCCAAAGAAGAACAGCTTGTCCTTGAAGTGAGGGACGTAGCCGCCCAGTTCCGCATCCGCGTCAAAGTTCGACGAGTGCAGCACCTTGCCCTGAAGGTTGAAGCGCTCATTGACGCCCCCCTGTTGGAAGTCGTCGGTCTGCAGGCGGGTCGCTTCAAACTGCTGCGGGGCAAAGAAGCCGCCGATCGAACCATGGAAGGCGCTGGTGCCCGACTTGGTAACGACGTTGATTACCGCTCCTCCAGCCCGGCCAAACTCAGCTGAGAAACCATTCTGGTTAACCTGAAACTCCTGCACTGATTCTTCCGAGAACTGATAGGGAGGGCGCACGCCGGTGCGGCCGAACGACTGGCCAAAGAATGTGTTGTTATTGTCGACTCCGTCCACTTGCAGACTGTTGAGAGTGCCCTTTTGGCCGCCAACAGACAGATCGCCTTCGCGGTTCTGATCTCGAATCACTCCGGGGGTGAGAGTTGCGAAGTCCAGATAGTTCCGACCATTGACTGGAAGATTCTCGATGGCCCGAGAATTAACAGTCGTCGAAACCGAACTCAGATTCGTTTCCACCACCGGCGCCTCGCTGGAGACTGTTACCGAGCCGCTCGCGCCTCCGATAGAGAGTCTTATATCGAGCGGTGACTTGCCACCGACGGTGACAACGACATCTCTAACCTCCATTTGTGAAAAGCCGCTTGCGTTAGCGCGCACGGTGTACGAACCC
>Ga0137418_10002043_pt1 | contig 18541 bp, 27 predicted proteins | sample CZODoug3_1_2_16f_FD_122242 | JGI IMG/M metagenome (GOLD analysis project Ga0137418, IMG submission 122242) | Vadose zone soil fungal communities from Angelo Coast Range Reserve, California, USA - CZODoug3_1_2_16fungal (Hybrid Assembly) | ecosystem: Environmental > Terrestrial > Soil > Vadose... | reverse complement strand
CATCAGCGATTCAGTTCCGCGCTCGATTCCCGGCTGCAACGAAGCGAACAAATTATTGATCGCGTTCTGATTGAACCCAGCTCCGCCTTGCAGGAAACTCATAATCGCAGCGGCTACGCCGTTGCCATACGTGTTGCCAAGTTCGTCGTGCATCCGCTTGATGTCGGCGGGAGACATGCCACTCAAAATGCCACCAACGGAACTCCCTGTTCCGGTACCAGTTCCACCGCCACTTCCCGGCAACAATCCGGTGCTTCCACCTCCGGGAACTAAACTTACCGGCGAGTACCCGCCAGAGTTCGCTCCGAAAGACGGTATAACTCCACCGCCATAAGGATTCGGTGCAGGTGCTCCAGCCGGCAGATTTGTGGGCGGCAAGATAGGATTCTGGCCACTCTTGGAACCGCTTGACGGGACGCTTGATACGCCGCTCCCGGTGCTGCCAGTGGGATTACGCCCCGGCAAAAGACTCGACCAGTTTGAATCCTGCATCGCTAAGACGGGATTGCCAATGGATGCCATAATTAGTACCTATCATACCCCACTTGCAAAGTCATAGGGGAAAGCCTTCTATCGCGATCCGGTTGCAAGAGATGTGCGGCAATCAATCCGGGTTTCTGCGGGTCTTCTGGGTCGCCGTAAAGTACGTTGTGCAAGAAAATCGCCTGGTCATTCCAGCGTAATTTCGTGGCTCCGCGCTCGGCGGCCGCAATCGAGGCAATCTCGTGCCAGTCGGAAGGAAGACGCACTGGAGAGGATGTCAGATTTTCGTCGTTAAACGGGTGCCTCACCTGATACGGCAAGTACACCTGGTATACGGCGCCGGGTGCCGAACCGAACCAAAATTGACTCCCGTGCCGAGTGTAGCGGAACGGTACTCCGCCTGAGATGAAGAGGAGAGACTGAATGGATTTTTCACTCATGTAATCCATGCTGTAGCCAACGGTGTTGGCAGCGCTTGTCGCAATCCCGGCTTGTTGCGCTTGCCCCGGCGTCAGGAAAATCACTGGATCGAATGTGAGAGTTACGTCGTCACCCGGATTCAGGAAGTACGCAACGGGATACGCATAGTTAGAGCCTTTGAATCCGAGGCCGGGACCGATGTTCACAACCGGGCCGCTGACTTTCAATTCTTCAAATTCGTAGTTGGCCGTCAATTCTTGCAGCGCACGCTTCAGCCAAAACGAAGGACGCATTGTGACGTTGCTTTGCGATTCGTCGGCATCCGACCGATTCTGCAACCATCCCTGTACCTCGGGGATGAGGCTGTTTACCGTGATGTTCGTTGCCGCTGGAGGTGCCGTAGGCATTTGCTCACCCCGCCAAATACACTTCGCACGGAACGGTCGCCAATATGCCAGTCAAGGATAGCGCGGTGAGTCCACTGGATTTGCTCGCGTTGTACCAAAGGAACGGATCTCCTGGACCGATGAAAACCTGCTGAACGCCGATGACTAGAAACGTCAGTGTGATTCCTAGACTTGCGGTTGCGTGACGGTTTCGTACCCACACAACATACGCAGGGGAAGTGGGCAAACCCAGCGCGATCCCTCCAACTGGTGCAGGGAGATAGTCGTCCCTGAAACTCGCCGCTGCTCCAAATGGCAGACTTCCTGGATTCACGTTAGAAAGCAGTGGGGTGTTGGCAACCTGGTTGTCGTAGGTCGCAATGGATGCACTGAGGAGTACGTTTAGGTTAGGCGTCGACACTCTTTTACTCCCCGCACTAAGAGTTGGCCCAGTTCCATCTTTTACCAAGCCACATGTGCTCTATTAGTGACCTACTTACCCCGAATTTCCTAGCCACATCTTTCTGGAATATGCCAGTCCCCTTTAAGGAAATAATTTCCTGCGCTGTCTGCTGCGTTATTTTATGAGACCTATTCCTGTTGTGAGTGGCGCACTCAAGCCACGGTCGTGGAATATGGGGTTCGCAAAAACCACGATAAATCCCCGAATCTCGGTAGTTTGGGAAAATCGCTGCGTAGCGAATCACATCTTGAGCCAGACTCCTCTTGACTCGGAGATATGGAAATAAGAATTTAAGGAATTTTACTACGCTGTGGAGTTGTCCGATATTCAAACTGAACATGCAGCAATGCCCTTCTCTCTTTTTAGAGCGATGAATGTTGGAGTGTATTCCATATTGCTCTAAGAAGGATGCAATCTCTTTAAGAACCGCCTCCCCGCCATTTTGCTCGCTCTGTACTATCTGAATACGAAACACCCCATGATTCCCCCGATGCACAACGATGCTTCCTTCCCCATCAAAAAATCCCGCGATGTACGGCCACGTCATATCAGAATCACATTGTACTGCATATTCGCTGTCGTGCACCGAATGGTTACACTTGTTTTACTCCACGCAACTGAGCCGCGGTAGAGTACGCCTCCGTTATTTCCATCCTGCCCATTGATCGTTAGTGGAATTCTCCCGAGTGAATGTTGAATCGTAAAATCCGTGTTCGCGGTGCCCGGTGTTACCCCTGTCGCCTTCCAGCAGTTCATGTTCTTGTCTTTGTCCGCATTGGACATCGTGGAGCCGTAGTGGATGTTGCCCGCGAGCACTCTCGCGTTTCTCTCGTTCCAACGCGCTACGTTGCGTGGAACTTTTTCATCTCCCAAACACGTGGATTGCGGGCGCATGTTAGTAGGTCGTTGTCTCCACTTTCCCCTCCATCCGCACTTTCGTAATCGAGACTGGCCCAGCATTTGCCGCTCTCACGATGGACAGTTGAAGGTTTTGCCCTGACAGTGAAATCCCCACCAGCGTCGTCAAGATGATACCAAGTGGCACGGCATTGCCAATGGAAATGGTGGTGGATTTGTTCACTGGTTTACCTGCGTCGTTGGTGCCACTCAAGTTCACGAATAGACTCGCAACTCCCAAATCGCGGTACGAAATGATGACGCGGTTGATTGTCGGCGTTCGTCCAGCGATCACGTCCTCTACTTTCCAGTCGTAGAAACTTCCGCTGTTTGGGTCGTTGAAATTTGTCGTGTCAAACGTGTACATTGTTGCAATCAACCCACCAGAAAATAAAGTGGCAGGAATCAATAGGAGGTTCAGTGCTGCGGGCGTTCCTCCGTTAGATGGCATAAACTCTCTTTTCTAAACCACGTTCGGCGCACAGCTAAGTTGCTGGAAGATTGACGCCTGCGGAATCGCCAAGTCCCACGTTGCCCAGTTCTTGTCATCAAAAGAATAAACGTAATTTCTAACGAATCCGGCGAATGGTATCAATATCATGTAGGTAAGGTAGACGTAACCATTCTTGAATATTGGGATGATGTTGGCTACGGGAGGCCATGCTGCATTGGCTAAGTCTGCCATGATCGCGTCCCGCGCTTTCCCGCCAATCGGTTGCGCGTTTGTCACGCTTAGAGAATAGATGTTGTCCTGCGCCACAAACGCCGCGGTTGGTCCATATTGCGCGATGGACCACGGGAACACGTTGCCGATTCCATGCTCGCTGGCCCACATATGATCGAACTCCCACGGCGTCACGGCACTTCCGGTGGGCGTCATCTGCGTGATCCCGAAAGTGCGGAAAATATACCCGGCGATTCCCAGCATGGCCAATCCGGTAATTTGGTCTTGCACATCCAAGAACGGGTTGAAACCGGCGCTTGTGTTTACGGTGGGGTCCCACTGTAACGGCAGGCCGTTCGCGCTCCACCAAATCATATTCGAGAAGTTGTAAATTATGTTGGTGCCCTGGTCCTTGATGCTGACATTCGCGAGGAGGAGTTGATTGTTTAGCTCCGACAGATAGCCAGCGCCAATAGCGATTGGCCCGACAATCGTAGGTCCACCAGGCAGCCCACCGCCAACCGTTGGAGAATTGGCTTTCGATATTCCCGCGATAGAGTTGGATGTAGAAGCATCACTGTAGGTCTGCTGGAAAATTGGCGCCGCTGTGATTCCATCCCAATATGCAACAAAGGGTGTGGTTATTGGAAATGCAGAAATAAATCCAGTCGTTGCGTAGTAGATTTTGTTTGCGAAGGTTCGGTAAGAAAGTGGATTTCGTGAGAGGGCGTTTGGTCCCGCTGGCCCCACAATCCTCCACGGAGTGGCTGGCAACAATGTCGGGTCGTACTGGAGAAAATCCGTCTCCGCCCATGTCACAGTGTGGTACACGCCATTCGCATCAATAAAGGACGAGACGCCTACCTGAAACGGTTCTCCGCCATTGAAGATGGTGTTGTTGAAAGGCAGGGCGAGTTTCGGGCGCGACCGTAGTTCCGCGTTGCGAAGCATGAAGTTGTTGAAAGAGGGAGATTCTTTGTCGGAGATTAAGGTTTCTGGTGCTTCGACGTTAAGCCCACCGTATGGGCCTTCATATTCGATAGAAAAGGAACCATCGCCTTTGATCTGTATGGCCACATTTCCGCCTCGACTAGAATTGGCTAAATGCTATTTGTCCGTTCACGGTATGTAGATTTGAATTTGGAGCAGTCGTGAAAGTTAGTGTCAGCGTGCTTCCTGATACTGACGAAGTAAATCCAGAACTTGAACTATCTACCGTTATCCCGTGGACTCCCGTGGGAAGGTTGTTAGGCCGAAGTATGGAACAGGGTAAATTGAAACCATTAACTATGGTGAGGCGGCTTAAGTCAATATTGACGGTCGTGGTAGTTCCGTCTCCCAAGAAATTTTCCTGAATATTTGCCAGCGCTGATATTGCCATAGATGTCTCCTATTCTAGACAGAAATCTGCAAAGTTCCATTCGGTATCGTATTTAGTACTAACCCAAAAACTGGGAACGCCTTCATGTACGTAAGTGGTCCGCCCGCAGTGGGTGCGGTTGGATTCCACACGGTGCGTCCCGTCAAATCTGTTATCAACAACACGGCAGCCGCAACCGGTGTATCCCACAACATCTGTGTAACTTCGATGAGTTGCATGTACGCCGCGGTAAGCACGTTGCCATTCGCGCCGTTGTTCGCCAACGTAGCTTGCTGTGGAGTGATCGCCACTAGCAGAGTCGTCGTGCTGGGCACCGTGAGTATGCGGTACCCGCCGCGCCATCCCGTTACCGTGGTGCCCTGGATAGAAATGTACTGGTCTACTGCCATGCCGTGCGGAGCAGTTGTTGTAATCAGCGCGGAACCTTGGTTATTGCGGACAATCGAAGTGATTGCCGCCGACGTAGCAGCATCGGTACTTGTGAAGTTCCAAGGATTCCCGGAAATATCGGACACGACTAGAGCCCTCCAGCGCTTGCAGACAAGTTGAAAAGTTGCTGGCTCGGGTCAGCCGGATTGATGATCTTTGGGTCTGGTACTAACTCGCGGCGGTCACGCGCCGCCTCGATGTCTCTCCTGAACTCGAACGAACCGTTAATGACGCCGTCCTTCGCCCAGTTGCAGACGAGCAAGCCGTTGTCCCACGACATATCCTCCACCGGCCACTTGTAGTTTGTACGCTGACAAGTGAAATAAGTGTAGTCCCCCGCGCCTCTCCAAATCATGCGTCACCAGATTTTCCCTCCGCTCCCGGCTCCGGGCGCGAATCCGAAGCGGGAACGGAAGTTGTGGGGGTGGCAGAAGAATCAACGAAATCCGGCAGGGGAGCTTCTTCCGGTACGACGTTAGGATCGGGCAAGAACGAAATCATGTCTGTTTTGAAAAGGCCGGTGAGTCTATCGAAGTGGGCGCGTTGCATCCACGAACGCGCAGCGTCCTCAGTGGCAAAGTCTCCCGCTGGTCCGCAGGAACATTCGATGTGAAAGGGACGATCCTCGAACCTTCCACCAGACAATATGGCCAAATGCTGCATCGCTCACCTCAGAAGAGTGTAACAATGTCGTATCCAAGAACGAGGTTTACAACGCCGTTGCCCAGCGTCAGTGCCGGAGTCGTGCCGGCCAATTTCACTTCGAGTCCCAGGCCGTTGCAGTTTGTCTTGGCGATCTTCGCCCCTGCAAGAATTACTTGCTGCACGGCGGCGGTTGATACCACCTGATCTACAAGTCCTGTTACCGTCATCGAAAGGAGCGACGTGGTTTTCCCGGTGTATTCGATCTGAAACGCGTTGTCTGCGTTGCCGATGGTGTACGCAGTTGAATTGAAAACGTATTCAGCGTAGAGAGAAACGGGATACAACTGGTAGCCTGGTCCAATCACAGGGGCGGGAACGAGTTGCACGGCGGTAGATTGCAACGCAAGCAACTGTGCGCTCGTCAGTTGCAACGCTATCAATCCGCCAGCCGGTCCGGGGAGGGCCTTATACTTTCCTTGTGGATATTTGGCCGCGAAATCCAGTGGAAACATCGAGTCCATCAAACCCTCCTCAGAAGAGAACGTACACATTGTACAGCAAGTTCAGCGTCACATTCCCGTTTCCGAGCGTGAGTGCTGGGGTCGTGCCTGTCAACTTAACTTCCAAGCCTAAGTTTGCAGAATTGGCTGCCGCGAATTTGGTTCCAGTTGCAGCCGCAAAATTTGTTGCTACAGTGTCCGCCGCCTGGTCCACAAGGCCCGTCACGGCCATTGAGAGCAAGTTCGTGGTTTTCCCCGTATATTCAATCTGGAAGGCGTTGTCCGCGTTGCCAATGGTAAAAGCAGTTCCCTCGAAATCGTAATCGGCAGTCAGCGCTGTTGGAACGTAGAGAAATCCACCGGGCGGAACGGAAATTGTCCCTCCGGTGATTACAGGCGGAGCGACAAGCTGCACCGCCGTTGTCTGCAAGGCAAGCAACTGGGCCGTCGTCAGCGTGATGCTCGCGCCAATATCGGAGGCGACTGTCCCCATGACCGCGCCGTTCGGATTGCCAGAGAATAGGAACTGGGCCCAGAACTGGTTCAGTGATTCTGGCGAAATTCCGAGCGCGTTGTTTTGAAATGGCGGTGGCGGCATCAGTTCACCTGTACGTTCCCTCGTTTTCCGAAATATCTGTAAGCTATTGAAAACAAATCACTAAGTCCCGAACGACCAAAAAGTACCACGCCAGGTGGTCGCTCCCACGGAAAATCTCATCGTGGACTTGAACAGCAAAACTTCTGTCTTGAAATCGTCGTCGGTCGCGGCCATCAGGGGTTCACGATTGTACTTTTTTAATTGGTGGCCTTCTTTGTCGGCCAGCAAGCCCCACCCAAACGGCGTGGTCAGATAGTTTAACTCTAGGCCGGTGAAGTGCTCGCCCTGAATCCAGTTCAATTCGTTATTGCTCGAACCCGGCACGCCGCCAGATCCCAAAAGTTCGCGCACGTTGCGGCGGTTCTGCTCTGCGTGGACCAGGTACTTTGGCTTGACGTGGATCGGGATGCCGCGGTCGTCCGGTTGCAACGCAAACATGGTGGTCGCTTGCTGCAACGCGGTGTTGGTCAAGTCGGAATCGGGAGTTGGCCGGTTAGGATAGGTGCCAGCCGAATTGATGACCGTGGAAATGTTCGGCGCTAGTGCGGTTGCCTGTGAACCGCCCATCAAAGGCTGCGCGGTGTTGAACAGCGAAACGCCGTTCGTGGTGGTGATGGAAGTTCCGCCGAGGTTGAACAGCGAGGCCGACACCGCTTCTTCTGCGTAGAGTGCAGACCGTGCGTGGGACTTGGGCACGTTGTTGATGATGCCGTACTTGTCATCCGCGACCAGTTGCCGGGTGGCTTCCGTCAAAAGTCCGTATTGGATGTGCACGTATTTCCGCGTGCCGCCCTGAATGATACCGTCAGCAGCCGGCGCGGAGCCTTCCTGCATCATCGGCATCGGCCCGGTACCAGAGAGTTCGTAGTCGATCTCGTAGGCATCTTCCGATGTCATCTCATTGATGTAGTGCGTGAACTGCGGAGCGTGCTCCTTGAGGTCGGTGGCCTGCCAGAAAATGTACCGAAGACCAGCCGCAAGAAGCGGCGGGAAGTTGTTGCGCACCATGATATTTCCAGGCATTTAACGATCCTCCACGCACTGTTCGTGCAATTCGTTACTCAAAAAGTTGCGCGACCGAGGCCAGCACGACGAAAATTACGTGCCCGCCAACCGTGCCGACTGCTTCCAGTTGGCCAAGTCCGACGATGCGGACTGCCGCGTTAGCGCCAGTCTTGTTTGTATCCACGTACCAGAAGCCACTGATGGCGTCTTTCGTTAGTCCGAAGGCGGCGCCGACCTGTTGATTGGTTGTGGCTACCGCATTCGGTGTACCGGAACTGCTGCCAATTTTTGCGATGAATCTGGTTATCGGCGCGGCTACAGCGTAACCGGAAAGGCCGATGGAAATGGGAACGCCTGGAGGCGAAATTACCGCGAGTGCCTGCGTTGCGTTCGGCGCGTAGCTGCCAATGTTGGAACCCGGCCCCGTAATCGGGCCGAATGGTGCTGCGGCTCCAAGGCCAGTGGTCCCAAGATTCTGTGCCTGCACGACAGAGAATCCCGCGATCCCTGCCGTGAGTGTCGCGCCGTCCCAAAGCTGAATGCCGCCGTCCGCTGCGTTCACCTGAACTGGCACGCCAATGGGAAAGGTTTGGCCGGCCTCTTCCGGGAGCCATTCGATGTCGTAGGAAGTTGCTCCACCGGTGTCGCCGTATGCTTCGATTGCGTCTGCGAAAGCTGGCATGTGTTTATCGCTCCTTTGCCATTACGGAATTGGTTGACGTTGCCCGTTGCCGTGTTTGCTCAATGGCAGCGGGGTCCATAATTTCCGTTTTTAATCCGGGAATCAACGAAGCCGCGTCCATTTGCTGCCCGTTGGTGCCGAATGCCTGGGGATAAGTCTGCTGCCAAGACGCCATGTTTTGCGCCTTCTTGTGCTTGCGCCAGACGTTCATGGGCAACTTCATCAAGCGGCGATCCCCGCTACGAATCTCGTCAGAGAATCCTTCTCCGCCGTCCTTCGACGCCTTTTCTTTCTTGCGGCTCACGACGCTGGATTCCGCGCACATCTTCACGTCGTTGGTTGTCGCAAATTCCCAGCCAGCGTAACGCAACTCTTCCACGCGCTCATGCCGTTCTGCGCGGTCGAACGCCCAGTAGTAATGAAAGTCGGGATTTAGAAACTTGTCCACTTTTCCGGAGATCGGTGTGGAGCAAAGTTCCGGCTCAATGGTGGTGTCGAACAAATCACGGAGTTCCTGGTTCCACCTTGAAGGATCGTTTCCATTGTTCTCGACAATCGTTTCCACTAATTTGCGAGGGATGCCTTTCATCGAAACTGGCATTAGACCATCCCCCTCTTCTGCATTTCTGCAAGGTCTTTGGCGTTCAGCCCCATCTTGGCGAGTTGTTCGGTTCCGGTGAGCGTTCGCCCGCTGCGTTCATCGGTCCAGTCGTAATCCCCGCCGACCAGTGGATCGCGTTCGCCATTGCCGCGCCCACCACCGTCTTCGATCACAAACTTTTCCGTCTGCTTCTGGTAACGCAGGCCGCCCTTGCGAGCTTCGCGGCCAATCAGTCCGTCAATCGCGTTCATGCACTGCGCCTGGTAATTTGACAGCGCTTTCACTTTCCAGTCTGTGTTCGCGCACATCTGGCGGAACTCAGGAACCAATTTAGGGAAGTCGCGTTCCAGCGATGCGGCGCACTCGTTTTCCGTGATGCGAGCATTCGTCAACACGGTCTGCGCGAAAAGTCCTTGGCGCTCTTTCTCTGCTTTTTGTTCGGGAGTAAGTTCGCCCTCTTCGACGGCGCGGCGGCGGGCAGCTTCCTCTTCTGCGGCGCGTGTTCCTTCGGATTCGAGTGCGGTCCACTTTGTCGTGAGGGTTTTTACTTCGGTGGCTTGCTGTTCGACTTGCTGTTTGATCGGAGCCAACTTCTCATCCAGCGCAGCGCTGAACCTTGCGATTAACTCATCCTGCGGCGTTTTGACTTCCTCTTCGCCCGGCTCCTTCTCGCGGTTCCAGATAGACATTGGTACCCGTACCTCTAGGACCAGATGTTAGTCCATTCGTACCAGTACTTGTCAAGTCTTTTATTTGCTGTTCCAAAAACCTGTTCCACCAACCAATCGTTACGAGGTGAACGTCTCCGTTGTTCAGGTGGAGCTTTAGGCATCTTCCATGCTTGATGATCTTCATTTCGTTTGTTCCTTCCACTTCCGATACTCTTCTTCGAGTCCCAACAAATCTTCCGCGACAGAGCAGCATCCACGATCAAAGTTTTGCAGAGCCACATTCTCAGGCGTGTGCGGAATGTCATGTACGATCCCGTCGCTCAACTCTTGCTTCCTAGCGCGGAGATCCGCCAGAAGCTCCGTCCATCCCTCCGCCGAGAACAGGGATTCCGCCTTGTCCGGGTCTTTGAAGAGAACTGGCCATCGCAGAGATTGGTTGGGGTTGTTGTCCTTGCGGCGCGCCATTTGGTTGCGGCCCTCCCGGTTCCGTCAATTTTATTTCAATGTCAGGAACGTACTCCATTGGATTGTCGGACACCTGAAAGTCTTTGAAGATTTGCTGCATCAGCATTGTGCTCGACTTGACAACACCGAGCAGCCACTTCCGGTAATCCATTGGGAGTGTTTCGTTCATCACCGCCTGCAACTGTGAACTGATTTCCTTCACGTAAGCGGAGTGCGCCTGCTTCAAAATGATTTGGTTCTGCTTTGAAATTTCCCGGTTGAGACTTGCCGAGGCAGCGCGTGTAGGAATCCGCATCTTGCGGCTCAGGTAATCGTCCAGCGCTTGCTCCAAAACCTCGTCGTCCAACCCGAAAGAATTGCCCTTGCGCCCAAGCCCCAGGAATCCGTAGAAGTCCGTGAGCAGGGACATCAACGCAACGTGCGAGTGCCGGAAGTCGGATGTGCGGTGATCGTTGCGCGAGTTTCCGTCCTGCATCACGGACAGAGTTCCCATCGCGGAGTACGCGCCTTTTTTGTTTGTCCCTCCAGCGCCCGCTCCCGAGATGGCTGGTCCCACGCCGGCACGTTCCTTCGACTGCATAATCATCGCCTGTTCGTTTTGCAGCGAGAGTCCGGCGAACGCAGCGTTGCCAACGTCGTAGTGCATGAACTGGTCTTTCTTCACGGGCAGGAACACGTTTGGTGCGAGGCGGAAGTTGGGACCTAGATTTTTATTCTGCGGGTCCACGGTGTTGATCCCCCACATGGACACGGTGATCGTGTCGTTGCGCTGGTTTTTAGCCGTGGAGATTTCTTCTTGGTAGTGCTCCAAAATGTCGGGGAATCCGCGGCCATCCACCGTCAACCGTGTTTCCACAATCGGAATCTGGTTGTCGGGGATGAAGTTGTAAACACAGTTCAGGATTCTCTTGCTCAGTAAGTGGTACCACGCGATGAGCCGATGCTTCTTTTTGTTGTGCCACCAGGAGAAGTAGGATTCGTAGATGTCCCACTCCGCCATCGTGTCGTCGGTGGTATCCGCGATTCCCTTCTTTTGGTTCTCGCGCTTTTTTACGTCGGTGGGTCCGTATCGGTCAGGTTTCCCTAAAACTTCTTTCGCGTCTGCTGCGCGGTAGGTTCCCTTGAATACGCGCTCTCGAATCTTTCGCACGTCCAGCGTGCAGCGTCGAAATAGCGGGTCTGTCTCCTCGAATACCTTCACGTTGGGGTCGTACAGAATATCTTCGTAATCTGCGTTTATTACCTTCGGCCCTTCGTAGAGGGTTTTGTTTTCAAAATGCGCCCTCCGTCCCTTGTCCGTGTCCTTGTATCCAATGTGGACCGATTCGATTCTGCTCTCTGGCGCGACAATGGCCCATGATCGGCCGCACACGGCTCCGTCGTACCACCACTTATTTTCTCGCGGGTAGAGATTCAGTTCTCGAGGGTCATACGCCGCGTAGTCCATGAACTGAATCAGAGTCTTTGCGCGATGGGCGAACATCTGCGCTTCGTCCTGCTTTACCGTTCCCGTGAAGTAGCGGTAGAGCACGATGGGTGAAGTCATCCACGTAAGCTGCAACACTCTGGCCGCTAGGTCGTCAATCGCTTCGCCGGCAGTTTGGTGGACAAGATTGGAAGCTCCCTCGAACGGGAACGAGCGGTTTTTCTGGAGTGGCCTGCCCTCAGCGATGCGCTTCCACTTTGGCAGGTTAGAGGTATGGATGTTGCGGAGTTGGGCGATGCGGGAGTTGATGTGTCGTTCGAGGAATCGGTTTATTTCTTTTTCAACATCTGCGCCGAATTCAATAGTGCATGGGGCGAACTCATCCGGCCTAACGTCCTCAATGCTTGTCGTTACGGCTGCCATGTAGGGGAGTGTATGCTATTATAGCTGGGTAGCACAATTCCTTTATCGGAGGAATCATGCCCGGAAAACCGCCTCAAGTGCGGCACGCCGTTACCCAGCCGCTAGACAAGCCTTACAGATTAATTCCCCTCACGCAAGGACAAAACGCCATCGTTGACGTGGAGGATTTTGAACGAGTTTCCGCTCTTGCGTGGCACGCATGTCGCGCTCAATATGTTGGGGAGATTGTATTTTATGCCCGCAGAATTGTTCAGAAAAACTTCGTAAGGACCACGACTCACCTGCATCAATTCGTTCTTAGGTACAACGGGAAAGTCGATCACATAAACCACAACCCGCTAGACAATCGAAAGTGCAACTTGCGTCCCTGTACATACACGCAGAATGCTGGAAACACGCGATTCAGCATCAGGGAGAAAAAATCGCAGAGTGGTTATCTTGGCGTTGATTTTTTCAATTTTGCAACTAAAGGTTATACTTTCAGAAGAAAGCCGTGGCGCGTCCGAATTGGAGGTAAGTGTGTGGGGTTTTTTACAACTGCGGAAGAAGCCGCTCGCGCTTATGATGCCGAGGCGAAAAGACAACGAGGGAAGTACACTGAACTAAACTTCCCATCAGTACCCCGCAATCCCTGATTGCCTGTTCTGGAAGTCTGCCATCTGTTGGCGCAAGAAGTCTCTCGCTTGTTTGTTGTCCGAAATTTCTACGATCTTGGAGTAGTGGCCCAGCACGTCCAGCGCGTTCAGTTGCCCTGCGGGATAGTTCTCGTAGTCTTCCACGAACTCTTTCTGCTGTCCCTGTTCTGGATTCACCCAAATCTGCCCTGCCTTGAAAGTTGGTTCCAGCGATTCGATCCGGTTCTTCATCGCTGCTAGGGAGTCGTCGTCCTCGAATTCGATGGGGTCCAGCGGAACCTTTTCCCGCTTGTCGCGCTCCGCCAGGTAGAACGCCAGCAATTCTTTCGCGGTCTTGCCCATGTACACGGTCGGAGTCTTTACCTGCTTCAATCCATTTCGCATCGTCCAGTTGCCGTACTGCTTGTACATTTCCTCGACGAGCGTGGAGTAGGTGGAGTCTTTCTGCCACAGACTCAGCAGATAGATTCTTGAACTCTCCGAGTCGAAGCCAACGCACCATATCACGTGCTTATCGCGCTTAACTTTTCGAGCGTGCATCGGGTCCACGATGATCGTGATTTCGAGTATCCCCGCCATGATGTCCTTGAGAGCGTTCCCTTCGTAGATAGCGTGCTCGATCATCAGTGCGTTCCGTAAATCGTCCTTCGAGAATCGCGGGTCAGCTTCCTTGAATCGAAAGTCTCGAAGCCACGCCTTGTTGAAAATACACTCTTCCGGTAGCACGCTGACATTTCGGTAGAAGTGAGCGTAGTCGTAGGGCGGATTATCAATTTTCTTTTGCTGCAAAACTTCCCAGGAGAACTCTTCCGGGAATATCGGAACTCCATGTTTAGGGTGGCGCTTACAGCAACCGCCTTCCGCGTCGTGAGTCTCAAATGTAAATTGCGGTTGATTCTTGCGAATCCACGAATTCAGGTCTGCGTGTCCCCAGCGGTTAGCTGTTATCAGTTGCCGGGTGGCTTTCCCGCTGGTATCCATGCGCGTCGTTAACTGGCGATGCCAGCGGATGGTGTCTTCGACAATCGAGCCGTCGCCGGTGAGCATGGACTTCTGCGCCTTGCGGCCGAATATGTCATCTTCGATTGTGTTGTCCGCTCGAACTCCCTGTAGTGCGTGGCCCACTCCGCAGTAGGCATAGGTGGGGTTTGTGGGGTCAATCATCAAATCCCGATTACGCTTCTGATATTTCGCGTGATCGTTCCACTCGCAATTCCTGTCCGGCAAGATTCCCGCAAACACTTGCCGGAACAAATCGTTGTCCTGGTAGGCGAAGTCTACTTCCTTGCCGATGTCCACGGCCCGCTTGTCGATTTCGTGAGCAACTAGCGTTCGCGTGTTGGGATTGTGGACGCTTCTCATGTACTGCATCCACCGCTTGCCGTATCCCAACTTCGCCATTTCGTGCTCATCTTCGATTTTAAATTCGAGTGCCCACCAGATAGAAAGAGCGGTTGAGAGAGTGGTTTTGAACATTCCCATTGGGACTTCGAGAACCAGACGGAGATCATCCGACTCAAGTAAAGAGCAGAGATATTTGTGGAGTGTGGTTAAGCGGGTCTTTCCAAGAACATGCTTTGCGAACCAGTAGAGGCTGCCGAGGCTGTTCAATTTGACGGCACGAAAATGCCCTTCGTAATCCTCGGCTACTTCGGGAATAGGAAGGATTTTCCACTTCACGGAGCAATACCTTCATCCCACTGCGGGTAGGCATCCCGGAATGCTTGGTACTGTTCGCCCATAAGCTCTCTAACCATCTGGTCAATTACCCACATTTTGTGGTGTGATCCATCAATCGTTCCGTAGAATCCTGCGAGATGGGTGACTTTGTAAATTTTGGCAGCCCAAGCATCGCGCTCCACGGCAGCGGCAGCCTTCTGAAGTTCTTGGACAAACTGTTCTGCGTTCACCGTTCCCTCACTCGTTCGTATACAACGCCTGCGATCCGTCGAACGAACGCAGTTCCAACTCTCCATACAGTTGCGCGATCACGTCTCCCTCTTGGATAAACCGCACGCGCACTTTCTCTTTCCGCTCGCTCTTTTTTTCTTTTGTCGTAATCGTGGAGCGATGGCCGGAATACGCGGGGAACATCACGCGGTCTCCAACCGTGTAGACTTTTGCGTCCGGTCCAACGCTGACTACAGTTCCAGTCATCGGCTCGCTTTTCTGGTTGTCGGGGATGATGATCCCCGTTGATGTTCCTTTTCCTCTACAATCGGGGCAGGGAACAAACCCCCGTCCCTCGCACCCCGAGCACTTGACGGTCAATGTCGGGTTTCCGGCCTTCAACCGCTTTCCGTCACCCTTACACTCGGGGCAGGGAACTACCGAAACTTCTTGGCCATCGAGCGTGCGGTGTTCTTTGTCCATGCAGCGCAAGCACTCGTAGCCGGACTTGTGTTCGTCCTCGCGGATGATGATGCGCTCGCCTCTTGCCGCGAAGCCGGTGGCTCCCACCCAGAACACATTTCCTTCTTGGCGTACAAGCTCGACCACTTGAACTTTTGTTTCAGTTTCCGGCATGTCTCGGCTCCCTCACTATCTCTTTCAACTGCTCAATGCTTTCTTCGAGCGAGCTAATCCGATCTTCGACGGGTTCTCGCTCAGGTTCTCCGCATACGCACATATCTTCCGGGTTGATGTCGGGAGGATTCCACGGCCTCTCGCAGATTTTGTGGCATAGCCAACAACGCTCTATGTCCGGCACGGTCCCCTCACATCTTGATTGCAGATTCAACAATCGCTTCCGTCATGCTCTTGGAGTCCAATCGAACAAGAAGCGGCTGCGGCTGGCCCGGATTCCCGCCAAGTGGAATCGTAACCTGCATCACGATCACGTCCGCACTGACTTGCGGCGGCGCGTTCTTCAGCGTGGGGTTGGAGATCCCGAGCGACAATCCACCGTTCTGCACTTTGACGAGCACGCCACCCACCCACTCGTTTCCGTACTTGACGTGTACCAAGTCGCCGGGGTTGAGTTCGTTGCCGAGCATATCCCTCACTTGCCCTCCTCGTGAACAATTCCATTTTTCTCCGCCCACTCTTTATCGGCCAACACGCCAGCCACCTGTACGGTCGTGGGCAACTTTTCCACGGTGACATTTTCCGAAGCACTCACGTAGAACACGGCGACTGACTTCCCATCGCGCACGATTCTCAGCAGTCGCAGGTCGTCCTCAAACTTTTCTGACCACTTGTCCACCAGGCGTTTGCCGCACTCGATCCGCTCTCCGGATACGCGGCCTACTTCGGAGCCGTCGATACGAATTGAGTAGGTATCCATCAGCGCGGCCTCCGGTCAAATTCGGCAAGAAGCTCGGTGATTAGTTCGATGCTCACGATGCGCCCACGCACGGTGAAATTGCGAGTTAGGTAGTCGTACCCATTATCGGGTCGCGCTTGGAATGGTTCAGATGGTTGGTCTACTTTCCTAAGTGCAATCGTGATCGCCTCATACAATTTGTTAGCGTTTTGACAAGCGAACTGGCCGTAATTTGGCCCGTGCCTTAGAACTGGACTCATGCCAATTCTGTCGCGCATTAGATGAACACCACAAATAGGGCAGGCCACTACAGCTTCCAAGAAGAAAGCTAGTCCGTTATCGCCCAGCATCGCCGTCCTTCCCTTTCGTCGCCCCGCCCGCCGCGCCCGGTCCATATCCCGACAATTCGTAATCTCCGTCGAACACATCGGAACTTATGACGATGAGCTTATTTTCTAATTGCTGCTCTGAAATGTACAGTCGCCCTTCGTAATAGTGCACGCGGCTGCCATCGCGCAAAAATAAAGTAGCCAGTTTTTCTGGACTTGCCACCCACCGCCAAAGCCACCAAGGAACCCACGAGCGCTTTAAGAGTCTCTCGTTGTCGCTCATCTCACGCCTTCCACGCCCGCCCCTAATTCCCCCGCTACGAAACTAGCAGCTAGATCACCTGGATGCTCTCCGCAAAATTTGTGCCATCGTTCCCTGTTTTCCACTTTGTACTCGCTTTTGTTTAAAACGAAATCCCTAATCCATTTAGCCCACTGCGCGGCGTCCTCACTTTCCATCTCTTGCCCATACTCGTACTTGCCATTCAATCTGTTTGTGAGCGTGAAGTACAGCGGCGGATAGCTCAAGGGTCACGCCTTCCACGCATGGCGCACGATCCGCACGCCGCACCACAAAATCACTGCCGCTCCCGCCAGCGGTCCCACGTAGTAGAGAAAGAGATAGAACCAAATCACTCGGCACCTACCGAAATATTCCAAAGTTCACGCAAGTCTTCACGCGGATGGATGTCCTTAAACTTACTCCAATCCCACAAGAGAGCGACTAGAATAACACCCGCGTACACAATCAAGCCCATGAACATGCAGCCAAAGAAGCGAATCATCCCAGCTCCTCGTCTCCGGGTATCGGCTTCCTGAAGAAGCGGTGAACCTGAGTGCGGATAAACTGGGAGAGAGTGAGCCGCAACTCTTTCGCCGTTTTCTTCCAAAGCTTCAGGTCTTTTGGCTCAACTCGAATTTGAACTTGTACTTTCACAACCAGACTTTCGCACAGTGTACGTACAATGTCAAATTATTTTCCTTGACAAGAGTAAAACTATTGATACAGTAGTCCCAGTACCCGTCTACGTCAGTTCTCAGGGGCGGCTTGCAACCGCCCCTATCGCTTTAGTTAGGGAACCGATGCCGGGTGCTAGCGAAAAAGAACTGGTCAAGGACGGGACCTACCAGAAACGTCCCAATCAAAAACTTACTGGACAACTCACGCTAGGGGTGTGTCCGAATGAATATAGGAATCCAAGATGGTCTACTCGATCCAAAACACGAACGAGCAATGGGAAACGCTGTATGGATGTTTCTATGGTGCATCCGCTGTGAAACACAAAGAACTGGTTTCGTCTTAGGTGGCGCCGCGCTAACCTACGCCGAAATATCTAAGCGAAGCGGTTTCTCTGAGCGTCGCATTCGATTCTGGCTCGACAGGTTACGCCTTCACAATTACGTCCGCGTCATCCACACCAACTACAAGATGCTCCGAATTGAGATCATGAAACCTAAAAAGTGGTTCCCGAAGCAGCAGCATCTTTTCCACGGTAGCCATCGACATAATACTGTCAGTCATGATCGACAGAGAACTGTCAATGGCGTGACCGAAAACTGTCAATTCAATAAGAGTAGTAGTTTGAGAGAGAACTACAAGACCCCCCTACCCCCCGCATTCGCGGGGGATGAAACTTTTCTCGATTATCACGGCACGGTTATAGCAATTAAGATGGGAGCAAGAAAGAGATTGCCGGTAGCAGAGACTCGGATGCACCCACCGTATTTCGTAGAGTTCCTTCAAAGCAAGGGATTCGCTGCCAGGATCATCGAGAAGGAATAACTTGTGGAATTTATAGAACTAGAGGAACCAATATTCCCCTTTGGATATGGGTGGGATAAACACGAAGTCACTCGTAGCGTGATATTTCTCGCACAGTTCTGGAAACTTTTCAATCTTTCTTCACCCGTAGTTAAGTTGAAATTACTAATCGGTGCCGCAAACCCACAGCGGCCAAGAATAGACAAGGCGCTTTACTCATTCAGAATTACTGAGTACAGAAGGATTAAGTTATTACCAGTTAATAGCCCTCCATGCCTAGTATGTATACATGAAAGTAAAGTAAACCATCACATAATACCGTTAATTTACGGTGGACTTAATTGGTCAATGAACATGATGCGGCTGAAGGGGCTCTTCGGTGAATGGGAAGACCGCTGGTGGCCGCAGCCG
>Ga0137418_10002042_pt1 | contig 18557 bp, 15 predicted proteins | sample CZODoug3_1_2_16f_FD_122242 | JGI IMG/M metagenome (GOLD analysis project Ga0137418, IMG submission 122242) | Vadose zone soil fungal communities from Angelo Coast Range Reserve, California, USA - CZODoug3_1_2_16fungal (Hybrid Assembly) | ecosystem: Environmental > Terrestrial > Soil > Vadose... | reverse complement strand
TTAGGCATACCCAGCAGATGAAGGGGCTTACCGTACTTGATAAGCGAACCCGTATAGGGGACCCCATCGAAGGTCGCCTTTACAGGCACCTTCCCTTTGGTGGCGAATTCCTTACCGGTATCGTACGGAAAAAGCACATAAGCTCCTCCGCCATCGCCTGCTTCAATTTTCGCCTTGAATTTGTATTTCTTCATTGTTTTGCCAGTCTTTCTCACCGCGCGGCACCGATCTCTTCGAATTAAAGCACTTTCCCTCTACAGCGCGCTACCCAGGCGATAACTCCCGGTTTGTCGGCGACTCGGAGCTTACCGTCGGGCCACGCGGTACCCACTTGCGAAAACCAGTGCACATCACCTGGAACCAGAAGCTTCAAAAACTCTAGCCATACTCCGCCGGTAACCCATTCCCCAGATTGAGATGAGAAGGAGTTAGGCCGCCATGAATCTCTACGTATTCCTTGGACTTCTCCCCCTGGCCTACGCGTTTTGCGCTTTTGTCTTATTTATTTCCGGCTTCATCGTTAAATCTCGCGGGCTCAAAATAGTAGGCGGAATCGCGCTGGCGCCAGTCGTGGCAGCCCTTCTTTTGCTTGTGATTGCCGTCGGGATGGGGGAGCGCCGTTCGAAGGACCCTGCCTGGGTCTTCGAACAAGAATTCCTCACTCCTCCGCCGCGCGAAGTCACCGGTCTGAGGGGTCATGCCACGGAAATGAATAACGGCAGATTCGCTTACCTCAGATTCAGTGCTCCGCCCGAAGTTATCGATTCCCTTATCTCCGACTGGATGGCCCCTGCTTCGCCAAGCGACCTGTCGCGCACAGATCACCCCCCGATCCGGTGGGCTCCCCCGACGGTTCCACCAGCCAGGTTCTACCGCGCCACGCATCTCAGGAAGATGTGCGACGGATGCGGTAGCGATGAAGTCCTCTGCTGCGACCCCGCAACCCACGTTGCCTATTTCGGACGTTTCTAAATGTCAAAATCCTGTGTGCTCTCGGTTTCGGCGGGTGGCCGCCTCTGATTTCCGAAAAAACGCCTTTGGGTGGCCCATCCTTGGGGTTTTGCAAGGGTGGGGTCTTTCCCTTTTCCTTTTTCTAATTTCTCTTTTCTAGTTAGGCGCTGGTTTGGCGGATGGCCGCGATTTTTTGCTTCTCCTTTACTTCCTTAACTTCCTTTACCTCCTATATTTCCCTGACTTTCAAGCTGAGGCCGGAGCCGGGTGCCGCACCCTACGGTTTTCAGGGTGCGGGTTTCTTGTTCCACGGATCGCGCGGCCGGGGTCCTTTTGTCTTCTCTCTTTTCCAATTTCTATTTTCCATTTTCTGCCGGGTGCCCCAGTGGGTAGCGCAGAGAGAAGCTTGCGGGAATACCTTAGGCTACATGGAGGACGGCCCACCCGCCAATTGACAGGAATGTATTGAGAAAATGTATTGAGAAAATCTATCGAAAAACTAAAAGAACGCTTAGCGCAGCGGACGATGAAGTAGCCAACTACGCCTCCTGCGTTTCCCTGGGTCATTTCAACTAGGGCTAATAAAAGAAACGTAGGATTTCTGCTATGCGTCGTCCATAGATTAGGCCAGCCAAGCAAACGACAGCGGCGACACCCAAACTGACCCTTACAGATAGCCCACCCATAAAAATGCATATGACAAAAGCGAGCACTGTCGTTAGGGTCGTCACAAGCAAGTCTAGTTGTCGATAGAAGCCCATTTCACTTGACCGTCACCTAGCAGCTTACTCTGACACGGGGCTTCGGCAAAATTCTGGATCGTTCCACCGGATGCCTTTCCCTAAAAAACCTGTCAAGGCGGGTGGCCGCACATTAATTCCAAAAAACGCCTCCCTTTGGGTGTCTTCTCGCTAGGAGGCCGAGGCATTCAGCCCCGGCGTAACTCCCGCGGGATCAACGGGCTTTAGCCCCTGAAGCGGGGGAGCTCTTTTCTTTCAATTTTTAACTTTTAACTTTAACTTTAACTTTTTGGGGACCAGAGATGTCGCGGGTCAACTTCTCAGCAGGGGTAAAGCCCGCGCCGACGGAAAATGCGGCGCAAAAAGAAAAAGGGCGAAACTGCGGTCGAGCCGCAGATTAACCCAAGAGTTAGTGTACCACAATTAAATTCATTTGCAAGCCCTAATTTCAAGAAATTCCATGGAGCCTGGGCGTCCCTGGCGCCTTGCGCTACGCCACCCACTTCATGGTCAGTTTCTTGCGTTTCTTCGCGCAATCGAGAAGATAGAGATCGATCAACTTCTGGTAAGGAAGCCCTGTCTCCTCCGCCAGTCCTTTGAAATAGTCCACAACCTCCGGACTCAAATTGATCCCCACGGCCTTTTTCTTGCCGGGGTATGGGTTCTTCAACTCTTTCAGTTTGGAGAAATCATATTCCTTCTTCATAAAATTTCACCTCCTTCTTGGTTGCCTTCCGCGCAGAAATAATGCGAATCGTCGAATCGGATTCCCTGTAGCAGTGAACGACAACCAGTATTCGTGCCGCCGAACTCGCTTCGAGGAGGAGGAACCGATCCTCTTCTACGGAGTGTTCTGGATCGTAAAATAGACGTGCATGCGGATCGCTGAAAACGCTCTGAGCTTCTTCAAACCAAACTCTGTGCTTAGTCCGATTGCGCCTATTTTTCCGTTCGTCCCAATCAAACCGAAGCATATCTAGATAATATCTAGATTCGAGAAAGTTGGCAAGGGCGCGGGAGGGAAGTGGCTCCTTTGGGAACACGGGCCACGGAGCGCCGTCTTGCTACGCCGCGCACACCAGCCTAAACTGAGATAGATGATTCCGGCGAGCTTCCAAATTCGCGACCTGACGATCCGCCCCGCCGCGGTCCTTGCTCCCATGGCGGGTGTGACGGACACGCTCTTTCGCCGCGTCATTCGCGGCCTCGGCGGCTGCGGCCTGCTGATGACGGAGTTCACCAGCTCTGAAGGGATCACTCGCAGCGCGAAAAAAACTTTGCGCTATCTCTACTTCCAGGAAGACGAGCACCCGATTACCGCGCAGCTTTTTGGCGCGAATCCCGCCGTCATGGCTGAAGCCGCGAAAATGGTCGAAGACCTGGGCTACGATGCCGTAGACATCAATCTCGGCTGCCCTGCCAAAAAAGTCGTGAAGTGCGGCGGCTCCGGCCTGCTCCGCGATTTGCCGCTCCTCGAAGAAATCTTCAAGGCGGTACGCGCCGCCGTTAAAATTCCGCTGACTATCAAACTGCGCGCCGGCTGGGACGAAAATTCGATCGTCGCCGTCGACGTCGCGAAAATGGCTGAAAATCTTGGCGTGGAAGGCGTCGCCGTGCATCCGCGCACTCGCGCTCAGGGCTACGCCGGCGCCGCGGATTGGAACATCATCGCCGCCGTCAAGCAAGCCGTGAAAATTCCCGTGATCGGCAACGGCGACATCAACAAGCCCGAAGATGCCGCGCGCATGGCGCGCGAAACCGGCTGCGACGCCGTCATGATCGGCCGCGCCGCCGCCACTAACCCGTGGATTTTTTCGCAGATGCAGCAGCACGCCGAAACCGGCCGCTACGACGTCCCCACTGACGAAGTCCGCTACCGTTTACTGATGGGCTACTATAGGCAAATTAATGCTGCCAACCTGCCCGATGGTGTAGGCAAAATGAAGCAGTTCGCTTGCTGGTTTACTCATGGTGTGGGGAACGGCAGCGAGCTTCGTGGAATTGTACATGCGGCGCGCACGCCCGCGGAAATCCTCGAGAGCGTAGAACGCTTCTTCGAGGGCCGAGTCACCGCGCAGCAAGAATCTGACTCCGACCGGGTCGGAGTCAACAGAATGGAGGACCGAGCCCATGGTCCCTCCCAGCACCACGGTATCGAGGCAACGCTCGGAACGTAGAATCGCCGTCCGCCTGCCGCTCAAAGTCCGCGGACGCGACGCCCGCGGCTTCCCCTTCGAAGAAGATACTGCCAGCGAAAATCTTTGCCGCAATGGAGCCGCCTTCGTGACGCATTTCGACGTCGCCATCGGCGCCGACCTCGAAATCCGCATTCCCTTTTCGCAGTACGCCTCGCGCCGCCCCGGCAGCTCCGCGCTCTCCCGCAGCGCTGACGCGGACTTCTCCACCCAGGGCCGCGTCGTGCACGTCGTCGAGTCCAAGTCCGAAGGCGAAAAGCTCGTCGGCGTCCAGTTCACTGGCCCCCGCTTCCAGCGCGTCTTCCGCTCCGAATCCGCCGCCTGATCTGGTTTTGTAGCCATCTTCGCATTTGTAGTGGCGGGTCTTCAGACCCGTTCCTTTCTCTTCCGTTGCTATCGCCGCAAATACGTCGCAATAAACCAGCTATTCCCAAACGCATCTTTCACTCCCGCCGACCGGTCCCCATACGCCTTATCCTGCGGTGTCTCGATCGACGTCGCCCCGGCCCGCAGCGCCTGCGCGTACACCGCATCCGTGTCCGACACGTACACGTGCAAATGGCAAGGCATCGGCTGAAAATCGCCGTGCGCTTCGTCAATCTCCAGCGTCGCGTTCCCGATTCGAATCGTGGCGTGCAGCACGGCGCCCTCCGGCGATTTGTGTAACCCCAGCGATTCCGCTCCGAACACCGCCTCCATAAACGGAATCATCTTGTGCGCCTCGCGCAGGTGCAGATACGGCTGCACCGAAGGCACCCCTTCCGGCCCCGGAGTCCATTCGCCGCTTGGCTCGGCGATGTACCAATGATTGCCGAACTGGTCCTTGACCGCGCCCTGAAGATCGCCCGACGGATGATCCCCCACGGGATACATCGATGTCGCCCCCGCGCGCAGTGCGCGTTGGTACGTGGCCTCCGCGTCGTCCACATACAGATGAATTGCTGCGGGCGCAGTCGGATACTCTGCGTTTCCATCACTCACCTCGATCGCCCGGTTGCCGATCGCCACTTCCGCGTGCATGATCGAGCCGTCCGGCGCCGGCATCCTCATTCGCTCCATGCCTTCGAATGCCGACTTCAGAAATTCGATGAACTGCGCCGCGGGCCGCACGATAATGTACGGCGTGATGGAGCTAAGCCCGGGCCGCTGGTAATGAACCGTCTTCGCTTTCGCCTCTCCCGTTCCCGCTGCTGCTGTGCCTTCGTTCATGGATGTTCTCCTTTGCCATACAATTCTTGCATTAAAACTCCTGTTGATGGCCAACAGAAATATGTTAGGCTCTCTTTTTCTCCTGTTGACCGTCTAAAGGAGCGTATGCCTTCTCCCAAATCCGAAGTCCTGCAAGGAACACTCGATTTGCTCGTCCTCAAGACGCTTGCGACCATGGGGCCCATGCACGGCTTCGGGATCGCCCTGCGCATCCAGCAACTCTCCAAAGATCTCCTGCAACTCAATCAGGGCACGCTTTATCCCGCCCTCCTCCGCCACGAACAACGCGGCTGGATCACTTCCAAGTGGGGCATCTCGGAGAACAACCGCAAGGCGAAGTTCTACTCCCTTACCCGCGCCGGGCGCAAGCAACTTGAAGAAGAAGCCGAAAGTTGGGACCGCATGTCCACCATGATCAACCGCGTTTTGAAGGCGACGTAGCCCATGCGCGAATCATTCCGCACGTTTCTCCAACGTCTCGCCGCACTCTTCCGTCGCCGTCGTCTCGAAAACGATCTGGACGACGAGTTTCGCTCCCACCTGGAAATGTCCATCGATCTGAACTTGCGCAAAGGCATGACCCCCGCCGACGCCCGTCGCGAAGCCCTTCGCAGCTTCGGCGGCCTCGAGCAGACCAAGGAACTCTACCGCGAGCAGAGAGGACTCCCCATGATCGAGACCACTTTGCAGGATCTACGCTTCGGCCTCCGCATGCTCCGCCGCACCCCGGGTTTTTCCATCCTGGCGATCCTTTGCCTGACTCTAGGCATTGGCGCCAACGCCGCTGTTTTCAGCTGGGTCGAAGGGATCCTCTTTCGCCCGTACCCGGCGGTAACCCACCAGGAGCAGCTGCTTGCCCTCGCCGGAACGGCGCGCGGCGAGTCTGGCCATACTGCTATTTCGTGGCCAGATTTTGCTGACTTGCAGAGAAATTGCACGCTGTTTGACGCATTTTTTGTGAGCAAGATCATGGGCACGACTCTCAGCATCGGCGACCGGGCCGAGGTCACGACAGGGAGCATTGTATCGGCGAACTATTTTGATGCCCTTGGGGTACATCCGATTCTCGGCCGCGGATTCGAGCCGGGCGAAGACGCCGGGCGCAACGCCCATCCGGTAACAGTGGTCAGCTACCAGCTATGGAAAGGGCGCTTCAAGGGCGATCCGCAAATCATCGGGAAAACGCAGCGGCTCAACAATGTGGTGCACACCATTGTTGGCGTCACACCAGAGGGATTTTACGGCACGTTCGTGGGTTGGGCGATGCAGTTCTGGGTCCCAGCCTCGATGGAGGAAATCTTTGAATCGGGCGGGTACAAACTAGAGGATCGCGGCGCGCGATGGATTGAAGCTTACGTGCGGCTTAAGCCCGGCGTGACTCACCAGCAAGCACAGCAGGAAATTTCCGCAGTGGCGAAACGATTGGAAGCGGACTACCCGGATACCAACCGTGGCCGAGGCATCATGCTCTGGCCGTTATGGCAAACGCCTTTCAACAACGCGGGCACTCTGCTCCCCACGCTCGAAATCATGCTTGCCGTGGTCGTTTTTGTCCTGCTCATCGCCTGCGCCAACGTCGGCAATCTGCTGCTGGTCAGGTCTTTCGCGCGGCGGCATGAGATGACGGTGAGGCTCGCGATCGGCGCCGGCCGCGGCCGCCTCGTGAAGCAACTTTTCACGGAAGGCCTCATTCTGTCCGCGCTTGGCGCAGTCGGCGGACTCCTCACGGCCCACTGGTGCCGTCATGCGCTCGTGCTGCTCTTCCCCGCGCGAGGCGGCGTGGCCATGCACCTGCCGGGCGAAATCGATTGGCGCGTGCTGGCGCTAAGCGCAGGAGTTTGCCTCATCACGACGCTCGTGCTCGGGCTGGTTCCCGCCTTTCAGACCCGCAAGATCGATCTTGCCGGGGCCTTAAAATCCGATTCGGTGGGTGTCGTTGGGGGCGGTGGAAGAGCGTGGGTCCGCTCGGGTCTGGTGGTCATTCAGGTGTCGCTGAGTTTCGTTTTGCTCGTCGGAGCCGGGCTGCTGTTGCAGAGCCTGCAGAGAATTCGCACCACCAGCCCGGGTTTTTCCACCCACGGAGTGCTGGACACCGCCGTCAATTTGGTGTCGGCCGGATACGATGCACCGCGCGCTCAGACTTTCCAGGACGAGCTGCTGGATCGCGTGAAGGCGCTGCCCGGTGTGGAGTCGGCCACGTTCGCACGAATGACGCCGCTCAGCTACGGGAGTTATTCTTCGACGCCAGTTGCCGTGGATGGGTATCAACCCCCGCCTGAAGAGCAGCCCATCGTGGAATACAACGAAGTGGGGCCGGACTATTTCACGACCCTGGGCATCCCCTTGGTTTCCGGCCGCCAATTTACACGGGCGGACGACGAAAGGGCCGCTCTGGTGGCCGTGGTGAATGAAACCATGGCCGCGAAGTATTGGCCCGGCAGGAATCCGATTGGCGAGCGCGTTCAGGTCAAGGGCCGATGGATGCGGGTGGTTGGCATGGCAAAAGATTCCAAGTACCAAAGCGTTCGGGAGACACCGAAACCTTTTTTCTATGTGCCTTTGCGCCAGAATTTCTCACGTGGGGCGGGTTTGTATATCCGAACCCCGCTAAGCCCGGAAACGATGGCGTCAGCGCTGATGCGCCAGGTGCACGCACTGGATGGGAATCTTGCCCTATACGAGGTGATCACGCTGCAGGAGCAGGTGGATCGCTCGACTTCGCCACAAATGGTTGCCGTAACGTTGGTTGGGATCTTAGGAGGTTTGGCGCTGCTCCTTGCTGCCATCGGACTCTACGGCGTTATGTCCTACGCGGTGTCGCAAGGTACGCGCGAACTGGGCCTGCGCATGGCGCTTGGGGCTGGCGCGTCCAATCTGTTGCGGCTGGTACTGTCGCGCGGCTTGGCGTTGACGGCCGGCGGGGTGGCCCTTGGCGCGGCGGTGGCGCTTGGATTGACGCGGCTACTCGGGAGCCTCCTCTACAAGGTGAGCCCCCGCGATCCGCTCGCGTTCGGCTCCGCATTCGTGGTCATGACCATCGCCGCCCTGGTAGCCTGTTTCCTGCCCGCGTGGCGCGCCACTCGCACGGACCCGGCCCGTGCACTGCGCGATTGATTCCGTGCCTCCGCTAACGCACCCCTCTGCCGCGCGTCGCATCCATTGGAACTGTCCTTAGATGGCACAAATCAAGAGAATTCCATTTTGCAATGCGGCGGCCCTCGCCGCTTTCCTGATTGCGTCCCTGGTTCTCGCGGTTGTCGCGTTTCGGCAGAAGCCTCCCGCCCACGGTTCCGGTGGTGACGAAGAGTCAAGACTCCCCGGCACATGGCGCGGCGATTCTCTCTGCGTGGAGAAAGGCACCTCCTGCCATGACGAGATAGCCGTTTATCGAATCGCCCGCATTCCTGGCAAACCCGGGTATCTAATGGTCACTGGCGGAAAAGTTGTAGACGGAAAAGAAATCGTAATGGGAGCTGGCGAGTGGCGCCATGATAGCGCCAAGCAGACGCTCACGGTTGAGCTTCCAAGAGGAGTCATCACTCTCAAGGTTGATGGCGACAAGCTCGAGGGCGCCTTCCTTCTTCCCGACAAGACCGTTTTTCGTCGCATCACGCTGAAAAAATCAGACTGACCTTGCCCGCGGTCTCGTTGCTATCTCTAAGAACATTGGAAGCCTGTCCGATTTTTCCGGGTACCAAAAAATCTAACTCTTTTCGCTCCTTGCTTCCCCGCGGCTGCTGACTATTTCGTCATAAGCTGCCCGCCGTGTGAGCCCGCGTTCTTTGGCGGCGAGCTTCAGGGCTTCTTTGCGATCGAGCTTGGCTTGGCGGATGAGTTCTTCGACGCGGTCGGCCAAGCTTTGTGTGGAATTTGCCTGCGTGCGCGCGTCGGCGGGAGCTTCCGGGCCGATCAAGATTGTGATTTCCCCGCGGGCGGGGCGCTCGTCGAGGGAAGTGGAGAGTTCGGAAAGTTTGCCACGGCGGAACTCTTCGTGCAGCTTCGTCACTTCGCGCGCGATGCACGCGCTGCGATTGCCGAGAACCTCCCGCGCGTCGGCAACACACTCCGCGACTCGGTGCGGAGCTTCGTAAAGGATGATGGTGCGGTCCTCGATGCGCAGGCGTTCGAGGGCGCGGCGCCGTTCGCCGCTGCGCGCCGGCAGGAAACCGACGAAGAGAAATTCTTCGTTAGGCAGGCCCGAGGCGGAAAGGGAAGCGAGCAGCGCGGATGGACCGGGAATCGGCACCACGGGAATCTGGTGCCGCAGGCAGAGCGTGACGAGCCGGTGGCCGGGGTCGGAAACGAGCGGCATCCCCGCGTCGCTCACCAGCGCGATTTTGGCGCCTTGCTCGAGCGCAACTACCAGCTCCGGCGCGCGGGTCAACTCATTGTGCTCATGGTAGCTGACGAGCGGCTTGTGAATGTCGTAGTGAGTGAGAAGTTTTTGTGTGTGGCGCGTGTCCTCGCAGGCGATTTTATCGACTTCCTTCAGGATGCGCAGCGCCCGCAGGGTGATGTCTTCGAGATTGCCGATCGGCGTGCCGACAAGATAAAGGCAGCCGGCGTCTGCCGGATTCAAAGTGGCCGCCGCATTCGTAGCGTTAGTCGCCTTGGGGGGAGGAGTCTTCGCGCTCATGCTCACGAGTCTAGCACGCGTTCCGGCCGCGCCACCCGCGCTCGCGCGCAGAAGCAATGCTATACTTTGAGTTTTGAGTATCACAGCGGAGGAGCGTCAGTGCCCCTGTACGAGTACAAATGCTTGAAGTGCGGCCGCAACACGGAAAAAATTGAAAACGTCTCCGGCCCGCACCTGAAAAAATGCCCGCACTGCGGCGGAAAAGTCGAATCGGTGATCACCGCGCCGTCGTTTCAATTCAAAGGCGCGGGTTGGTACGTGACGGACTATGGTGGAAAAAAGTCCGCCGGCGGCGACGGCGACAAAGCAGACAAGCCCGCCACAGAAACAAAAGAAGCAGGGAACAAAGAGAAAGATTCGGCGGGCACGGAATCGGCGAGCAAGGAAGCGGCTTCCAAAGATGCGAAAGAGAGCAAAGAAAAGAAGCCGGCCAAGAAGAAGTAGAGTTCTAAGTGAGGCGCTTCGCTAGAGTTTGAGAGTTTTCAAGTAGCCGCGAAAGGCGGCGCCGAATTCAGGATTTTGCAAAGCGATTTCAACGGTTGCTTTTAGAAAGCCGAGCTTGTCACCCGCATCATAGGAAATGCCTTCGTAGATGTAGGCCCACAAACCATGCTCGCGCGCGAGAATACGCAGCGCATCGGTAAGCTGAATTTCATTTCCGGCGCCAGGCTTTGTGCGAACTAGGCAATCGAAAATCGCTGGCGGCAAAACGTAGCGCCCGGTAATGCCAAGATTCGATGGCGCGTTTTCCGGCTTGGGCTTTTCGACCAGGTCGCGAATGCGCAGCAAGCGTTCACCGAAAGGCGGCTGCGGAGCAGGTTCGCCATCCACGATGCCGTAAAGATTCGTTTTGTCTTTGGGGACTTCTTCCACGGCGATGGCGCCAACGCCGGTAGCTTCATAAACCTTGATGAGTTGTTTGGTGGCGGGATTCGGGCCGGGAATTAATACGTCGCCGAGCAAGACGGCGAACGGTTCATCGCCAACCAGATCGCGCGCGACGAGCACGGCGTGGCCGAGCCCAAGTGGCTCTTTCTGCCGCGTGTAGCTCACTTGCACCATGTTGCTGATCCTTCGAACCATCTCCGCTTGGTCTTTCTTGCCTCTCTCTTCCAAAAAACGTTCCAACGCAGGGGCGGAATCGAAGTGATCTTCGATAGAATTTTTTCCTTTGCCGGTGACGATGATGATGTGCTCGATGCCGGAGGCGACGCACTCTTCCGCCACGTACTGAATCTGCGGCTTGTCGACGACGGTAAGCATCTCTTTCGGTTGTGCCTTGGTGGCAGGCAGAAATCGCGTGCCAAGGCCGGCGGCAGGGAGCACCGCCTTGCGGACTTTGTTGCGGCTACTTGTGGGGCCGTCAGCTCGCGCAGAGTTGGGTGTGGCGGAGGCATTGTTGGTCATAGGCTCAGTTTTTTACACACTCTAATTTCTTGCAAACTCTAAGAGGATGGAGACCATTCTTCGATGTGGATTCGAATCCGTCAATGTTTTTTGCGTTCGAACGGTGCCCGTAGAGTTAGTTGGTTCCTGTGGAGTTGCCCGAAGCGAGGCCGCGCGTGTGGTAGCATTGGTTGAGAGCAGGGAAATAATGCTCGCGGCAAGAGACCATGAGAATCCTGGGGATTGAATCTTCGTGCGATGAGACGGCGGCGGCGGTAGTCGCGGACGGGCGGGAGATTTTGTCGAGTGTCGTCGCTTCGCAGATCGAGATTCACCGCAAATATGGCGGGGTGGTGCCGGAGCTGGCGTCGCGGGAACACTTGCGGCAGATCGTGCCGGTAGTGCGTGAGGCGATTGCGCGAGCGGGAATGGAGCTTTCGAATGTGGACGCGATTGGGGTGACGCAAGGGCCGGGGCTGGTGGGGGCGCTGCTGGTCGGAATTACGTATGGAAAAACACTGGCGCAGGCGCTGGGGAAGCCGCTCGTGCCGGTGAATCATCTTGAGGGGCACGTGCATGCGGTTTTCCTGGAAGCGCACAAAGCGGGGCGGGCGACAAAATTGCCGGCGGTGTGTTTGATCGTTTCGGGCGGGCACACGGTACTTTATGAAGTGAAGACGGAGGATTCGAACGGCCAGGATTCGGATGCCCTCTTGCGTTACCGCAAGATGGGTCAGACGCGGGACGACGCCGCGGGAGAAGCGTACGACAAAGTGGCGAAACTGTTGGGTTTGGGGTATCCGGGAGGGCCGATTCTCGATCGGCTGGCGGCGGTTTCGAATCACGCACCTGCACCCGTGAAATTTGGGCCGACGAAAATGAAAGGGAACGCGCTGGACTTCAGCTTCAGCGGACTGAAAACGGCAGTGCTGTATCACGTGCGTGAACACAGCGAATACACCGAAGAGATCCGCAGACGCGAAGAGGCGCTTACACGAGGCGAGCGAAAATTCGAACAATTACTGCCGCTGTGCAGTGCGAAAACGCTGGCGCTGGTGCGGGAGTTTCAGAATGCAGTGGTGCGCGATCTGGTTGAACGCACCATGAGCGCGGCGGAAGGACTTGGGGTGGAAAGCGTGCTGGTCTCAGGTGGCGTGGCGGCGAACAGCCAGTTGCGCGCGACGTTCGAAGAGCGCACGAAATCCGCCGGCGTCGAGGTGTTTTTTCCAAGCCGGGCGCTTTCGACCGATAATGCCGCGATGATCGCGGCGGCGGCATATTCCCGCTTTCGCGCCGGCATTATCGCGGACACAACGCTCAACGCCGATCCCAGCCTCGCCCTCGCCTAGAAAAACGGAGTCGTAGAAACAACGTTGCGTTCTAGTAGTCCGCTGGTGATATGGACTTGCCAACTGCTGCCGCTTCCTCGAAAAGCTGGGTGGCGGAGGCATGGGTGTTGTGTGCAAGTCTGAAGACACTAGGCTCGGACTCTTTGTCGGCTGAGCCTGAACCAGAATGGACGGTCCTGGCGTTATCGCTCATCCTATTCGCCAAAGCAGACTTGTCCGGTATAGCGGAAAACTGTGGTGCCTCCGGTGGTGTCCGGAGCATTCGGCAAAAGCACTTCGCCGATATTTGTAAAATCCCCGGTCGCTCCAGCGAATTTGCCCGTTCCGCCTTTAATGTGTACGGGATAACTGAGGATCGCGAATAGACCCGGGCCGATGGGCACACTCGTGGCGGTCGCCGGATCGATGAAGATCGTGTCGCCTGTTTCCGTAACAAAATGGTGCTGAATACGGAAGATGACGGTGTTACCTGCGCCCGCCTCCGGGGGCCCTAACAGCGATGCACTGACCGCGCCTCGCAGGTCTCCTGTCGCCGTGCCCAAGGTGCTCGTCGGAGTAATTACGCCGAAGTTGGTCATGACGGTGCCGCCAACGGGAACGCAGTGACGCTCGGTGGCCTCTGGGCGTGGGGCAGCCTTTGGCGTGGACGAAGCTCCGCTAAACAGGGCCATCGCAGGGACGAAAACGGCGAGGGCAATCAGCGGCGCACGACTCAACGCCCCGGCAAAAGTAATGGTGCTCTTCATGATGTTTCCTCCATAGGCCCCAGGAAGCAACGCATTGCTCCTTGCGGCGAAGTTTGCTAGCATCAGCCCGAATCGCCCGGAATCCGAATAGCGACGCGGCCAGCCAGCGTCGTTCCCGCACGCTAGCTTCAGGCTGTCTTAAATGTCTTGGGGAAAAGTTGAAGGAATCTTAGGGATTTTCTGAAGGCGCTAACATGCTGGAAGGAAAGCACTTCTACGAGTTCGGTCCCTTCCGGCTGGACCCTGCCGAGCGCTTGCTTCTGCGTAACAACCAGGCCGTACCCCTGGCGCCGAAGGCGTTCGACACGCTGCTTTTGCTGATCGAAAACAGCGGTCACCTGCTGACCAAAAACGAATTGATGAAGCGCCTATGGCCGGAGACGTTCGTCGAAGAGGTCAACCTTGCGCAGAATATATCGGCTATCCGGCGGGCGCTGGACGACAAGAGCGGCGGAGCGCAATACATAGAAACAGTGGCGAAAGTCGGCTACCGGTTCACCGTTGAAAAACGAAAGATCGACGGCGAGCTAAGATCGACGGCTCAAGAGCTCAAGCCGACCACATTTCCGACTCCGGCGCCGACAGAAAAATCGAATGCGAGAACGGAGCTCCAGACCGCTACCGCCACGTCACAGGCACATTGGCGGCGCGGCGTTTTGGGCGTTGCCGCCCTGATTGCGGTTGCGGTGATGGCCTGGGGAGTCGTGCGCCGAGTCCGGGCTGGTGATGCGCTCTCTCCTATTCGTTCGATTGCAATTCTGCCGCTGGTGAACCTCTCCAATGATCCTCAACAGGAATACTTTGTGGATGGCATGACGGACGAGCTCATCACGGACCTGGCAAAGATAGGCGAATTGCGGGTGATTTCCCACACGTCTGTGATGCCGTTCAAAGGAACGCGCAAGTCGCTTGGGGCGATTGCAGGAGAATTGCATGTCGATGCGCTGGTGGAGGGAACGGTACTGCGGGCCGGCAACCGCGTGCGGGTCACTGCGCAACTGCTTCGTGCTTCACCGGAGAGACATCTTTGGGCAGACAGCTACCAGGGAGACTTGACCGACGTGTTCTCGCTACAAGATCGAATCGCACGATCGATTGCGCACGAGGTCCGGGTCGCACTGACCCCGGAGGAGCAAGCCCGCTTGACCAGCATCCAGCGCGCGGACCCGGAAGCCTACGATGCCTATGTTCGCGGCCGCCACTACGCGGCGCAAATAAATCCCGAGGGTTTCGAAAAAGCGGTCCTGAATTTCGGGCGTGCGATCGAATTGCAGCCTCGATATGCGCAGGCTTACGCGGATTTAGCCGAGACGTATTGCTGGGGCGTCGCCACTCAGATGATTCCCCAGCAGGAAGGGCTGCTCAAGGCCCGCCAGGCCGCCATGAAGGCTCTCGAAATGGATGAAACCCTTGGCCAAGCTCATAATTCTTTGGCGTGGGTCAGGTACAGCTATGAATGGAACTTCCCGGAGGCGGAGCGGGAATTTCGCCGTTCCCTCGAGCTGAATCCGGGCGCTTCATGGACTCTCCTGTGGTATGGCATGTATTTAGCTCAGGGGAATCGCATCGCGGAATCCACCGCCGAGATGAAAAAGGCACAACAAGTTGACCCGCTCTCTCCGGTTGCCGACGCTCTTGCTCTCGCTCCCCTGCTGACCGGGCGGAAATATGATATGGCCATCGAAAGTGGGCGGAAAATCTTGGAAATGGATCGCGGTAATGGCTTGGCACGATGGCTTGTGACCACAGCATACGAACGCAAGGGCGACATCTCCAAGACGATCGATATGCAGGAGGAGACTGCTGTTCTTTACGGTGAGAGCAAAGAAGCCGCGGCTCAACGCTTTACGCGGCTTCGTCGCGCGTACGAGAGTCTTGGTGCTCAGGGGTACTGGCGGGCGAATCTGGAGCAGCATCTGTCTGAGTGGAAAAAGAATCCGGGTGATCCGTATGACCATGCCGTACTTTACGCTCGCGTCGGCGAAAAGGATCATGTCTTTGGATGGCTGGAAAAAGCGTATCAGGCTCACTCGCAGGAGCTGCTCTTTTGGTTGAGGACTGACCCGGCTTTTGACGCCTTACGTTCCGATCCGAGGTACACAAGCCTCATTCGCCGCATCGGCTTCCCGCAACAAACTCAGTAGGTATCTGGTCCGCGACCTCTAACCCTGCAACCTCGCGGGGCGAGTCATTTGCGGACAAGATGTCGCCGCAGCATGCGTGTACCAAAATGAACAGACACTCGATTTGCTCTCATCTATAACTTCCAAGCGACGCTAAAGTTTTGCGTTCTTGAGCGGACGTTCCTGGTCCTGACTCGAAAGGGTTCTTTCATTCAGATTTGCGCCCAAGCAATTGAGGAATCGAGAAACAGCATGCCAGTCTCGGTTCGGGGGGGACAAGTTTGCTCGTTGTGCGATTCGACGAGCCAACTGGAATTCTTTTCGAATCTGCCCAATCCTCCATCCAAACTGCAAGGCCCGGACTTGTCTAGAATTCGGGGCTTATTCAGATAAAGCAGACGTGTCCCAAATTCTGAAATCGCCTTCGGCGTAAGCTGCCGCCAAGTGAGTTCCATTCCCGTCAAAGGCGACACGTTCGATAACTCGGGGAAAAAGGGGATTGGGCGGCAAGGCCGGCTCGAAGGTAAAGAGATGCTCTCCCGGTGGCAGTTTGGAAAGCAGAACGCGTTTATCGGCATGAGCCGAGGCCAGAAATTGGCCGGAAGGATGAAAATCAAGCGCGGTGACCGGGGACGTGGACAACACGATTCGCCGCGGTTCGCTACCGGCGCTGGCCTCGCTCAGGAGCACGGAGCCGTCATCGAGTCCCGCCGCGAGCCAGCGGCCGTCCGCCGACCAAGCAAGCGCCGGCACGGCAGTACGGCCGAAGCTGCGGTGCGGACCGTTGCCGTGGATTTCATAGAGCCACACTGTGTCCGCGGGTTCGCCAGCCGGCTTGGCGAGGCCGATTGCGAGCCAATTCCCATCGCGTGAGAAAGCCAGGCACAGGATGGGGCCCGGCACATCCAAATGAAGTGTCAGATTCCCACTCCCCATATCCCAAAGCGTGACTGCGCCGTTCGCATCACCGCCCGCCAGAGTCCGCCCGTCGGCCGTCATAGCCATGGCTTGTTGAGCACCGATTTTCTCTAGAAAGGTCGTGTTCTGCAACATGTTGCCCTGCGGCCGGCTCACCGTGATTTGGTCATCGTAGGAGTAGGCTTCAATATCGGGCTCTGGCGCCACCGCCACCGCCAGCGCCTTGCGGCGCTCAAGCAAGACAAATTGTCCGTCGCGGGGCCGGAAATAGAACAGATCTCCCGCCTTGGTGGTATATTTCTGAACCAATGGGAACGTGCGTTTGGGCGCACGCGAACAGCTGGAAGCCGCTAGAACGAACGGAAACAAAAGCAGAGCAGCGAACCGGTTTTTCATGGCTTGCACATCGATGCACAGCTTACATGATTTCTTCCGATGGATGAATCGCCACCGCTCCGTCCCATTCGCGGTCGTTTTCGCGTTGCTCGGCACGGGGTGCGGTCGCCAGACGTCTGGTACGAGCCCGCTCTTTCCCGCGCCCCAGGGAAACACCTGGGGGTTTATAGATAATCGAGGAAAAGCGGTAATCGCGCCGCGCTTCGAAGCGGCGCTGCCTTATTCCGAAGGGCTCGCTGCCGTCAAGCGCGAAGGGCGATGGGGCTACATCGATCGCAACGGATTGGAAGTCATTCCCATTCGCTACCGGACGGTCCAAAGTTTTCGCAACGGCGTCGCCATCGTTGATACGGGTCTACCCAATCAGCCTGTAGGCCTCATCGATACAGCAGGCTCCTGGGTCACGCCGCCTCTCTTTCGCTCGCTTTCGGCCGCCGACGGCCCCGATGGCCTTCTTCTGGGACAGAAGGAACCCGCCGAGGGCTTCGGCTTCTACGATCGTTCCGGGAACCTTGTCTTGGGCCCTTACTTCCTGGCCTTTCCTTTTGCCCAGGGCCGCGCGCGGGTCAAGACGGGCGTCCGGACAGGGTCCGATGACTGGTTAATCGATACTTCTGGCTCTTTATTGCCGAAGAAACCGCTCGTTCTCGACGGTATCCGATTCTCCGAGGGTTTGATTGCGGTCCGGCGGGACCACAAGCTGGGCTATATGGATCTCGAGGGGAACGTTGCCATTGAACCGCGCTACGATCAGGGCGGCGAGTTTGCCGAAGGGCTTGCGGCCGTTCAGTTGGAGGGGCGCTGGATGTTCATTGATAAATCGGGCGCTGCGACCTCAGAATTTCCGGCGGGCGTTGCCTTTGCTGAACCGCTCTCCGATGGGCTCTCGCTCGTTTCGGCAGATCGCGATCAGCCCGGTCGAAAGTTTGGCTATGTGGATCGAAAAGGCCAGTGGGCGATCAAGCCCGTCTGGGATGATGCCGAGCCTTTTCATGAAGGCTTGGCTTACGTCGGCAACTGGAAGGACGGAAAGGCGGCCTACATAGACCACAAGGGAAGGACCATCTGGGAGGGTCGAAATCCCTCACCGTAGGACGGTTGCCCAGTCAGCCGAGTTCTTTGTGGTAATCGCTGTGGCGGTGGCTCGCGCCGAAATGCGACTACCAACTGCATATTTGGACGCATGACGGGCCCGTTATAGATATGAATCCTGGAAACGAGCCAGAAGTCCGGTTGTGGGAAACGGAATTCTTAGGTCCACTTGAGTGTGTTTTCGAGGTAAGCGTACATCTGATTGGGATTGCTCTCGTGAGGTTGGAAAATTCATGAAATATTTATCCATTCTGCTAGCGGGTACACTGTGTTGCGCGGGATTCGCGCTTGGACAGGAGCCCAATAATCCGCCTCCGACGTTTACCAAGGACGTAGCGCCGATTTTGCAGAAGCACTGCCAAACCTGCCATCGGCCCGGCGAGGCAGCACCTTTCTCCATGCTCACTTATGAGGAAACGCGGCCGTGGGCTCTCATGATCAAAATGGTGGTCACAAAAAAAATTATGCCGCCTTGGTTTGCCGACCCCCAATACGGACATTTTGCAAACGAACGATCGTTGTCCGCGGATGAAATTCGAACTCTGGCGGCGTGGGTGAACGGAGGCGCGCAGAAGGGCGCCGCGGAAAATATGCCGCCGCCAACGAAGAGTTTTGTGGAGGGTTGGGGCATCCCCGCGCCCGACATTGTGTTTCAGCTGCCCAAGCCTTTTCCGGTGCCTGCTGCGGGAGTGATTGACTATCAGTACGTGATTGTCCCCACCGGTTTCAAGGAAGACAAATGGGTGCAGATGCTCGAAGTTCGCCCAACCGACCGTGCCGTGGTTCACCACATCATTGCCTACCTCCGCGAGCCGG
>Ga0137418_10002041_pt1 | contig 18558 bp, 19 predicted proteins | sample CZODoug3_1_2_16f_FD_122242 | JGI IMG/M metagenome (GOLD analysis project Ga0137418, IMG submission 122242) | Vadose zone soil fungal communities from Angelo Coast Range Reserve, California, USA - CZODoug3_1_2_16fungal (Hybrid Assembly) | ecosystem: Environmental > Terrestrial > Soil > Vadose... | reverse complement strand
TTCTGGGCGCTCGCCTGCCAGTTCTGGTCCGCTTGGAAGCAGGCTCTCATGGTGGTCACTCCCGAGACCGTGGTCCGCTGGCATCGCGCCGGCTTCCGCCTGTACTGGCGTCTGATCTCCAGGGTGAAGCGGCGAGCGGGAAGGAAGAAGCTGTCCAAGGCGAGGTCCCGCACATGGCCCCAACACTCGGCTTCGCAATTCGGATGCGGATTACTTCTGTCACCTTGAAATTGAGCACGACAACACATACTAGTTGGGCACGCAGATGCCGGCCAGCAGAGGGCCTGCTGGGTTTTGGTTGTCTAGGCAAAGGGGTGTGATATCGAGAATATGAAAAAATCCATACGATGGGAATTGGTTGTCCGAATCTGGAGAACTAGCGGTGTCCAGAACGAAGTTCAGCCACGTATTGACATTAAATAAATTTATGCCAGCAGGGAGGCTAAATTTGGCGCCTGCCAGACTACTGTCGAGCCATTGCAGCTGTGTTCCCTGAGACTGCCCACCAAATACGAGCCCCGCGTTAAAACTGCATACCGGGCTGGACAACGGAATGGCCGTCGCCTCGCAGGCATGCGGTTGCCCCGGAGAAGGCAGCAAAGCGGAGAGGGGAACTTGAGAAGGAATAGAGAATAAGGAAATAGGATCTTGTAGGCCCAGCTGCCAGTACGGAACAACTGAAGTGCTGACTGAAAAGGAGTCGAAGAGTCCCTTTCCCGTCGCCGAACGCGGCGAACAGCATGTATACGAGTCCCACGTAACCAAATAGTATCCCACCCACACTTGATAGCCGAGCGGTACCGTTATCGTTCGGCCGGTTGGAGCAGTAGAGCTAGCGCCAACGATTGGAGTTAGTGGAAGAGACACACCGTGCACACTGCTATTCTGAAAGTCATTGGGTCCGCGGGCCACTCCCACAGTAACCATAGGTCCTGTAAAGATCGTCGACGGCCCGACGGTCACCTCGGGCGTTTCCGGGCACGCCTTACAGTGTGTCGCAGCTGCCTGGAAGACGGCGGAGAGCACGTTCAGGATTTTGGTCCTGTTACCTAGAGGGTCGAGTGCACCCGCGTGTGCGGTGGCAAGCAGGGTTCGCATTACATCGCTGGCGGACGCCTGAGGATTTGCCGCCCACACCAGGGCAGCCGCACCAGAGACATACGGCGCGGCATAGGAGGTGCCTTCCGCCAAGGAATATCGTTCGCCTACATTGCACGCCGGCAAATTACACTGGTGCGCTTGCGTGGTATAGGCATACCAGGGCGCGTAAAGATCCACCCAGGAACCGAAATTTGACCCGTTATCAGGTTGACATGTACTTGGAGTAGAAGTAGTCGCGACAGCGCTATCCAGGTCGATTCCGCCGACTGAAAGTACTGTGGTGTCGTAGGTTATCCCGTTCAGGATAGTCTGTTGGGAGAAGCCTGCCGGATAAATGCGCTGTGAGCAGTAATCATTTCCCGCGGCAGCCACTACGAGTGCCCCAGCTTTGTTGGCTGTGTCAAGAGCACTGGCTAAAACGTCGGTGTCTTGCAGCCTGGGGCCGCCTAGACTTAGATTAATGATTTTGGCGCCGCGGCTGAGTGCGTCATTAATGGCCGCGGGGACCAGAGCGACATTTACGAAGCCATTAGCAGCTACGACCTTTTCCGCTACTATGGGACTTGCCCATGACATTCCAGGTATCCCAAGTCCATTGTTACCATCGGCTGCCGCTACTCCTGCGACACCTGTGCCATGGCCATAGTCGTCCATGGGGTCGCTGGTATTGTCAATGAAATTCCGTCCTTTTATCACCTTCCCAGGACCGGCCAAATCCTCTTGGGTATAATCCACGCCTGAATCAATAATGCCGATGACCGGACCTGGGTAGGGGATACCCAGATCAGAGGTGGGGCTCAGGCCCTGGGTTATCGCCCAGGCTGCATCAGCCCGAATTAGCATCAACTCGGGCGCGTTAGAGTTTGTTGAGCAGTAGCGGCCGTCTGGCAGGGCTGTTCCCCACTGGCATGGAACAAACCCGGGATCGTTGGGGACAAGCCCTGCTGTGTGTACAAGATAATTTGGTTCCGCGCCTATGACTAGCGAGGAAGCCATCAATGTATTCACCGCGTTCTGGACACCCTGCGCACTGGTACACGGGATCTGAATCTGCCAGGTGTGCAACTGCGCCCCCGGAACAAAACCGACCACAACTCCTCCAATACCTGACGCCAAAGTCGTGATGCCGGCGACACTGGTTCCCGGCATGAAAAGCGCGAGCACCTGGTCACACGGCATTTCCCTGCCGTTTGTGTCACTAACAGCCTGACTGTTGGGGAAATATTGAGGCGCAAGAGGTACTCCGGCGGGCAGGACCTCCAGGGGCGTGACGCCGGACCGCCCGAGGTTGGAAATCTCCGTGAAAGCTATAGAAACTCGCAGCCAAACCGTCCCCGGGGCCACATTGAACGTGAACCGGCCAGTAAATATCTGGTCTCCTGCATAGAGATCACCGTTCATACCGGCATCGTTGAGGGTTCCCAGAGTGGCGAGGAGATTCCCACCGGCATCCACTTGCTCCAGGAATACACTCGTTGGGGCCCCACGGCCGCCACTACCGCCGGTGACAAGCGTTGAAATCGTGACGGTTGCTGGGACGCTCGCTGTGATTGCCCCTGGATTCACTACCGGGATACCGGGAGCGGCCGGTGGATTCACAATCACTGTCAGCGTAAGAGTAATAGTCGTCGTATTCCCTGCGATGTCTGTCGCCTCAATGGGAATCGAATTGAAACCTTCAGAGAGCGAGAGTGTGCAGGCGAAGTTTGCCCCAGAAATGTCTGCCATTGCTCCATTGCATTTGACGCTTGCCACTCCGGAAAGCGCATCGCCCTCGCTGCCGTTTACACGAATGGTCCCGGTGCTCGAGCTTACCGTTGATCCGCTGACCGGCGATGTGATGGCTAAGCTCGGTGGAGTTTTATCGAGATTGACCGTAACCGATGCGGTCGCCGTATTGCCCGCTTTGTCCGTCGCCGTCCCGAGGATGGACTGATTCTCACCGTCCGTGCTCGCGGTCCGCACGGGAGGACAACTCGCCATTCCCGAAAGGGAGTCGTTGCACGCAAAGGTGACTATGACGTCACTGTTGTTCCATCCGTTCGCATTCGGTGTGGGCGTTACGGCAGCCGTAATCGTTGGAAGCGTTTTGTCGACACTAACTGTGACTGAAGTAGTTGCTGTCGCCCCAGAGGCGTCTGTTGCGGTCCCGGTGATTTTCTGCCCGGCTCCGTCCGTGGTTACAGTCTGCGCAGCCGGACACTGAACGGGAGCGACACCGCCATTGCACGAGAACATCACCGTGACGTTTGTGTTATTCCAACCGTTAGCGTTGGGTGGAGGCGTTGCAGTGGCTACGATGATAAGCGGGGAAGGTCCGCCCTGAACTCTGAGCGTGCGCGCATTCGACGCGCCGATTGAGGTGGTGACTACCACGGGCCCGGTCGTGGCCGCCGCGGGCACCTTGGCCAGAATCAGGAAATTTCCCCAAAATGTGGTTGCCAGCTTGGAACCATTCAATGTAGCGTTACCCGGTGACAAGCCAAAATTCTCGCCAATGATGCTGAAGGTCCAGCCTGGCTTAACCGTGGAAGGCAGCAAAGCAACAATTGTAGGTGTAAAGCTGAAAGTGACCCCGTTGCTTTTCCCATTCACCTTAAGGGGGCCTGATCCCGCTAAGCCATCCGGCGCCCGCACTACGATCTTCGTTGCACTCCAGCTCACAACCCGGCCCGGCGCGCCGTTAAAGGTAATAAAGCCAGGTGTTATTCCAAATCCGGAACCAAGGATAGTCACTTGTGTGAACGGTGGGCCAAGGGTTGGGCTAACGGATGTAATGACCGGAGGTGGCACCGTCTGAGCTGCATGAGATAACTCGACCGCGAGAAACAAAGCAGCTATTGCTACTAACGGCAACGTTTTCACAAGACGCTCCGCGGCGCTGGAGGCGTGATGCGCACCGCCACACCCAACCTTGAGAGACACTCCCAGTTCTTCTTAATCTGTCATCGTGAATTCTGAGCCGAGGGACGCAAGCGAACTTACTTCGGAAACGGGGGGGAGTAACTTCGGCCGACTGGCGCAGATGATATACACAGCAAGCAAATTGTCAAGAAGAATCTTTCCTTCCTATCAGCCGGAGGCAGTTCGGGCGTCGTGCCGTTGTAATAATGAAGAAACTTGACCTTCACTGGCCGTGCCCAATGCGCCACGAGCGCGGGCCCGGCTGACGGAGCGTGAAAATCAACTAGCCCGTCTTTTAAAAGATCAGCGATGGCAAAAGACGAGGTCGTGCCCTCTCTGCACCAGGGGTGGATGGCACAAGAGAATGCCTGCGCACCGTGCAGCAATGGCTGGGTCATTCGGATATGGAGTCCACGATGCGCTACCTGAAACCGTCGCGGAGTCAGCAGGTGCGGGACAAGGCGAATGAGATTTTCGCGTGAGACCCTGCGACTGTATCCTTGAAAATGCTATGCCACCTTCTCGGCAGCTGTAAGGTTGGTTGTTAGTCTCAGTCGAAGGTACCAGCGGACTTGCTAAAGGCCGTTGACAGCCCCCGAGACAGCACGTTACACGCCCGGCCACAGTGAAACTGTTTTGGGACTTGTTTGAGAAGCGATAAACCGTCAGCAAAACCCTACACCTGTGCAACAGAAGCAAAAACCATTTACGCCGTTGACGCGCCCGGGACAACACTGCGATCCGGAGGGGCAACAGACTGTAGCTTGTCCTGGAGCCCCGGGACAACACGTTTGACCGGGAGGGCAGCAGTTGTTAGGAGCCCCGGGACAACACAAATATCCAGGCGGGCAACATGGCCCTTGGATCGAAAGGGGACCGCCATGACAACAACTCCATCCGTGAGTATCCGGGTAAGGAACCACGGGGCTGGGGGGGATGAACCCGGCCCCTGCTGCAGCACCCATCGGGACAGCACAATTCGGTTGAGGGACAATAAAGAGAGGGGCTCGCGCAACAACTAAAACCAGTAGGTGCACATGCAAAGTCGCCAGTACTTGTGGGGCAACACGCCAAGGTTGCCGGGTTGCAACAGTGGACCCCGCAAGCAGCTTGGCCAGGCGGGCAAACTGTTGCCGTACATGTTCCATTTTGACATGTCTGTCCTGAATCGCAGCAGATTGTCCCGCACATGGGCTGTCCCGATGGACACACACATTGCCCGTTTAGACAGATCAAGCCTGATGCGCAACAGGTTTGCCCGCAGGCAATTTGGCCGGGAGGACAGCACGGTTGATTTTGACACGTCGTTCCGCAACAGAACTGTCCCGCAGCGCAGCACGTTGTACCACAACAAAGGGATGGATCGCAGCAATTGGTGCCACAACACATTGTCCCTACACCGCAGCACCGTGTGTCGGCACAGCATATCTCGATATTAGGGACACAACAGACTGAGCCGCAGGGATCTCCGGGGAATTGGACGTACATCGTCGGGTATGGTCCTTGAGCATTTGCTTGCTCCGTCGCGCCCGAAATTCTCCCGAGGCCTGGGATCTGGACGATGGGCTGCAACTGAATCGTCCCGTTCTCAAATGAGTCGATCGCCGCAGTAATAAGAGAGCAAAAACCATCGACGATGCCTGGTGTGCCCTTAGCGCAGGGTGGTGGACAGGGCGCCCCTCCGTTTATCTCGCAAGCTTTATTAACAATCGAGACTAGGTCAAAACAAGGACCACCAAGATCACTAACTCGCGGGTCCGGAAACGAGGTTAAAGTCTCGCACAGAGATGGCATGAGCGACGCTGCCTCACAAATGTAAGTGCCAAGGACCTCCGAGGCTGTGCTGCAAATGCTTTCAATATTTGCCGCTGCGGAAGGGCCGGGCATTGGAGCCCTGTAGTCTCCCATGCCTACACCATTAGCTGGGATGTCGTGGCTCGGAATGTTCGGGTTTGGCGGAAACCATCTCAAAATCACATTTGCGTTGTCTATAGGATGATTACAACGGTCAACGTGGATAGCGCAACTGGGTCATTTGAACCCATCGAACTGGCAGCAATGGTTGCCTGCGGCTGCGTCACTATTGGAGATGTCGTAGGTATCGCCGCGAGTTGGCCAGATGGTACGTTTGGCAAACTTATGGGGATACTGACCGACTCGCTGCCGTCGCCAGAAATCGCGGTCAAGGAAACCGATGTTGACGAAGACCAATCCATGGTGAACGTCGTACCATCGTCCAAGAACGCTTGGACTGGCCTGCCTTGGCTATCTGTGTCGTAACGGCTGAGTCCGCCCTGGGCAGTTCGAAACAAGACCGTGCTCAGGCCTAACGCGAGTCCATTGACATCTTTTGGGCCAAAGTAGTCGATTACGTCGCCGTTGGCTGCTTGCGCTTCCAACAACAGGTTATCGGTCTTATTGGTTCCCACAAGGAAGTTGGGTGGGCCCGGAATTGTCACTTCCTGTTGGACACTAAATCGAAACGTGTTGCCACCAAGAACGTAGGCTCCACGAATTGTGAGGAGATGCTCCGAACCAACGCGCAAGTGTGCCCCTTTAAATATTGCTTCCGCCAAGAATTGGCCACCAGCGGGAATATTCCCAACGTTGATTGGAAAGGTTGTGGGCACTATCAATTTGGCGTAATCATCGTCGCCTAACTCCAACTGAAGCCGAATGGCAGTGATGGTCACGCCAGACACCGCTTGCGTTCCACTATTGACGACGGGCAGCGTAATTCCCAGGATGTCTCCTGCCCCCGAAACGACATTAGGAGCTTGAGTTGTAAGAGCGGCACTAACGGCACCGCTTCCGCCCCAGAGTTTGGCAAGGGGAGTTGAGGTCAGCACAAGGCCGACAATAGCGCGTCCCGTGGTCTTCAAGGCATCGCGCCGTGAGATCGCGCTAGCTGCCTGTTTGGATAATTCATCAAAGAAGTTTTGCATCTGTCACCCCTCGGATGATGCCGCAAAACCCAGGCTAACTTGCGGGGGCTAATGCAACCGCTCCTAGGCGTTGGAACTCGCGGCCCCCCAACAACTCCATCACAGCCGGTGCGCCGACGACGAGTGTTGATGCGACCTTCCCCTCAGCGTCGATCAGGACGGCTGAAGGTGTGCCGCTGCGCACTTCTCAATTCGCCTGTAACGGGCTGGTATTTTCGACTTTTCGACTAGTGAAGAGTCTGCGTCTCTGCGTCTCAAGAATAGGACGGAGCGCGAGAACCACGCGCCTCGTGTTCAGGCTATCTCTATCTCTCCTGATCCGCTCATGGCGCGTAATCGTTTCGTTTCGCGTACCTACGAATGGGCCCGTCCGAAAAGTTAGAGACCGCCCACAGTCGAGTCAGTCTAAATCCCGCAGACTTCACAAGTTAGCGAGATGAACGCAAATAAAAGGTGGGGCCCTGTTTGCCTCCATAGCGATAACAGACACACAAGGACGGTAACGACCATGCCCGCCACGACGACGGTCCGCAGCACTGAAAAGACGGAACAACTGAAAGTGTGCGTTTTCGGCAAGCCTGCGCAATTCGGGTACAAAAGCGACCCATGACTCAAGGACCATTAGCCGTACGCCGCGTGTACTTCGAGAGAAGGAAATCCATGTCATCTCCGACGCCATAACCGAACTTATGGCTGATGGTCCGCACACGATCTAACCTGAAGACAAGGTCGTCCCGACGGTCGACCGATAGTGCGTTGGTGAACTTGAGGGTCTGCTCGAACATACGCACCAGTGCATCGAAGTATCCCTCATCATCAGTGCAAATGTCGCTGCAGAACCCTGCAGCCTGCTCGCAGTAGAACACCATCAACTCGGCCACTCCCTCGGGATCGCCAACTGCTTTCTTGTAATCAGAGATAGCCCGCTTGGCTTGGGAGACAGAGGTGTCCTGATTCCGGAGCACGTCAGGCCAAAGCCACCGATCAATGATCTTCTTTGTACGGTTCCAGTGCGTCCCCACCCTAGCCAAAGCGGGAATGAAGAAACATCTGATTGTCCGACCGACAGAGAGTTGTTCCACGACGCTGCCACGGCCGCGGCGTTAGAAAACCTTCCCCGAATCGCTCCCTTGGAAATCGCGTAAAGATTGGACTTCTTGATTTCCACTCATGGCGTTAGGAATGGGTAGTTTCCTGACCCCTGCTGCGGGCAGCACGGTGCGCACTGCGAGTGCTGCAGAGTCAGCAAAGACGACTCTCCATGATGGAGATCGCGCAGGCAGTCATGCTCAGTTGTGCCGTGACCCGCGGTTTCGTACTGACATAGACGCGGACGAGTAGCCTGCTCCAATCTCCGTGTGTCAGAAATTGGAATAATGTTTCTCATTCAAACTTTGAATTTGACTTTTTGACCATTCCCGACCAGAATCCGCGCTCAAGTTTGTAAGTTTGTATCGGGTGTCGCTCCCTCTTTTCGATGCGGAAAAGAGGTTCTGGGCACGACGCTGTGCCAGCCTCATAGACAAATTGTGATCACGGGTGCGTCTGCGATTTCGCGGACGACTCCGACGGGGGGTACACTCCCCGCGCGGCCGCTTTGATCTCGCGAAGATGTATCCACCGCTCACCTTTCGTCACCGCGCAGCGAGAGGCAGCTTGGAGGCAATGAAGCAGTTATGGGAAGACGCCGATTTCGTCCGGAACGTGCACCGGCGCCTGCGCTTTGGGGAATTGTCCCGCACACGCCTCAAGCTTCTGCGGCTGGAGCTGCGGAGCGACGAGGCCGGGTGCGAGTGGATGGCCCGCCCGGCCGACCCTTGGGATGCCCATGTTTCGCCCTGTGCGATCGCTTGACTTGGACCAGATCGAACGCTCACGGAGCGACAGGATGGACTGGAAGACGATTCTATTCGAATTGTTGATGGCAGGCTTCTTTGCCGTCGCTTGTATCCGCGCGCACGGGCCTGTGCCACCCGATCGCGGAATGACTTTCGGCGAGTTCTTCAGGCTCTCCGACCGGCAGGAGAGGTTAAGGCGAACGCGATGGCAGTGGTTCTCGATGGTGGCGTTGATGCTGGTCGTTCGCCTCCAGGAGCCACTGCCGCTGGTCCTCGAGGTGATGGTCGCGCTGCAGTTTCTGGTTTTTCTCGCGCTGCCTGTCGAGGCTGATGCGGATGGTGGAGTCAAGAGGCGATGAAGCCGTTATGGGAAGCCGCCGACTTCGTCCGGCGGGTGCGAAGGCAATTGCGCTTTGGAGACTTGTCTCGGGCGCCGCTTCGGTTGCTGCGGCTGGAATTGCGCGGCGACTTGGCCGAGTGCGAATGGATGGCACGTCCCCCAGATCCATGGGATGTGGATTTAAGAGCCGGCGTCGCTCAGCGGAACCAGACTTTACAAGCGCTGCAAGACGCCTTGGCTGTACGGGAACTCATGTTCGACATGCTTTCCGAAGTTCGCGGCGCCAAGTTTCGGGTCTACCGTCAGTTGGCGAACGACTCAGCGGAACTCATCATTACGGGAACGGTTGCGAGAGAAGACCAGCCCCCACTCAAAGTGAGTTCCGTTGCAATGCGGGCAAAGCTGTGTGGGTTCCACTTCTCTCTTGAGGAAGGAGTTCTGAAAGCACTCCCGCCCAAGGAACGCAGTTTTGGATTTGCGACTTAGTAAGTGACCCTTTCCGGGTCAAGGAGGCAGTGCATGGCAGCAAATACGGGACAAGGACGTTCCTTCGCCACGTTTCTCGTGGGATTGACCATGGCATGTGTTGGGATCGCGTATCTTTCGACGGGCCTCGGAAAGTTAACTGCGGTGGTGGGTGTCGCCATCCTGCTGGTGAGCCTGTTGGGATTCTTGAAGATCAAGCCGCTCGAAGGTAAACCAGCACAAAAAGCGGGGTCGACAGCGATGAAGTTGGTAGGTGCGTTCATCGCCACGTTTGGTTGGCTCCTAACTCTGGTTGGCCTCCACGTCACCGACAGCGTAGGCGGGCGGATTGTGCTGGCGCTGTTGGGCATTGCCGTAACCCTTTTCGGGATCGTTTACATTCTGCCCGCGGCCTACAACAAGAATGCAATTTGGAAAACTTAGTTGGTTTGCGGCGAGCAACCAAAAATCACTATGGAGCAGACACATGAGATTGATCCGAAGTGGCTGTTTATGTCTTTGCATCCTCGCGCTTGGCCTGTCAATCAGCGCGGTGGCCTATGGTCAGGCGGCAGCTCCGGCTGCGGCCCCGGCCGCTACCCCACCTCCACCTTCGGCTTCGGCAGCAGAACTCAAAGACGCGGCCGCCAAAGCGCCCAGTACTGCCGACCTGCAGAAGGGCGATCCAGGTGGCACTATCACTGGTACCATCAACGACGTTCCGCCGGCTGACTCGAAGGTTGGAGTGACCCTCCCCGACGTGGCCAACCAGGTTGGACAAAACAAAATCGCCATCAATTTCACCTGGACCCTGATCGCCGGCTTTCTGGTCATGTTCATGCAGGCCGGATTCGCCATGGTGGAATCGGGTCTGTGCCGGGTGAAAAACGCGAACCATACGTACATGATGAATTTCCTCGTGTACGGCTGCGGGTTGCTCGCCTACTGGCTGATCGGTTTCGCCATCCAGATGGGCGGGGCGGCGGGCAATGCGAACCTGGGCGGCCTCCAGACGCTGTCCTCGGAACACCCGCTCGCCTTGTTCGGCAAGACGTGGGGAATCTTCGGCGGGAGCGGAATGTTCTTGTCCGGCCACACTTACGACGTGGGCGTGATGGTCATTTTCCTGTTCGAAATGGTGTTCATGGATACGGCACTCACAATCGTGACCGGTGCGTGCGCGGAGCGGTGGAAGTTCCTGACGTTCGCGGTCTCCTCCGTGTTGATGGGCGCGTTTACCTATCCGCTGTTTGGCAACTGGGCCTGGGGCGCAGGATGGCTCTCGCAGTTGGGAACCAACGTGGGTCTGGGCAAAGGGTATTGTGATTTTGCCGGTTCGGGTGTGGTGCATGCCGTCGGAGGAATCACGGCGCTGGCGGTAACCCTCATCATCGGTCCGCGCATCGGCAAGTTCAACCGCGATGGCTCCAGCAACGCGATCATCGGACATGATATTTCGGCGGTGTTGATCGGTTGCTTCATTCTGGCCTTCGGATGGTTCGGATTCAATCCGGGCAGCACGCTGGGCGCCTCGGCCAACGGCAACCTGCGCATCGGGTCGATCGCAGTCAACACGATGCTGGCTGGCTGCACGGGAACGTTTGGGGCGATCCTCTATATGTGGTGCCTGAAGGGCAAACCCGACGCCTCGATGAGTGGCAACGGCCTGCTGGCCGGGCTGGTTGCGATTACGGCACCCAGCGGTTTTGTCAGCACGGTGGGTGCGGCGATCATTGGACTCGTGGCAGGCGTGCTGGTTTGCCTGAGTTGCGCCTTTATCGAGAACGTGATGAAAGTGGATGATCCCGTCGGTGCGATCTCAGTACACGGCGCAAACGGCCTTTGGGGGGTTTTATCCGTGGGCTTGTTCGCTGACGGCACGAGTAACTACGGAGGAAGCTGGAACGGCGTGACCGGCTCGGTGACGGGCCTATTCTATGGAGACGCAAGCCAGTTGGCCGCGCAGCTCGTGGGTATTTCCACCTTGCTCGGTTTCGTCTTTACCTTTAGTTTCCTGTTGAACTTGGGGCTCGAATTCTTCCTTGGGCAACGAGTTTCTGCGGAAACTGAGGTGGCGGGTCTGGACCTTCCGGAAATGGGGCAGCTCGGCTATCCCGAGTTTGTCTTCCGGCAGGAATCTGACATCTTCTCCCATACTCCGCGAGAGTTCGCGATTGCGTAGCGTGAGAGAATTTGTTGTGCAACCCGACTGGCAAGGCGCGCTGCTGAGTGCGCGCCTTGTCCGTTGGCTGTGGCTGGTGCTTGGCAGCTAACTCGCATCGTTGAATGCCCCTATGGACAACATGACGAACATCGACATCGTACTCAACGACCCAAGAACCAAGGGCGACTTGAGCGCCCGCGTATCTTCGCTGGCCCTCGCCTCGATTCCGCAGGAGACCCAAGGTCTACTGCTGCGGATGTTCGCCGATCCGTACATTCTCGAAAAAGACGAGCGTGCCGGCCTGGTCGCGCAGCTGCGGGACTGCGTGACCCAGTACCCGGAAGTTTCCGAACTGCGCGTGCTGCTGGGGATGGCCCTCTGCGTCAACCTCGATGCGCAAGCGGCGATCGAAGAACTGCGCGAATCCGTGAGGCTGGCCCCGAACAGCTTCATTGCTCAACTCAAACTCGGCGAGCTGTGGATGCACCTGCGCGTGGTCGACAAGGCGGAAGAGCACACTCGGCTGGCGGCCCTGCTGTCGCAGAGCTTGGCGCAGTCGGAGCTGGCGCGTCGGCAAGCCGCCTCTCTCCGCACGATGAAGCGCGAGGGCATTGAGCGCGGCGGATACAAGAGTCCCTTCGGGGCGGTCACGCACGTGTTTCGCCGGCTCTGGGCACGCCCGCGAAGCGAGGCATCGGTGTCCTTGGACATCCGCTAACCATGCAGCCAGCCCTTCAGCTCGCGCTGCTGCTGGCAATCCTGCTCCCGGCCGGTAAGTTCGCTGCCTCACTCTGCACGCGATTCGGAATTCCCGCCATCCTCGGCGAGCTCCTGGTGGGTGTTGTGCTCGGTCCCGGCGCAGTCAACCTGCTCCAGCTACATCTGTTCCACGATGGTCAAGCGACCGGAGCACTGATGCTGATGGCGCAGGTCGGAGCCATGGTTCTGATGTTTATGGCGGGCATCGAAACTGACATCGACCGCATGCGCGAGGCAAGCGTCCCCGCCTTTGTGGTCGCGCTTTCCGGAGTCGTCTGGCCGTTTCTTCTCGGGGCCGGAGTCGGCCACCTGTTCGGACTTTCCTGGACGACCGCGTGTTTCCTTGGCGGAGCTCTTACTGCAACGAGCGTCTCCATCTCTGCCCGTACCTTGATGGATGCGGGACAAATGTCATCGCCGGAAGCGACCGTGATTCTGGGAGCGGCGGTGATCGATGACGTAATGGGACTTTTCGTACTGGCCTTCCTGGCGGCTTCGAGCACATCAGCCCACGGAGAATCCTTCGGCGTCGCCGCAGCCGCAAGCGGTTGGCTGCAGCAGCGAATCGCGTTCGCAGCCAACCACCCACTCCTCGTCCAGATGTTGGCGATCAGCCTCTGTGTATCGGCCTTCTTCGTCGTCGGATACGGGACGGCACGACGTTGCCTGGACCCGTTGATGCGGCAATTGCGCAAGCTCTCTGCCAATGAGTCTGTTCCGACCTGCGTTCTGGCGTTGGTTTTGGCCTATGCGATTTGCGCAGAATGGCTGGGCAGCGTCGCGGGAATCACCGGCGCTTACCTGTTGGGATACGTGTTTGCGGGATCAGAGTTCAAAGCGGACGTCGAGCGCAGTTTCTATGCGATTGGCCACGGCCTTCTCATTCCACTGTTCTTCGTCTCCATCGGTCTGTCGAGCGACTATCGCGCATTGGCCGGCCATTGGGGCCTGATGTTGGTCGTGCTGCTGGTTGCCATCATTGGAAAGCTGGTAGGATGTGGCTTCGCGGCCCTCGCTTCCGGTATGGACTGGGTGCGCAGCCTGCGGGTTGGCTGCGGAATGATCTCCCGTGGTGAAGTGGGACTGATCGTCACTGCGATAGGGGCCAGCACCGGTATCTTTGGCAAATCCGAGGTGGCAGTGATGGTTGCAGTTGTGCTCTTGACCACGCTTCTAACGCCCCTGGCTCTGCGTGGCGCGTACGGTCTGAAGTCCCCTCAGGATGCCGAAGAAAGACTGGACCTGCCAGAACTGGCCCTCTCGGCAACTCCCGACCTTCAGCATGCAGGGCCGAAGAGCGTGGAAGAAACCCTCGCCGATCCGCTCAACTGCAGGGTGACGCTAACGTAGACCGATGAGAACTCCAGTCAATCCTGGCGACCAGATCGATCACTACCAGATCGAAGGCGTGGCTGACCATCTTGGCGCTGCTTCCGTTTTTCGCGGCACGGATCTTCGCACCAATCGTCCGGTCGCAATCAAAATTCCGCATCCGGAAATGGAGGGCGACCCGGTCTTCTTCGAGCGCTTCCACCGCGAAGAGGAAATCGGCAAGGCCCTGGATCATCCGGGCATCATGAAGGTCTTCGGCGACGACGACCGCAGCCAGACCTATATCGTCACGGAATGGTTCGAAGGCAGGCTCCTCCGCGAAATACTGAACGAGGGGAAGCTTTCCCCGGATCGCGCCGTGCGCATCGCATTCAACATCTGTGATGCACTTGCGTACATTCAGAACCATGGGGTGGTCCACCGCGATCTCAAGCCGGAAAACATCCTGGTCGACGCCCAGGACCACATCAAGCTCATCAACTTCGGCATGGCTGCGCAGACCGGGGCGCGGCGGATTACGTTCACCAACATGTCCCAAGTCGTGGGCGTGTCGGAATACATCTCTCCCGAAGAGTTGAACGGAAAGCGCGGCGACGCCCGCAGCGACATCTATGCTCTAGGTGTGATCCTGTATGAGATGTTGTCGGGGAAGACGCCCTTTCAGGGGACCAGCACCTACGACCGCCTTCTGAAGCACCCCATTCCGCCGCGCGAAATCAATCCTGCGATCTCGCCGCAGCTGCAGGAAGTGATCTATAGGGCCCTCGAACGTGATCCGAAGAATCGTTATGCAAATGCCCATGAATACGCAGTCGATCTTAGCCATCTAGATCGAGTTGGCGTAGTCGATCGACCTGAACTGCGTGACGGGAAGAAACGCAGCATGCCACGGTGGAAAAAGCTGTGCCTTTTCGCCGCCATCGCGCTGCTTCCGGTTGCGATCTTTGGATTGATGATCTACGTCGCCGGGCACTAGCCAGGGGAGGTTACCGCTGATAGTCGGCTCTCGTAGGAATGACACGCGGTCGAGAAACAGAGTTTTGAAATTTTGAAAAGCGCAGACGGGATTTTGGGTAGAGTCGAGAACCGGCAGCTAGCCGCACTCTGAAACATCGGATGTACAGCTTTCGCCGCCGCAGCAACGGAAGCTGGATCCCCATTATCATGGGACCCAAGAAGTGATGGATCTCCTGTTCGTTGACGGCTAAGGTGCTCTGGAACTACTCTTATCGAACCGAACCCTGAGGACTCTAATCCCAACCGCAAACCCAGCGTCCTCCAGTCCCGGTGTTCATCGCGACGACGGTGATTCTCAGCTTCATCTCCTTCTGGCGCGCCGCCGCCATCGTCCTTTCCGATCTCGCTTCTTCCGCCTTCTACGCGGATGGAAACGCCGAGAAGGTCATCGGCAAGACTGCTGCCCCCTGGTTCATCCTCGCAGTCATGCTGTTCAGCTACGCCGTGCGTGCCGTCTACATCGAAGCCAGCAGCATGTTTGTGCGCGGCGGTGTCTATCGTGTGGTCCGGCAGGCGATGGGCGACACCCTCGCGAAGCGCCGAAACACCTTGCCCGCAACGTGCATGACCTCTACTTCGAACCGTTACGAGGAATTCCGATCACACACGATCTGGAGCTTTCCACTGCATTTACTTCCGCATTCAAAGAGCTGGATCCTATTCCACAATTCAAAGCCACAGCGAAGCTGGGAGCGGTCTTGTCCCAGCTGCCGGCGCGAGGACCGTTCCCGGCCATGATCGGGCGATCGCGGACAGTGGACTTGTCATAAGTCCAGGAATTGTGAGGACTCCTGCGTGAAGAGGCTCAGCTCGAAGATGAACAGCATAACTAACAGCGCCACTTCATACACTGATTGCTCCCGCCCTGGAATGCGCATTGGCTTCGATGCCTGTTTCCGCAAAACGCTTATTAAAAGCTGTAGGCAACGGCAATATTGGCGTGATCTCCCTCGGAGTTTAAGAGCGGCTGGTTCTTAAAATTCGTGAGAAAGCGCCGGTATTCCCAAGCAAAGGTCACGTTTTTCGAAGGCTTGTACATTACATTTGCCATGTACGTCTGATTTTTCGACCGATCTCCAGTACGCAGGTTCGACAAGTTCGGCGCCTCCAGTCCATAGGCAACGTTGAGCTGCCATCTGGGAGTGAAATTGAATTGACTTTGTATCCAGCCGCCGCGCGTTTCCACTCCGTGTTCGCCAGCAGTTTCAACCGGTAAGATTGCTTCCCCGGAGGCGACGCTGAAAATTCCCAGCGCGCGGCCTTCAAAGACTTCACCGGTAAGGTTCAATACTCTGGTAAGGGGAAGCATGTAATCGAGCGCTACTCCCCAGGAATCCACTGGTCGGAACACTGGAGCATCGTTCACCACCCCAAAGTTCTTCCCGCGAGCGTAATGAGTGCTAATGCCGACCGAGTATTGTCGGTCTGCAACTTTGGTTGACAAATTCAGTCGTGTTTCAAGTCCAGGACCCCTGCCGCGCTCGCCAATAAGCGGAGAGCGTCCGGAGGTAAACTGCGTGGTCGGGAAGTCACCCATATTCGGATCGACTGCGCCGAACTGAGTCAATATGGTTGTTTTGTCGCCGAGCGCGTGGTGATATTCGCCACGAATTTGTGGTAACCGTATCCAGGGGTTCCCTGAAGCCGAGAATGTGGGAATTGCGTATTCTGCCAGCGAGGTGGGATTCAGCGGCGCGAAGATGGCCCAATCCTGTCCGGCTTCAAATGACCACGGTTGCCAGTCGAGCCGTCCCAGTGCGAGCCTGAGTCGAGGCAGGTCCATATCAATGCCGTTGCCGAAGGCGGCCTTGCCTCCGAGGAAATCGATTTCAACTTGGCCACTAAGCTTTGCTCCTGCAACTTCGGTGCCGCGGAAGCGGAAGCCGAGGCGGCTTTGGCGTGCGGTCATGGCAAAATTCTTGTCGTTTCCAGATGGATCTGAACCCCGCTTTCCTACGAAGAGCGGAATATCTTCGATATTGGTCAGCGCCGTGTTATAGAGCGCATTGAGAAGCACCGTCCCATACACCTGGAGTGGGAACCCGCTGGTTGCTTCACCGGTTGGGGCGGCAGTATTGGGCGATGCAGTGGACGGTATAGGAGGGGCTGACGTTCGAGAAGCACTTATTTGGCTTGTGGTTTTGTTTGCCCCCGACTTGTCCGAGACTCTGGCATAGTCATCGGCGCTCAGCACACCTTTGTCGCGGAGCAATTGAGCAAGCATGTCGAGTTTGTCCGTCGCCGATTCGATTCTTGCAAGCTCGATCGCGCTGATCGTTCCTTTCTGTGCCAGTATTCGCGCCAGTTCGAGGGTTCGGTCGGGCTTTGTGTCGGTTGCGAACGCAGAGGTCATAAGCAGACAAACGGCGAAAAATGTCTTCATGTTTTCCTCCTGTGAAATCTCACGATGCTGTATTCGAAAGCGAACTTAACCCAAGTTCACCCAGTTGGCGGGTGTTGGGGTTGAGGTGAAGCAATAGCAAGGACGCAAGAAAACTGACCTACGAAGCGCCAGAGAGAGTGCTCGAACCCCAGAATTGAACAGGATACGCTGGGTATCGAACTCTGGCAGAGCTGTCGATATGACCTTCATGCCATGCGAGCCTCGGCGTTAAGGTATGTTTACTTTCCTCTCTTTCGGATGAGGATCCTACGCTCAGAATGGATTACTCGGAATGCTGTACACGCGAGTGTCGTCAATATGGATCATGCCGACCTTAGGCTAACGTCGACCCGCGCACTTCGCTTTTTGTCGTCCGCGCCTGGGCTCGGGAAGCCGATCCTGTCTGCGCCCGCCACGCTCATGTCTTTGCCGGCCGTGCAGCTTCTGCCGCAGGTGGAGGACTGATAAGCTAAGAAAACGAGAGTATCCGAGCTAAATTCCGAGCAAGTTTGCCTGCAACTTTACGTATTGGTGTTCTTGAGCCCAGAGGTTGAGTGGGATCGTAGCCAGTTCGTCGACGACTCAACCCTTCCGTCCCGCCACGTTTTATGCTCTCCTCATGCTTCATTTCTGCGACGGAAAGTAGCTAGGAACTGGGTCCCAGTCAATTCGCACCAGATTCCTGCGCGGAATTTGCCTACCCCTTCCTGCTCGGCACCATCCTTGAGACGATGCTTCCAATGACGGTCGGCTCATGCTCTTGGGCAATGCGTTCCAGCGTGTAGGAGCGCTCGAAGGCATTCGCCCAATGATCTTCAGTTCCCAGCCGTCATTGGCCTGTGAACCGACAATCGAGACGCGCCAATCGCCAGGACGATCGCTGAGAATATGTTCGATCACGGAAACGACCTCCGCCCGCAGCGCCGGATCGCCGGTATTGTGCATCTCCACCGTAACCGCCATGCTGCAAAGTCTACTCCTGTCTTTCTTTCGCGTTGAACCGATCATCATCTCTGAACAAATTCTCGATCGTCCTCATAGGCAGAAATAGGCGGCGCGGAGTGTCAGGCAGAGGCACGAACTCAAAGTGCTCATAGAAGCGTTTGGCTGCTTCGTCCTTCGCGTCTACGATCACTGCGGCCGATGCAACTTGCTTGCTTTGCTGCCAACAGCGGTAAAGAGCGTCTAGCAAGAGGAACTCCCCCAGCTTCTGCCCTCGAAATCTTTCGCTTACTGCCAACCGGCCGAGGAGCGTAGTTGGAACCTCGGGATACTTTGGAAGTTTCTTGGCCATTTCTTCGGGTAGTTTG
>Ga0137418_10002040_pt1 | contig 18562 bp, 15 predicted proteins | sample CZODoug3_1_2_16f_FD_122242 | JGI IMG/M metagenome (GOLD analysis project Ga0137418, IMG submission 122242) | Vadose zone soil fungal communities from Angelo Coast Range Reserve, California, USA - CZODoug3_1_2_16fungal (Hybrid Assembly) | ecosystem: Environmental > Terrestrial > Soil > Vadose... | reverse complement strand
GCGCTCGACAAGCTGAAGGTCGAGGGGGATGAGCAGATCGGCGTCAACATCGTGAAGCGCGCTCTGCAGGAGCCGCTGCGCCAGATCGCCGAGAACGCTGGCGAAGAGGGTGCTATCGTCCTCGGCAGGATCAACGGCTCGAAGGATCTTAACTTCGGCTACAACGCTCTGACCGGCGAGTACGAAGACCTCGTCAAGGCCGGCGTCCTCGATCCGACCAAGGTCGTCCGCACCGCATTGAACAATGCCGGCTCGATTGCGGCGTTGATGCTGACCACCGAAGCCCTCGTCGCAGACATCCCGGAAGAGAAGAAGGGCTCTCCTGCCGGCGGCCATGGCGGCATGGGAGACATGTACTAGGAACTAGACACGCGCTCAACTCTCCTGGAAGAGTCGGCCCGCTGTGGCAGAAGGAGTGCCCAACAGCGGATCGCGCTTCTTTTCGAGGAAGACGATACACGACGGACCCAAGAATTCAGCTTGCGGTGGTGCGTCCAGACCGGGAGCTCAAACGCTCCGGCCAGTCTTTGATGAGCCACCAAGGCTTAAGGCCGGAGGTCACAAGGTTCGCACCAATTCCTCGGGCGTGTACTGTTCGAGCGGGATCCCTATCAAAGATCACGAGGGTGGAGCCCCGAGGTACGCGGGCATTTATGCGTAAGAGGCTTATCAGTACCGTTCTGGAGTATGGTCGGCTTCACGATGAAACCTGGATGGACCTGGATGGTGCGGCCCTAGTCGAGGTTACCTCGGAAGAGGAAGACTATCCGAATCAAGTCTGCGCTGCTCTCAAAAGAAACGCGCGGTGGATGGCGGACAGACATTCCGAGAAATTGTCCGTCAGCAGTGGAATTTCGGCCCAGCTGAAACCGTGCGGGAGCTCCAGGAATATCACCTTGAGCTCTCGGACGTCACTGTACTTGAGTTGATCATTACTCCTGATATCAGTACTCCTGACATCAGTGGCGGAATGGCTCGCGCCTCAGTCAATAGTCTGCCCGTGTCGTGACTGTAGCCTTGCCTTATGTGTTCTAAGACTGTTTTGCCGAGATTAACGCCGATCGTGTGTAGCTCCATAGTCTCCATGAGATGCATCCTCAGCTCTTAATACCCGGGCTGCTCCTGGGTAAAAGCGGACCATCTCAAGTTGGTAATCCCTGAGCCCCGGGCGCAAGGGGCCGCAGATCATGTCCGGGATCTCGAAACCTTCGCGGAAATCAAGGAACGCCACCCCATCCGGCCGACCAGCTTAATGGCCACGGCTCTTCGAATGAGACCTCCGGCTTGGCGGATTCACATCTACGGGATGACGCCGTTTCCCAGACGCACAGCCACCCACCTGGCCTTCCCGGCCGCGCTGCCGCCGGCAGCTTTTATGCGAGAATCCGTGCGCGCCTGTCAGGTTTGCGGATTGCGAAGCTGGATCCGGAAGAAGATTAGATTGTAGTTGGCGAAATGGCTAAACCCAAGGCTCACGAACCGCAAAGCAGTTACTCTCCTTCCCGCACTGTACAATACCGTCTCCTGGAATTCTGACAATGAAAATGCTGGCAACCATGGGGTGGAGCAATGCCCGAGTCCATTGACCGGCCGCGCACCTATCCGCCGCGGCGTCGCCGCCCCTTCCTTATCATTCTCGCCGTCCTTGCCGGCATCGCCTTAGGCGGTCGAACCGCGTTGTCGTATTACGTGGACGTGCTCTGGTTCGGGTCGCTCGGCTACGGGGACGTGTTCTGGAAGACACTGAGCCTTCAGTGGGGAATCTTCACGGCTTTTACGGCGGTCACATTTCTCATTCTGTACGGATCGTTCCTGGCTCTGAAGCGGGCGCATCTCCCCGATTTGCCGAGTGGTCACACGATTTTCATCGGCGGACAGCCGGTGAAGCTACCGGTTGAACCTGTCCTACGCCTCATAGCGCTCGGCATTTCGCTCGCCGTTGCCGCTGCAACCGGCGCCGGCATGATGGTGGAGTGGCCGACGCTCGCGCTCTTTTGGTATGCACCCCGCGGCATGGGTGACGTGGTGGACCCGATTTTTGGCAAGCCGCTGAACTTCTTTCTCTTCACCCTGCCCGCGTGGCAGCTCATCGCCGGCTGGTTGCTCACGCTAGCCGTGATGACCTGTGTACTCGCATTTTTCTTCATCCTCATCACGGGCGGAACCCGCATGCTCACCGGGCGTCGCAGCGGCTACGTCACATTGCCTTGGCGCTGGCTCTCCATCACGTTTGCGTTCCTGTTGCTGACCTTCGCGATGCGTGCGTATGTCGATCGGTTCGAGCGATTGTTCGATGATCATACGATCTTTGGGGGTGTGACTTACACTGACGCGCACGTCACGCTGACAGGAATGCTCATCGTCTGCGCGGCGCTCGTCCTCGGCGCGGTGATCGCAGCCCTCAACGCCGCGTCGGTGCCACGCCGGCGCTGGCTTGTCGCGGCGGTCCTTCCGGCGGCGGTCTGCTATGTCGCCCTTCAAGTAGTCGCCTGGTACGTCAACAGCTTTGTCGTCAAACCGAACGAGCTGGTTCGCGAGCAGCCGTATATTGTCCATAACATCGACCTGACGCGGCGGGCCTACGGATTGAACCGAGTCTCGCAGCGCGAGTTTCCCGCTGAGACGACCGTCGAGGCGGCCGACCCGGCGAACAATCAGACTACGCTTCAGAACATCCGGCTGTGGGACTGGCGTGCACTCCAAGACACGCTGCGTCAGATTCAGGAAATCCGCACCTACTACGACTTCCCCGATATCGACATTGATCGCTATGAAATCGACGGCACAACTCGCGAGGTGATGCTCGCCACGCGCGAGCTGAACGTCGACAAGCTCCCAGAAAGCAGCCGCAACTGGATTAACGAGAAGCTGATCTACACCCACGGCTACGGCATCACGATGAACCCAGTCAATGGGTTCACGCCGGAAGGATTACCCACGCTGATTCTAAGCAACATGCCCGTCCAGAGCACGGTGCGCGGTCTAACCGTGACGCGCCCAGAGATCTATTTCGGCGAGTTGACCAATACCGATGTCTACGTCAAGACCCGGCAGAAGGAATTCAATTACCCGCAAGGCCAAACCAACAGCCTAACGTCCTACGGCGGCGACGGCGGCATCGTCCTCGCCGGTCTCCTGCGCCGCATCATCATCGCACTCGACCGTGGCGACCTCGCGAAGCTACCGTTTAGCGATGACGTGAACAAGGATAGCCGGCTGCTGATGCGGCGCAACGTGCGCGAGCGCGCATTGGCTTTAGCGCCATTCCTCACCTACGATCCAGATCCGTACATCGTGGTCGGCGACGATGGCCGGCTGTCCTGGATCATGGACGCATTCACGGCTTCAGACAGCTACCCGTACTCGAGCCATTACCGTCTCGACCGCAATCTCATTAACTACCTGCGGAACAGCGTTAAGGTGGTCATCGACGCCTACGATGGTACGACGACGTTTTATGTGTTTGACTCGGAGGATCCGATCATCGCAGCCTACCGCCGCATCTTTCCGAGTCTGTTCAAGGATGCGGCCGTGATGCCGCCCGGGCTGCGCAATCATGTGCGCTACCCCGAGTTGTTGCTCAAACTGCAAGCGGAAGTGTACGGTCTGTATCACATGACGGATCCGGAAGCGTTCTACAACCGTGAGGATCTGTGGACTGTCGCCAGCGAAGTCGGCATGAGCGAGGGGGGTGAGCAAACGACACAGACGATGCAGCCGAATTTCGTCCTGATGAAACTGCCGGGCGAAACCAGCGTGGAGTTCGTAGAGATTCTGCCATTCACTCCGGCCAACCGGAATAATCTGATTGGCTGGATTGCCGGGCGCAGCGACGGCGCACAATACGGTACGTCGATGGTCTACGACTTTCCCAAAACGAAGCTTGTCGACGGGCCGCTACAAATCGAGGCGCGAATCGATCAGAACGCGCAGCTTTCCGGACAATTGACGCTGTGGAATCAGCAAGGCTCGCACGTGCGGCGTGGGGCGCTGCTTGTGATTCCGTCCGGGCGCGCGCTGTTGTATGCGGAACCGATTTACCTGCAGGCCGAGCGGAGTCCGATGCCGGAGTTGCGTCTGGTCGTGCTCGCACTGCAAGATCGGCTTGCCTACGGACCAACCTTCGAGTCGGCGATGGCGGCCCTTTTTGGCGGAGCGGTTTCATCGATGAGCGCCGCGGCAGTCCCCGCAGAGTCGGTGCGACGCGCACCGGCATCGGCCGCGTCACCCCAGCCCGCAGCGGATCTCAACGCGCTCATCGCGGAAGCCGCCAAAGACCTTGCTGACTACCAGCGCCTGACGGCGGAAGGCAAGCTCGGCGAGGCTGGGCAGAAGCTCGAAGAGTTGAAGCGCGCAATCGACAAGCTGAACACACGTCAAAGATAGTCTCGCTGCGGTGCTGCGCTCTTGGCTCTCGAAGTCTTGGTAGCGAATAACTGCCCCTAGACCAGCCTCGGGGATCTTTCCGGCGTTGCCGCCAGCCGACGCGGGCCTTCTCTGCCGAAGGCCTCGTCTGGCCCGAATCCATGGTGGTCAAGCAGCTGGTCGTGAGACCTGAACTCGGTGAGTGGCGAGAGATCCAAAAATATGAAAACTCATATGGGAGGCTCCCGTTTGTGGAATCATCAGTTGCTTCTGCCTCCACAATTCTTCCATCGCGTTAACACCTTAACAGTTGTTTTGTCATGGAATTGTAATTGCCCCAGTCCTGCAACGTCCACTCGGGGTGGGCAACGAGGGGTAGCGCCGTTCCTTGTAGCAAGCGCTTCAATTTCTGATGCTCGCTCTTTGTTGGTGCAGCCCCGGGAAGCCTCGGGGGTGCGCATCTGTTGCCACAACAGCAAACGAAAATACGCGAGGAGATTTCAAAATGAAAAACCATGTCCAGTTATCACTCATTGCGTTGTTGATCGTGGTGTTGGGCGCAGTCAATGTTTTCGGGCAGGCCACGGCGAGCGGCACGATACAAGGAACGGTCACCGATAATTCGCAGGCCGTAGTAGTGGGCGCCCAAGCCGTGGCCGCGAATAAAGAGACCGGAGCCTCGCGCACCACGACAACCGACGGCACCGGTAGCTATCGCTTTGAACTCCTGCCTGCGGGTACTATGTGGTCAGCGTCACAAAGTCCGGGTTTGCGAAACAAGTGCAGAACGTTGCGCTCGTTGTAGGGCAGACCGCAGCGGTCAATGCACAACTGAAACCGGGTGGCGCAACTGAGGTGGTGGAGGTTTCGGCCGAGGCTTCGATCATCGACACAACGAAAACCAGTGTCAGCCAGAACGTCACCCCGAGCGAAGTTGAGGATCTCCCGCTATTAAGTCGCGATGTCGCCAACCTCGCCTACCTGGTTCCTGGCGTGAAAGCGGCGGACTCCTATGACCCGACCAAGAACCGGTACGCCATTATTTCGGTCAATGGCCAGGATGGCCGTAACATCAACGTAACTGTGAATGGCGTTGATAACAAGGACAACACGGTCGGTGGCCCGGTCATGCAGCTCCCTCTGGAAGCGGTCCAGGAATTTGCGATCAGCACGCAGCGCTTTTCTGCCGCAAACGGCCGCTCCGAAGGCGCCGCGATCAATATGATTACCAAGACCGGGACGAACAACTATCACGGTTCAGCATTTGGGTTCTTCCGCGATGAAGCGCTGAATGCGATCGATACTTTTTCTGCGCAGGGAGGCGGAGGAAAGCCCCCTTATAGCCGTCAGTTCTTCGGGGGATCGGTTGGGGGACCCTTCATCAAGAATAAGATGTTCGGCTTCTTCGCCTTCGAGCGGCAACGCGAACATACCAGCAAGCCGGAGAGTCCGACGGCGTTCCAGGAGCTAAGCCTGGTTACGGATTTGGGGGTGCAGCCCGCGGCCAACATTCCGACACCGTTTTTTGAAAACCGCTACAATGGCCGCCTCGATTACCGTTTCAGCGATCGCGAGTCTGCCTACCTCAGCTACAGTTCCCAGGCCAACAACAGCGAGAATGACCAATCCGATGGCCAAGGCGACCTGACCGGCGGCAATTTCACGCTGAATCACCTGCAAGTGGCCAATCTCACGCTGAACTCGGTGCTTACGAACACGCTGGTGAATAGCTTTACGTTCGGTTTCCAGTATTGGAATAACCTGATCGACAGCAAGGTGAGCGCGCCCTACATCACCTTCGCTGGAGGGGAGTGGTTCGGCACAAATGTTAACGTGCCCCAGCAGTCCTACCAGCGCAAGTTTCAGTTCCGGGACGATATCACCAAGACGTACGGCAAGCACACCTTGAAGGGGGGCGTGGACTACATTCGGACGCCCTCGCTGGGTGGTTTCTTCGAATTCAATTCCACACTCGAAATCGACTTCGGTGATGACCCAAGCAATATTCTGGACCCCGCTCAGCATCCGAACGGGTTTGCGACCCCCGGGCTGGCGATTGGCATGACCGTAGCCGAGGTCGAACCGCATTTCAATATGCCTGGTGGCGTCAAGCAGTTGGGATTGTACTTCCAGGATGACTGGAAAGTGACCAACCGTTTGACTTTGAATCTCGTTGTACGCTGGGACAAAGATTTTAACCTGGTCGGTGCCAGTGCGATCGCGAACAGCAGGTCCTTCCAGGAAATGCAGGCGATTAGCAGCCCCTACGCCCGCCTGGCGCACGACGACAACAAGGATTTCAGCCCCCGCGTCGGCTTCGCCTACGATCTCACGGGCGCAAGCAAGCACGTCGTGCGTGGCGGTTACGGGCTTTATTATGACAACATTTTCGAGAACATACCGCTGTTCCTGATTCAGCAGGCAAATCCGACAGTGTTTCAGACGGCTTTCTCCATCGCCTCTGGGGACCTCGTCCCGGGAACCCTTATTCCCCTGGAGAATTGGCGATTTGGGGTCGATCCGCTGCCCACCATTCCACCTCCCTCGTCTCAGTTAAATCCAGGCAGTACTGGCCGTTTGATGGACCCGAGGTATCGCAATCCCCTTTCCGAGCAATTCAACATTGGGTATCAATGGGCGTTGAACAACAGCTCTACACTCGAAGTGGACTACGTTCACGTGTTGGGGTTACACGAAAACAAGACCGTAAACATCAATCCCACGGATCCCAATAACAGCGGCGCGCGTCCGCTGAGTGATGAGTTCGCTGCCGCAGGGGTTCCGGTACTCGGAAGCGTGCGAGTCGAAGAGTCCGTCAATCGTTCCCGTTACGACGGAGTGAACTTCAGTTTTCGTCAGCGCATGACCAGACACTTTACCCTGAATGCCAATTACACCGTCTCTCGTGCCATGGGCTGGGCAATCCAATCAGGAAACCCGCTGGTCGGTTCAGGCTTTCGCAACTATCCGCATGACCCGCGGAATTTGTGGGACCCGCGCGACTTCGGACCGACGCCCAACGATGAGCGCCACCATGTCACGGTCAGCGGTATGGTTCAGTTGCCTTGGGGATTCGATGTCGCGCCCATTCTTCAGTTCGGCACCGCGCGTCCCTACGATCTAAACGAAGGCTATGACGTGTTGGGCATTGGATCTGGCTATTCCCGGCCCCTTATCGTAAACAACAGCGCTCCGCAGGACTACCTTGCCTACAAGAGCTCCAGCTCGGGGCAGGCCGCCCGCGATTGCCTGGCAGCAGGTCAGTGTCACCAGTTGGGCTACGATACCGTGCGTGGCAACGCGTTCTTCCAACTGGATACGCGGATTGCGAAGAACATCAAGTTGGGTGAAAACCGGAACCTCCAACTCATGTTCCAGGCATTCAACCTGACCAACAAGACCAACTATGGGAATAACTTTGTCAATACTGCGAACTCGTCGAAGTTCTTGACCCCTGCGGGCTACATCAATCCGACCAGCAGCTCGACTCCCCGCGCCTTCGTAGGGGAGTTTGGCGCCCGGTTTACATTCTAAGGTAAGTCCAGCGACTTCTCGGATTCCACCAATTGGACCTGGGCTGAGCGTTCAGCCCAGGTCTTTCTTATGGATCCAGACGATTCTGGACGCATGGCCAGCCACTCGGAAGCTGGAGTCGCCCGTGGTTGACGTAACATCGCTCAGCCGTTCTGAGCCTTAACTCGCCGCTAGCGAAGAAGCACCAAAAACGAAACGTCCCAGACTCACCCGAGTCATGGAACGTTTGGTCGAACGGTCGAACAACCCTCCCCAGGACTGCTCGAGTGTAAGGCTAAGTGCACCATTGGAGGCTGTGAATGGCACAGCCGTGCCGTTGACCTCGTCAGTCATCTGAGTGCGAGTCCACTTCGGGGAAACGTCTGTAGCTGCGACCGGTCATTGGTCAATCATTACCCCTAGCACGTGCATCCCTCATGCGTGTTTCCTCTCGCCCACATTCCCAAACACCTCCAGGAACTCGCTCGCTAGTTCTACCAGCGAGGTCCTCGCGCGCTTTTCTACAACCGGTATTCCGGCGTTCCTGGCCGCCAGGACGGCCTCTTGCTCGCGTTTTGAGGTGAGAAGCCTCCCCCATGCTGGCGCAGCGCATCCAGCGGTGTTTGCCCCCTTCGTATCAGAGCAAGTGCCATCGGCTGGGCGTCCCCATCAGAGCCAGAAACTCCTGGCCCTTGTGCTGCACGTAGTCGGGCAGAAGATAGAAGCAGCAACCTGAGGGGCACGCCTCACTCAAGTTTGCCTGTCCCCCGACAGCGGGCATTCCCCGGCGCTCACGGGTGGCAGCGATCCGATGACCGTCGTTTCCTCCCGGTGTCCCTTCGTTTTTACCCGGAGGACGCAGAAGCGCTGTCCTCGTTGTGGATAGTGACGCGCTCGATGACGCCGGAGATTTCCACGGCGGCGGGCTTGCGCTCTGGGATCGTGGCGTTCATCTGGTTGGGGAGCATTTTCCCACAGGACGGTTTGCATTGCGGTCGGTGATGTAGGTAGGGCTATCCAACGCTTCACACAGAAGACTGCGTTTATACTCATCAAATGAGGATTATCTCTGTGGTGCTGTTTCTTGTGGCGTCGTTATTCGCCGAGTCAGTTGCGGGGTTGAAATGGACGACGCCAACGGCATGGAAGACGGAAGGCGCGAGGCCGATGCGAGCCGCGACCTATACGATTCCGCCCACGGCCGGAGACACGGCGAGCGCCGAGTGCGTGGTCTATTTTTTCGGAGCCGGACAGGGCGGCAGTGTGGAGGCGAATCTGGACCGGTGGAAAGGACAGATGCTCACTCCGGGTGGCAAACCAGCGGACGCGAAGATTGCGAAGCGGACGATTCACGGGCTGGCGGTGACGACAATTGATGCGTCGGGAGACTACAGCGGAATGGGCGGGCCGATGGCGTCGTCGAAATCGCTGCAGAACAACTATCGCCTGCTGGGCGCGATTGTCGAGGGACCGGGCGGGAACGTGTTCATCAAGTTTACCGGCCCGGCGAAAACTATCGCAGCCAGCCAATCCGAGTTCGAGCAATTACTGAATTCATTCGATAAAGAAAAATAGTTGTTTGAGCCTTGATCCCGCACGCCCTTGAGCGACTGCCTCCGAAGGGCTCCGTCACTAAAGCAGACGACGAGTTCCCTATCGAACTCGAGATGGAAGGAGCAGAGTTGCGGCGGACATTAGCCGCGTTCATACTCCGACCATGACACTAAAAAATGCGGCGTTGCTGGCGCTGATCGGAACGATTCTGATGACGGCTCTTCCAGTGTGGACGTTCGTCTCCACTTTCCTCAATGTACTGCGGGACTTGATTCCTGCGGTAACGCTGTTCTCGTCCCTCATCAATGCGCTTGGTTGCTTCAGCGTGGCTATGTTCTTTGCGCCTTTTATCGAGCGCAGTCGTGACTTTAGCAAGGGTTCATTTGCCACGGACGACTCTGGCTTGAGTGACCCTCAGGGAGCCGATTTGGGGAGGATTTGGGTGCCGGGAGGGGCTAGGGGCGGCTCCGGAGTCTCACAAGCGCGGCAAGCCTTTTGGGCCACTCTGCACTATCCATCAGAGAGATGTTCTTTACTTCGAGTGGGATTCTCCTTCCCTTGCCGGGTTCCTCGGGACGGGCACCCTTTGTCATTGCTTCGGTGTCCGCCCTCGCTCGGCGTGATAGTGATGACCTTAACGGACTGCATGAGACGGCGTTCACGCTTGGACGGGAGCCCTCTTGACTGATGACTCCAAAAGACAGACGATTCCAGTGATGGAGGAGCACCACCTCGACCCAACTATGGTCTCTCGCGCTCAAGGGTGTTTACTCGGTCAGCTTGCCGGGAACGCCTTGGGCAGTATGGTGGAGTTTCGGCGTCCGGAAGACATTCTCCGCTACTATCCAGACCGCATACGCGAGCTTGCCGATGGAGGGACATGGAACACCATTGCTGGACAACCAAGTGATGATTCCGAGATGGCGCTGATGTTGGCTCGGATGCTGGCGGAACAGGGGAGATATGACGCCGAGGAAGCTCGTAAGGCGTATCGTTTCTGGTTAGACTCCCATCCCGTCGACTGTGGCAATACCGTGAACTGCGGTCTTCGCGGCCGACCCAATTTAGACAGCCAAGCAAACGGAGCGATGATGCGGATCAGCCCGCTGGGTATCTTCGGAGCCAATTGTGACTTACAGCAGGTGGCCGCGTGGGCGCAACAGGATGCGGCATTGACCCATCCCCACCCGCTCTGCCTCCAAGCGAGTGCGCTTTTTGCGATGGCGATAGCCCGCGCCATCTCTTCAGGGATTGGTTCTCATGACTTATTTCGGCAGATCGAAACTTGGGCAAGGGAGATGAAGGTAGAGGCTGCGCTGTGGAAGTCAATCACCGGCGCGTCCACGGCCCCACCGAACGATTACATCCACCAGCAAGGCTGGGTTCTCACCGCTTTCCGGAATGCGTTGTGGCAACTCCTTCATGCCTCGAACTTGGAAGATGGCGTGACAGACACCGTCATGCGTGGTGGGGACACAGACACGAATGCACCTATTGCTGGAGCCCTTCTCGGCGCAGTGCACGGTCGTGACGCCATCCCTACCCAGTGGGTCGAAACGCTTCTGAGTTGTCGTCCGGAGGTTGGACAGCCACACATACGACACCCTCGACCGAAATGTTTCTGGCCTGTGGATGCGTTGGATTTGGCGGAACGGTTGATTTCAACCGCTCAGAACTAATCAACCAGCGCGGGAGGGTACCCATCATGACCGTGGACGATTTTCGTCAATCGCTCACCGCAGCCAAACCGCCCGCGGAACTCACACTTGCGCTCGTCGGCCTGTGGTGGGATGCCAAGGGTGACTGGACGCGGGCGCACGAATCGGCTCAGCAGGACGAAGGCCCCGAGGGTTCGTGGGTGCACTCCTACCTACATCGCAAGGAAGGCGATCAGGGCAACGCAGTTTACTGGTATGGTCGAGCGGGGAAGCCCGTGTGCCGACAATCACTCGACGCGGAATGGCTCAGCATCGCAAGAGATTTGCTGGATAGACAGATCCCTCGTTTTACTCCGTAACTTTCTTTTCCCCTGTGCGTTCTTAGATGTATTCGGCCTCAACAAGCCAAACGAAACTGAAGGATGGCTTCCCGTGGAATAGTTGGTGAAATATCCCTATTGCGCTCATAACCAATCGGTTCTGAGCGCAAATGCGATTACGACATCAGCGATCCGTAATAGTGCCCAGTTCGACGCGGGAGCACAGATTGCTGCGACAGTTAATCCGACATCTTCAGCCGATCAGGTACTTCCTTCGGCTCTGAAGCGGACCTCGAATCTCTATTGCTTCGTGAGGATTCCCTGTACGGCAGTTCCGGGCGCGGTGTTCATGGCCTTGATCTCCTTCCCGCGGCCTATGATGACCATGCTCCAAGTGCCATCCGAGTAGGTTGCGGACAGGGTGCAGTCCCGATTCACGGTATATAGTCCCGAGTCGCTGATGGGGAAAACAGCCCCACCGAAACTCGCCGTGAGTGAGCGCGAGGAGGTTCCCTGGCCGTCAAAGGAGAAGGTACCGGCGGCGGCGAGAGGAACGAATTCGCCAACCTGCTGCGGATCGCCGCTGAACGTGGTGCTGACGAAACCGCCGATGGCAAAACCGTAAGCGCCCTTTACGGTAGAAGCATTACATCCTTCGTCGTTAGCTTGGGCGACATTGCGATGTCCGACCATTACTAGAGCCAGCGCCGTTGTCGTCACGATGGCTATGGCCAGCAGAGACCTGTGTGTCCGTTGCATTCTATTGCCTCCGTTCTGCGAAATGCGATTTATCAGTCGGTGACTTAGGCTAGGCCGAAATGCCTGGACTCGTTCCCAAGATGGAGCCGAACCTCATCGGACAAAGCAGGAAAGAGATGGCGTCATCAACGGTTCGCTGAGGTTGGAGCGGATACTATCGCGCCAAGAATAGCGTGTCAACGGGCCATCGGGAGCCCCCTTGAAAGGGCTGGACATGGCGAACATCCCGTTGTCCTAGAAACCGAGTTCTGAGTGAAAAGGCCTGTTCTCAACAGGTGACTCTTCGCAAGAAACTGAACGGATAGCGATCAGAGGTTATGGGGAAATTTTGCTTAGTATCGGAGTATGGCGTGGCGTTGGTCCTAGGGTTCGTTGTAGCGTGCAGCAACACCCACGCGCAGACGACACCGACTGGCAGCTCTGATTTCCGAGGCTCCCACAAAACGCTGAGCTGCAAAAAAGACTCGCAGTGCCCTTCCGGGCAGCGCTGCGGCTTTACATTTGGCTGTGAAAATAAAGGGAAATGCATCGTCCCAAGCGGTAAGAATTCCTGCATCGATTCAGGCGGCCGTTGCGGTTGCGATGGTCGACCCGTCGATATTTTTTGCGGAGTGGGTTCGCGTACCGAATTCACGTCGGCTCCTGTAGATGCCGTGGGGCCGTGTCCACGACCTTGCACCATGGAATTAGGGTGTGGATCTCGCCTCGTTTGTCAGAACGGCTTCTGCATTAAGCCATAAGTCACACCCATAAGAAATCGCCTTGGTTGCTCGCGTTCCTTCTGATGCCTGCGATCTTCATACAACTGTTGCAAATCCCCATTAAGCTCATTGACCCGTTGAATACCCACTCCTTGCATCTTAGACTTCGGCGTAGAATCCCCGTATGGCCAATCTGAAACGGATTTTGGGTGGCCTTTCTGCTTGAGAGCAACGAGCGCTTGGAGACACGACACGAACTCAACTAAAGTCACAACACGGCAAGCAGGGCGGCGCGTGAAGGGCGTCCGCGCCCCGGAGCACACATGACTCGCACGACGAACGCAAGAGTCGCCGGAGTCACGTTTCTTGTTTACATCGCGGCCACCATCACGAGCATGGTCCTTTTCGCCCGAGCGACCAGCGGAGAGGGGGTTGCCGCGCAACTCGCAGGCATCGCCCAGCATGCGACAGACGTGCGTCTCACCATCGTGCTCGGCCTACTTGGGAACTTCTGCGCCCTGGTGCTCGCCGTGACACTTTACGCGATAACGCGAGAGCGGGATCCCGATCTGGCAATGCTGGCCTTGACCTGTCGCGTCGCTGAAGGCATCGCCGGCATGGACGTGTCGAAGACGCTCGGCCTTCTCTGGCTCGCGACGGCAAACGACGCTACCGCACTTGATGCGGGGGCAGCATCCGCGCTCGGCGCATTCTTCCTGACGATGGAAGCGTCGTTTACCGCAAGCGCGGCCTTCTTCGCCCTGGGGAGCACGCTCTTCTCGTGGCTCCTCCTCCGCGGTCGCATGATCCCGGTCGCACTGGCCTGGCTCGGCGTGCTTGCGTCGATCCTGCCCGTCGTGTGCTTTCCTCTGCAGCTCGCGGGACTGCTCGGCGGCCCGGTCACGTCGTTCACGTGGTATCCAATATTGCTGTTCGAGGTGGCGCTGGCGCTGTGGCTGATCATCAAAGGAGTCGCCGCGCCGGCGCCGAGGCAACCGGCCTGAGATCGCTACCGCCAGACTGGAATCGGCGGTCGCCCTCTGCGCGTCGCCGACCGCCACGTGTCTTGCGCCTGACAACGGCATGCGGCGGACGGCGCTCGGAGCTGATAACTGGTGATCGCGGTATGTACAACCATCGCTGGTTGCCCCCCGCACGGACCCGGACGGGCGCTTATTAGCGCATCCGGTTCTTATCTCGGATGAGTGGCGGCGAGGCGAGCGTCAGGAAAGGGATGGAGCGCTCGCGGTTGAGGAATCCATCGCTGAGCCACCTCGAGGATGCGCGTCCACGAGATCCGGCGTTTCTGACTCCGTCGGCGCAGAGTACGCCACCAGAGCGCAAGCACCCGATCCCGAAACACCCCCAGACTCACAACATCCCCATCTAACTCGTAACCAAACGGTTACAAGTGTAATTGATTACAACAACTATCGAAAACAGTAAGCGACTAGGCAGGACCTTTTCTACCTGCTGGAGGCAGCTACGCTTCGCGTATTCCGCCTTGGCTTCCTTCAGGATGGGGATGTCTGGGTCGGCGTCCTCGTGGGGATTGGCGGTTATTTGCGGAAGGCCGACGCGGCTCACGAGCTCTTGAAAGCGCGGGTCGGAGCGGAGGCTATCGAGTCTGGGATCGACCCTGAGAAGAACGAGGTACCACGATCGTTCCAAGAAGGCTTTTTGCAGCCATGCAAATGCATGATCATTATCCCCTAACCCGACATAGATCATCGCAATATCAGCCGATGAGACATACCGTTGATTAGAGAGTTTCTTCAGATTGCTGAGAAGCTGCTGCGCTTTTTCGCTCTGACCCGACACTGCAAAAGCGTGCCCAAGCGCAGCAATTGCGAAAGTCATATCCTTCTGGAGAGTAGCCGCAGTAGTCAACTCCGAGATCGCTTCCTTAAACATTCTCTTCTGTTCATACGCACGTCCCAATTCGAAGTGCACCCAGAACGCTTGAGGATCGCTTGCCAGCTTATCGTGGCATAGTTCAATAACGCGACCAAAATCGTGAGCATAGTAATAGTGCCAAGGTTGGTGTCCGCTGACAATCAGATCGAGCGGATCAAGCCCAAGCGCACGCCTGCTCTCGACAAGGGATGCTTCGGTTTGCCCCATGGTCATTAGGTAGTGCGAGTACCAGTGGTGAGCCGTGGCGTAGCGGGAATTCAGTTCGATAGCTCGTTTGAACTGTTTCTCTGCTTCCGGCCAGTTCCAGTCATAATGAAGTCGGATGTAGCCAAGTGATGCGTGCGCTTCTGCCAGCGTTTCGTCGAATTCGACAGCTTTGAGGGCTGCTGCGTTCGCTTTAAGCATAGCTTCGGCGGGAGAGATGGTACCGCCCTCCCATGTTGCAAGCGCAGCATAACAATCCGCCAACCCGGAGTAAGCTAACGCATAGTTCGGGTCTTTCTCAATCGCCTGCTCAAAATATTTGATTCCATCCAAGAGCCCCCTCGGCCTCCGGTTCCAAGAATAGCGGCCCTTCAGATATAGCTGATAGGCCTCGCTATTGTCGGTGTAGCGTTTGGTAAGCCGAGTCTGCTCTTCGCCGTTCAGTCTAAGCATTAGCTTGTCCGTAATTTGCTGCACGATCTCCTGTTGAACAGAAAGAAGGTCCGCCAGCTTGCGGTTGTACTGCTCGCCCCAGAGATGGGTGTTGTCGTGAGCGTCCACTAACTCGGTGCTGACCCACAGATCACCGCCACGCTGTACGATCCTCCCAGTCAACACTGCTCCAACGCCAAGTTCGTGTCCCGCAGCCTGGGCATCCCTCTCCTTTCCGCGATAACGAAAAACAGAATCCCCCGACATGACCTTCAGACGAGGCAATTGCGACAGGCTATTGATCAGGCTCTCAGTGATGCCGTCGCTGAGATACTCCATATTCGGATCGCCACTTGCGTTCGCGAACGGCAACACGGCGATAGACTCGATCTCCCCCCGGTTCCGAGTGAACCATCTCCCGGCAATCAGTGCCACGATTACAAAGACAAACGCCACCGCGCTGATTGCAATCATGCGACGTGACCGGCCAGGGATCGTGACCCCGCTCGGCACAGTCTTCCCCGATTCGGAGTCAGGCTCTGGCCGTTGTAGATCCGTTTCCATGTCAACTGGTTGTTCGGAACGATTGCTCACGGGGAAGTGCGCCTCCGCAGCCGGGAAAACGGCGGGCGACGGAGCGGCCTCTTGGAGCGGAGCTATAAAACGATATCCTCGGCCGACAACCGTCTGAATAAAACGCGGCTGCTCGGGGTCATCCTCAAGGACCAGCCGAATCCTCCGAACCACGGCATTGATGCCATTGTCGATGTCGAGGAAGACGTCCTTGCCCCAGATCCTCTCCGCGATCTGCTCCCGGCTCACCAGTTGGTCGGGGTGCTCCAGCAAGAGGAGCAGGAGTTCCATGGGAATACGCGCCAGTCGAAGTGGCCGACCCGCCTTCCTCAGTTCGTAGGCGCCGCGGTCGAGCTCAAACTTGCCGCCAAATCTGAGCACACTTGAAGATACGGCTTGATGCGATCCCAATGCAGGCCCCTCCAATGTAAGACCGACATTTTACATCGGGGTGGAACGAGGAATTGTCACCGTCTTGTCACATACCGGCCTTGGAACTGCCGTTATTTTCTGTGACTTAACTCTTCATACGAATGTAAGGCAGTTTTCATGCGCTAGCCATTGGCTGAAACCGGAAACTCAAGCACGATCCGCACAGGCTCGCTTTCAGAACGTGGCGAGTGAAAACGACAAAATTGAAGACACTATGAGGAGATATTTGTGAAGAAGAAAGTAGGGCAATTCGTTACGCAATTCCAGTATTTCATTCTCGCCACTCTGTTTCTCACGAGCGGTTGGACCTCGAGAGCCGTGGCGCAAGTTGGCCATTCGCATTCCATGCCACCGCAACATAACGAAATGACGGCGGACCAGCGGAGCGAGGCGAGCGCTCTTGTCAATATTGTCCGGCAATCAACCGAGCGCTTCAAGGATGTGTCGGAGGCTGAGAGAGAGGGGTACGCCCTTATTTTCGGCTGCGTGAGCGGAGACGATACGGGGGCAATGGGGCTCCACTATTTGAAGGGGGCCCTGCTGGACGACGTGAACAAGAACGGCGTATTCCACGCCGAACGTCCACAGATCGTCATCTACGAACCGACTAACAACGGGAGCGTGCGACTACTGGGCGCTGACTATCTGGTTTTTGCCGACGCGTGGAATGCGAAGCATCCGGAAGGTCCGCCGCAGCTCATGGGACAGGCCTTTCATTTGTTCGAGAGCCCCAACCGTTTCGCCCTCCCGGCGTTCTACACGCTGCATGTCTGGGCGTGGAAGGATAATCCTAACGGCGCTTTCGTGAACTGGCACCCCAACGTTTCGTGCCAGTCATTCTCCCCCCCAACCCCATAAACAGAGGCGATCGTCTGACCAAGAATGGCAGTCTCTTCGATCCGCTTGACGGACCGAAGGGGCTGCCTCTCGGTTGCCGAAACGGCCCTTCCGCGTCAGCAAATTAGCAAGACACGATCTTTTCAGCGCAGTAACAGCCTGCTCCATTGATCGTTTTCCCGACTGGCGCGAGACTCCGCCCGCCTAGAGGCTCGATATGAAGATTTCAGCGGTGAGATTTCTCAGATCCGGACGTCTCAGATCAACGGCCCTCGGCTGCTCCCTGTTTTCGGCCAGCTTGCTCCCGTCCCAGAACCTCACTGTGATCGGCGGAACCGGCCCCCAACAACAGTTGACCGCCTGCATCGAGCAACTCAGTACCAAGGACTTGGAGAAGCTGCCAGGCGCAGATCATTCAATGACGATTGTCATCCTCGAGCGGGAGAAGTTTCTGCAGGTGAAGGATAGCTTCGGCGCCCATCGCACCCGGCTTGCCTTTTCCAATCCGCAAACCAGAAGGATATATCTGTCTTCCGATGTGTTCCTGGACTTCGACACCACGCTGCGCTGCATCCCGCACGAGTAGGGCACCTCGTGACTGGCAGCTTCTATGAGGACCAGGCTGAGATTACCGCTCGACAGATACGAAAACAGGCGCGAGAGATCTGCACAATGCCGCTCCGCCCTGATCCCGCCGTGCGCTGTCCTCTGAGCTCAAAAACTCGCAGGCCCCCATAACAGAGTAAGCTCCGCCTCCCTGGCGGCCATCGTTCTCCGAGCCCAAACTTACGAACTCTGGGCCCCAGTTCCCAGGCAAGGATGGTGAGTCAGTAAGAAAATCTCGTTGCTCTCACAGGCGCAGCGGCCAAAAGACTTGCAGAAACGGAAACAGGGTCGGCCAGGACAAGCGTAAGAAACCGCACTCGAGTCGCTCGCCGCGGGTCAGCCATCGAGCCATGGTTTCCAGGGCAGGTCGCCAGAAAGGAAAACGCAGGTCGCGAAGAATCCAGGCTGTGGAACCAGCGGCGCAGAGTGCAAGGGTCAGGGACTCGATCAGGATCTTTGAGATGCGGCACCGCGCTTTCCCAAGAACCGTGATCCAGAAAGTATCGTCGCAACGCCTGACTGCGTGCGATCAGACTGTAGTGGGTCTAGGGTAGGGAGAAAACGGGAAGGAAAGTGAAGGTTGCTTCGCATTCCGTGCAGCGGCCGCGGCGAGTCTCAATCCAGTCGTGACTCTCGTCATGAGCTTGTTTCCGCCGTCGGCCATGGCCGATGATCGTATCGCACAAACACT
>Ga0137418_10002039_pt1 | contig 18565 bp, 11 predicted proteins | sample CZODoug3_1_2_16f_FD_122242 | JGI IMG/M metagenome (GOLD analysis project Ga0137418, IMG submission 122242) | Vadose zone soil fungal communities from Angelo Coast Range Reserve, California, USA - CZODoug3_1_2_16fungal (Hybrid Assembly) | ecosystem: Environmental > Terrestrial > Soil > Vadose... | reverse complement strand
GTAGTCCAGCACCGAGTCTCCGGGTCAATCCTATGCCCCCTCGGATAACCGAAAAAAGCTATAGGCCTCGAGCCTCACATAGGATCATGGTTGGCACTTAAGCCAACGCCTAGCTTGCCTAGCTTCGCAACCGAACGGCGTCAAGCGCCACTGATTTCATGAAACCGTCGAGTTGGGACAAGCAACTGGGGTTGGCCTCGCCGCGGGGAAGTGCGGCGAGCCAAAGCGACCAAACCAATAACCCCTCTAAGAATGAGGTGAGGAATGAGGTGGGGCGGGATGTAAGTCACCACACCCGCATCTCTCAGAGGGGCGGGGAGAAGCTTTTTCTCTTGACATCCCCTTTCATAGGATGAGCGTAATCGCCTGAGTTCGACAGTTATTGCCCTCTACCTTCGGCGTGATGCAAAAGAAGCCGCCTGGAGTTCGGGCGGCTTTGTGATCTGTCACAGATGCACGCCCTCTCTGGCCGCGGCCCGAATAGCCTTTGCCTATTGCGCTTGAGTGGAGCTTACGGCCTGTGGCACGAACAGACTTGGGCCGGATGGGTGACACTGGTCTCGGGCGCCCTGCTGCTGCCTCTGGAAATCCGTGAACTCATGCGTGGTTTGAGCCTTCTACGAGCTGTCTTGCTGGTCGGCAAGCTTGCCGTCGTTCTGTACATGCTCTACGTCACCCGCGCCAACCGCTGCGAACGGCAGACCGCCGCTGCGATGAGCACCGCAACCTAGCGCAGGGTCGCTGCCTTTCCCTTACTGACGGGACCGAGATACCGATCCAGCCAGTCCAGCGTCTCTTTAATCATTTCATTGCGCGGCACAATGTGCCCCGCATCAAACACCGCGGTCCGCTTGTCCTTGGCAGGCGTGCCCAGCGACCGGAACAACGGTATCTGGCAGGTATTCAGTGGAGTGTCAAAATCGTATTTCCCATTAATCATCAACATCGGGATCGTCACCCGAGGGGCAAAATTGATGGTGTCGGCTTCCGGAGCCTGGCGCTCAACGGGAAGCCCGCCTCCTACTAACACCCCGACCTTTATCCGTTTCTCCAAGGCAAGAACTCTTGGAGCTGTGCTGGCTCCCCAGCTGATGCCAAAGAATCCGATTTTGTCGTCATCGATGTCCGTACGGCTCTCTAAGTAATCGACCGACCGAAAGAAATCTTTCGACCGTTGGATTGTCAGATCCCGCCAACCACTTGACTCCTGAGAGTCGTCCACCTCAACGTGCCGTTCATAAGTGCCCTTGTAGATCGGAAACAATACCGCCCGCCCGCTCCTGACGATGAAATCGATATAGCGAAGGTCGAGGTTCTCGCTCGATCTGGCTTCCTCCGCCCCCGAGTGCGGATAATAGACGACCGCCTGGTACGGCGGCTTGAAATTCTTTGGAACGAACATGTACGCGGCGACGCGCTCGTTTCCGTAGGCCGCGTTGAAAGAAACTCTTTCCTTTGTCCAGTACTCCGAACTTTCGTCGGTCGCTTCCAGCTTCGGTTCCAGTTTGGACCGGTCGTAGGCGTAGAACCGCTTGTAGATCTCGAAAATCTGGTCCGACACCGGTTTCTCTTTGTTGTAGTCGCGCGTCAGTTGCTGGATCGGCCGTTGCAGCGCCTCGGCATTGGCGCCCACATGGCCCAGATTCTTCATCAGACGAAATCCATACGTAGGCAACCGCTCCCATGCAGACTGGGCATCCTCATCCACAAACATGTACGTGGCTTCGCTAAACCCGCCCCCAAGGATGAACCGGCGATCGCCGGACTGGTTGCGGCACCACTCCTTCACATTGCCCGCCATGTCATAGGTTCCGTAAGGATTGATCCCTCTCAGGCTGCCCACGCGCACCGGACCGTTGCCTCCAAAATTGCTGAACTTTACGCTGTCCGAGTAAATGCGGACATCGGCTGCCTTGTACCAGTGATATACGGTCGGAAGACTCATGCCCGCGAATTCCGAGTATGCCGCAGCTTCGAACCAACTCACACCATTCACCGGAAAATCGTCTTGCCCCGCCGGATAGTCCCCCAGTTCCCAAGTGGCTGGACCCGGTCTGCCCGTGCGATCCAGAAATCCTTTCATCGCTTGATCAAAACTTAGGACGCTGCTGCCTCTTACGAAAGGTTCATTCCAGTACTCGGGCTTCTTGTACCCCCCGCTTTCTACGAATTTCTTGAACTCGCGATTCGTCACCTCATATTTATCCATCAGAAAATCTGGCAGCTCGACAGCTTCGGTGCTCCCCCACTGGAATCGTCCACCCAGGATTCGCACCATCCCGGGCGGCAGGCTACCTTGCAGATCCAGCGTGAAGTTAATGTCGCGCCCCGGACCCGCTGCTCCTTCCACGGTGTCGTATCCTTGCTTCGAAAACCTCCATCGCAAATATCCAAACGGTAGCCGGATGTTTTCGAGCGGCGATTGACCGAGGCTCTGCCACTCGCCTTCTGGATTCCCATACCCCTTCACCAGGACGTCAGCGCCCGGCGGATTCGTTCGGATCGAAGTTACGATTGAGTAGTCCCGATCCAGCTTGGCGAGGAAAGGATCGTTCGGGATGTATTGTTTTGCCTGCTCCGACAGATAGAACGCTGATACGTATTGTCCATTTTCAATCAGGCGCGAGATTTCAGGAATAGCCTGTTCTCTCGCCCACCGCACTTTGCCATTGTGTCGAACTAGCCAGGCAACGCCGCCCACCAGCAGAAGCACAAGCAGCACCGCCGGCACTAAGATCGTCGGCTTCCGAATGACCTGGGTCATTGGTGCCGTGGCTATCTGCCCAGAGCTGACTTGCTGCCGCAACTGTTTGAGATCGTCCGCGAGTTCGCCTGCCGACTGATATCGCTTCCCACGATCCTTTTCCAGCGCCTTGCTGATGATCCCCGCAAGCCCGTCCGGTAGGGTGGGATTAAATTTAATGGGCGAGGTTGGCGTCTGGTGCAGGATGCCGTCGAAGATTACAGCCGACGTAGGTCCGGAGAAGGGCCTCTTGCCCGTCGCCATTTCGTACAGCACGACACCAAGAGAGAAGACATCCGCGCGTCCGTCCAGTTCTTCGCCCCGCGCCTGTTCCGGAGACATGTAAGCGATCGTGCCCACGGCCATGCCCGAACTGGTCAGCGACTCTTGCAGGCTCTCGGTCGGTAATGCGGTTTCCCTCGGGCCGCACGGGGGTGGCGCCGTCGCCTTCGCCAGCCCGAAGTCGAGTATTTTGGCTTGCCCTCGCTTGGTTACAAAAATATTCCCCGGCTTGATGTCGCGATGAAGGATGCCTTCGCTGTGGGCCGCGTCCAGCGCGTCCGCCAACTCTATGCCCAGCGCCACCACTTCTTCGGCGGGAATGGCTCGGCCCGCAATCCGGTAGGCAAGCGACATGCCAGTGAGGAACTCCATGGCAATGAAAGGCCGCCCTTGATATTCATCCACCTCGTAGATCGTGCATATGTTGGGATGATTAAGAGCTGACGCCGAACGAGCCTCGCGCCGAAAGCGCTCCAGCGTCCCAGTGTCGGTCCGGACTTGTTCGGGCAAAAACTTCAAGGCCACGGTGCGGCCCAACCTTGTGTCCTCAGCCGCATAGACCACGCCCATTCCACCGGCGCCAAGTTTCTCCAGGATGCGGTAGTGCGATATGGTTTGGCCAATCACTGGCGCGAATCTTACGTGTGAGAGATGGGCAAGTCAATGAAAGCTATGGAGTTGGGAGGACGTGAAAAGGATAGTTGGCGAAAAAGTGCGCCGTGAAAAGGCGCTGGACTTCAGCGGGTGTAAATCCCGCCCGGGAACTGGTTCGCTCCACCCGGTAGCAATCGAAGCGGGCAGCGGAGGCAACGAAGCTGTCGGAGCTTTCGATGTAAAGGGTCGCTTGGCGACTCCGCGAGCGTGCAGGCCGTAACGTGAGTGAACGCTGAGCAGGCCCCGAAAAAACAGTTGCAAGAGCCGACCCGACTTTTTCACGGGGAAGGCCGCCGACAATGGAGAGCGACGAGCGAACTTGCTCCATTGAACCTGCCGGGGTAATGGCGACGGCATGTACGTGTAGGAGACCAGACGCAACACGGGAAGCCCCAGCGGTGATCGCAGTCGGGATCAACGGGCACCTCGCGAGAGACAGGCCGGGCCGTGTGGGTGTGGGGTGGCGGAGAGGGCGAATGGTGACTTTCCCAATCTGACCTACCTATTACTGTGCGACCGCACCATTGTGGAAACGAACATCTCGAAAGTACTCAATGTGTCGGGGCGAGATTATTTGGAGAAGATGGTTCAGGTGCCGTTCGACGTTCCGATGATCGACCCGGAGCGCGTACATCAGGTGCTCTTTCAACGTCTCAATTCAATATTAAGCGTCGAAGGTGCCTTGAAGCGGTTTTCCGAGAAACGCTGGGCAAATGTATTCTTGTCCGGCCTCCGTCCGTACTTTGCGACATTACGAGATGTCAATCGATTTATATCAACCCTGGCCTTTCAGTTCTCTTCCTTCTCCGCCGGCGACGTGTTCGAAGTGAATCCCGTCGATTTGATTGCTCTCGAAGTAATTCGTCTGAGAGAGCCAGACGTATATAAGGCATTGCAGTCTAGCAAAGAACTTCTGACAACCGCGAAGTCAGACAGGGCAACGGCAGACGGTGTTACGAAATCGGTGCTTTCCATTATCGAACGAGGGTCTGAAAATCACCGGCCAGAACTCCAAGAATTGATAAAGCACTTGTTCCCCACGGTTGAATGGACTTTCGAAGGATCACGGTACGCAGAGGAGTACGGGCAAGAATGGTATCGCGACTTGCGTGTTTGTTCGGCCAAGATGTTCGATCGCTATTTCCGCCTGGCGGTCTCCGAGAACGAGCTTTCTCAACGCGATATAGAGAACCTTTTGCAGAATCGAGGCAAACGCGAGGAGCTTAGATTAGAGCTAGAGAGCCTGCATTCCAGAGGGCTTCTAGCCCTGGCTGTCGAAGAACTGTCGGTACACGAGGACAAACTCGAGCCGAGTCAGGTTGAACCCTACGTTACGGCGGTCTTCGACGTAGCTGACGAACTCTCGGACGGCAAGCGCGGCATGTTTCAGCTTCCGCCCCTTTGGCGGATTGGATTCCTCGTAAACAAAGCTGCTAAGAAGTTAACTGACAAGAGTGCTCGGCTCGCAGCTCTCGAGAGTGCCATCACCAACACGAAAGGCCTATGGATGGCTGTGAATTTCATCGCCCTGGTGGACGCTTCCGGCAATCGGGATGGTGAAGAGCAAATTTTTCCCCAACCTGACCTTTTGGCGCTAAAGACCACTGCGGTTAACAAAATAAAGAAGGCCGCTGAGTCCGGCGCTCTGGCTCAGCATCCAAAGGTGGCCATTCTGCTCGGGTTGTGGCGAAAATGGGGGAACGAACAAGATGTGGCTTCCTATGTCGAAACGCTCACGGCTTCGACCGACGGCACTTTGCGGCTCCTCACGTCGCTCGTCGTGCGCTCCCTTCGTCAAGGTATGGGAGACTATGTCGGCACAGAACGGATCTACATGCGCCGAGTTGACATAGAGACTCTCATTTCGATGGACACGTTCGCAGAAAAAGTGCGAGCGATTCCGACTGAGAGTCTCGGTGAAGAAGAAAAGCTGACTGTTAAAGCCTTCGGAAAAGCAATGGAGAGGCGTAGTGGAGGAAGGTCCGACGATGATCCATTCGCGGTGGATTGATGGGGTTTGACAGGGTACCTGTTCTTTAAGAAAATGAGCTCTTTTTTGTCGGTAGTTTTCAACAGTGCAGTTTTCATGGTGACCCAGCGACTTACGCCACGCGCGGGTAGGTCAAAGCTCCTCTTCCCCACTCACGCCCGCCCGTACGTCCGCACGCCGTCGCGATGCCATCTCTACTTGTACGGCGGATAATAGGGCCGCCGCTTGCTCTAGCTTGGTCTGCTGTTCTTTGGGCATTAGGGAATGGGACATGGCGGCCCTCCCAAAATTACCCAGAGCATACACCTGCGGTGGCATTCACTTCGCGCTGCCTTTCGTCTTACGGCCCTCTTTGCGCTTTCGATCGTTCTTCTTGTTCCTGCAACAACCGATTTATTTCCTGCGTAAGCGCCAATAGTTTCTTGGTGTCTTTTTCAACCGACGCCTGGGCGCAAAGTTGTTTCCATCTCTCATCGTTTTTCATTTGGCACCTCGAAGGGTTCGCAGAGAAGGCGAGAGACCAAGTACCCCGAAAAAGCTTCCCCTAGTTGTTCGGGGTTTTAGCCTCTCGCCGCTGAGGCGAACGCTACCTAGGCTAAGGGACGTCCAATGTTGAGTGACACTGGTAGAAATACCGGCCAAACCCAAGCTGGGAATTTTGATAGTGGCCAGAGCGTCTCACGCCGCGGAATAATCACAACCGTACACATTCTGCCGCCGCGCCACGTCGAGCGACGACTCCTTGTGAAGTATCGCTAGAGGGAGACGAAACATGGCGCCCAGCCCCTGGAAGGTGGCCTACAGAGCTGCTGCATTGGAGCCCGACAACGCTCTATTGGAAAAGCGGATCAGCGCAGCGCGAGCATTAATGACGTCGCGACTGATTGAACTGATTAGCGCTCAGAAAAACATAGGCGAAATACGCGCCATCCAGAAGGCCCTCAGAATCCTGGCGGAGATTAGTTGGGAGAGGTTAGGACGGGCCGCGTAAGGGGAGGGCACAAAGATTGGCGTTACTCGCGTTTGCGTTTCAAAGCCTCCACATCGGAACACTTGAACAGGTGTGTCTTTCCAAGCGAAATCGACTTCAGTTCACCGCGCGGTAGACCATTGCATTAGCTAGTGCTTCTAAGCGCCAGATAGGCACAATAGCGAGAGCGAACCGTGAATCGTCGGGGACGGATGTCGATCCCCTTATCAAAAATAACTTTGAGTCGACTCTACGCTCTCGATATTGCGTATCAAGTAAACGCAGTACGTCCAGAAGAAGACGACATCCAGTGACTAGCTTCGCGATCGCGCCACATCACTAGGCGCGATGCTTCGTTTCTCGGGTTAGCGTTTCTTAGCAGCAGCCAAGGAAATCTTTGCAGAATATAGACACCCCCCGCCCTCCTCCCGCCCGCCCGCCGCACGCCGCCCGTCAATTCGCGCAGTTTACTGATCAGTTAATACTGTTAACGGGGTGGCCCAATTTTTCCCGGCTCCTCCACTACCCCATCCTCAGTTTGCCCCTTTTCTGTTGTGCCCCTAGAATGAACAGTTTGGTTGGCGGGCCGTTTGCTCGTGGAGCGGCGGGCGTCCCCGCCCGCCCCGACGGGCGAGACGCCCGTCCCTCCAGCTCAACTTCCTATGGCCCTTCGTCTGTTTAACACCATGTCTGCCCAGGTGGAGGAATTTCGCCCACTTCAGGGAAATGAAGTTCGCATGTATGCCTGTGGCCCGACCGTCTACGACTACGGCCACATCGGCAACTTCAGGACGTTCATCGCGGTGGATTTGTTGCAGCGATTCCTCGCGCAGAGCGGCTACAAAGTCCGCTACGTGATGAACATTACGGATGTGGACGACAAGATTATCCGGAATTCCGCCCGCGAGGGGGTCCCGGTGAAGCAGTACACGGCCAAATATGAAAAGGCATTTCTGGAAGACGCTGCGACCCTCAATATCCAGGAGCCGGTTCTGGTGCGCGCCACCGATCACATTCCGGCGATGGCGGATTTCATCGCGAAGCTCGAGCAGAAAGGTCTTGCCTACCGTACAGACGACGGTTCGTACTACTTCCGCATCGCGAAGTTTCCGTCTTACGGGAAGCTTTCGAAAAAAGACTTTGCCGGCATGGAGGACGGCGCGCGCGTCGATGTCGACGAATACGAAAAAGACAACGCCCGCGACTTTGCGCTTTGGAAAGCGCCGAAGGCGGGCGAGGCCTTCTGGGAAACGAGCATCGGACGCGGTCGTCCGGGTTGGCACATCGAATGCTCCGTGATGTCGATGGATAAGCTGGGTGAAACTTTCGATGTGCACGCCGGCGGCGAGGATCTGATTTTCCCACATCACGAAAACGAAATTGCGCAATCCGAATCGCTTACCGGGAAGATGTTCGCGCACTTCTGGTTTCATGCTCGTTTTCTGTTGGTGGAAGGCGAGAAGATGTCCAAGAGCCTGGGGAATTTCTTCACGCTGCGCGACTTGGTGCTGAGGGGGCACAAGCCGTCGTCCATTCGATATCTGTTGGCCTCGGTTCCTTACCGCAATCAGCTCAATTTCACTTTCGACGGATTGAAACAGGCGGCGACGTCAGTGGACCGCCTGCGCAACTTTCGGCTGCGGCTTTCGGCCGGTCAGTTTCCCGAGCGCTCGAACGAAACGATGCGAAAGCTGGCCCGGGAAACAGTGGAGCGCATGAAGGCTGCCCTGGAGGATGACCTCAACACTGCACAGGCCCAGGGTGCGATCTTTGAGATGGTGCGGGCAGGGAATGCCGCGTTCGACGCGGGCGAGGTTCGAAAAGACGATGTCCCCGCTCTGCTGGGAGCGCTCGAGAAGTTCGATGAAATCTTTGCCGTGCTCGCCGATGACGACGCACCGAAGATCAAAGGGGTACTCGATTGGGCCCGCGCCGAAGGGCGGGAAAAAGACATCAGCCGGGAATTACTCGACATCGTGGCTTCGGCGACGGTGTCGGATTCTGAGATTGAGAAGAAAGTGGCCGAAATGAGCGCAGCGCGCGTTGCCCGCAATTTCAAGGAATCCGATCGACTGCGCGCGGAGCTCACGGCGGCCGGGATTGTCGTCGAGATTACGAAGGACGTTGTTCGCTGGAGACGAAAATAGGGACTCGGGCCTGAGACTAAAGAACTTCGCTGGTTGCCTGTACCCCTGATGTTCTTTCCCTTTTAGTGAAACCTTCGTGTCCTTGGTGGTTTGCATTTTACGGGGTGCCAAGAATACAAACCACAAAGGACACAAAGGCAACACGAGGGCAACAATCTGCGGTCAGGTGTGTTTGAGTCGTTGAACTCTGGTAGAGGCGGAAACTCACTTTTACCTGTACGGCAACTGGATTCCCATCCGTGCGTCCAGCTTCGAATCTCCACTGCCCAATCGCCTCGAGCGCCTTTTCATCCAGTCCCATGCCGAGAGAGCGAATCACCCGTGCATCATGCGCGCGCTCATCGATGCCCACCACCAGAAACAGCACCACCGTACCCTGGAACTTCGCCTTACGAACTTCTTCGGAGAACTCCGGATCGGGCGCGAAGATGACGCGAGGGGCGGTCACGCCACTACCTTCGCGATCGGCGCCTCCGATTCCATCTCCCCAACCCGGGCCCACGCCCGGTCCATGGCCTGAACCAACCCCACCACCACTGCCGGAACCGATTCCGGCGCCAGAACCCGTGCCATTTGAAGGCGGGCCCAGGAGGGAAGACAGGGGATCGCCCAGCAGCCCCGTGTGCGCCAGCTGAACGTATTGCGGCGGGATCACCACGGTGGGCTCGACCGCCAGCGGGTGATTTTCATTGCGGATCACGACGGCCGGCGGAGCCAGCTGTTCACAAAGAGAATCGTCGTAAAGCCCCTTTGGATGCGGCCAACGTATCGCGGTCTCCGCCTCCGCTCTCCGTCGGAGATGGCGGCAGAATATAAGGACTAACCTCGGTGGCGATGGCTGATGAGCTGCGGGCGGATTTCGTGCCGATGAGTTGCCAGGAACCGTCCGGCAGCCAGGAGCAGACCGACTGCCGCGATGTGAGCCAGGTAAGACAGACGTACTACGGTGTGAGCGCTAGAGTCCATAGCCTTCGCCGAATAGGGTGGGCAACACCAGGGCTCAGGAGCCGCACGGCGTGCGCCGGGTTCCGGTGGCTGAGGCAAAACAGGGCACGGCACCTGGGCCACCCGGGACCACCTGATTCCCCGCGTCCACGCGCGGATCTACCCGGACAAGGATTCGTGATTCTCAAGACCGGTGCAGTGACGTCGCTCCCCGGCAAGAGCGTCAAGTCAGGTGCGTCAGAACGTGTTTTTCGGGCCCATTTACTTGCGGTTCGAGCGGGAGTCGAAGCGGTAGCCAAAGGTGAACAGCCACTGGTCGTAGTTCTGCGAGCCACCGCGGTTCCAGGTGTATCCGGTCTGCGTGAAATAGTGCGGTCCCAGGGCGGCTTCAAAGTTGCCGGTCACGAAATGCGACGCGTAGCTGCTCGTGGGCGCAGCAAAAGATTGCCGGCCGCCGAGGAGTTCCCAACGCAAGGTCTCATGAAAATTGCGCGAGAAGGAAATCGACTCGTACGACCCGCTTCCGAACGAGCTGTTGAATTTCGAGTAGTGCGCGTCCGTGCGCAGACCAATCCAGGGCATGCGACCGACGGTGACTCCGTACAACTGGTTCCAGGAAGCCTGCGTATCGCCCGAGCGGCTGCTGCGCCCGAGGGTGACATAGGTCCAGACATCACCGACGACCTGCACTCGCGCCCCCCCGCTGAAACCCTGGAATAGATACTTGTCGAGCAGGCCCGTCCCGATGAGTTGCGGATCGAACGTTGGAATGTCGCGGAAGTAGGTATGATTCAGATCGAATTCCACGCGCGGAACCGGTTGCACGCGCACCGTGAGAAAACTGCGACTGATGCCTGCGCCGGGCGCGGCCACCGCCGCGTTTCCACTCGGGCTGTCGGCCTGCAGCGAGTGGTAGATCGATAGATATCGCTTGTAGAAAATTCCGTTCTCGAAGAACACGAACGGCCGGTCGACGTTCCACTTCAGCATGCTGATTCCCATGCCCGACGTGCTGGTGTAGCGCAGGTTGTCGAAGCTGCCGCCTTCGAAGTTCACAAAGGCTCCGCCCAGACGGCGATTGGGATCGTAACTCCACGACGTGGGATCGGGCGAAGTGCCGGCGAAGATTCCAGCAGTGACGCCTTCTTTGAGCTTTCGACCGAAGTAGCCGCCATCGATCGAGTCCAGGCTGGTAGCCCAAGGCAAGTAAAGGCGCCCGAATCCAGCTACCCAGTTGGAGTTGGGATTGTCATAGGTCAGGCCGATGGTATAGGTGCGATTGATCAGGTCCTGGATCGTGGTCTGCGTGCTCGATGAACGGTTACTGAGCCGGCCTCGCCAGAAGCCAGTCAGATTCCAATAGGTCCCGCCGATGCGGGTGATGTCGGTGCGAATCATCATACCGGCGTTGGAACTCAAGCCCCCGCCCGCATCATGATTCGCGAGTCCGGAGTAGTCGAAGCCGATTCTGCCGCGAGCACGATTGATCTCGGGTAACGGAGGTCGCGGAACATCCACGCGCGCCTCGTCGTCGAGTGTGTCTCCTTCGCTGAAGGCGACTACCACCGGATACTTGCGGGTCGCACTTAACGAATGCTGCACAATCATTGCCTGGATCTCGTCCGAAGTGAGGTACGCCCAATCGCCTACCGCAACCGGCCGGGTGGGATTGTGGATTTCCCCGACCGCGGAGGAAAGTGCGACCGACGCCACTTCGAGTTCTGCAACGGCCTGTGCATCCTCACCCTTGGCGGCGGTTGGCTTGGATGACGGGTCAATGGCCTTAACATTCAGCTTCATGCCCTCGGACAGGCCATCGTTGCGCCCACCTTCGAGATACGCAACTCCCTCGGCAACGTACTTGATTCGATAGGCGACGCGCAGATCGGGATTGGCTTGCTGCAGGGCTGCCACGCTCTGAGCGTCAGAGGCAACATCGTCTTCGGGTTGAGCTTCGGTGGGTAGGGGCGTGGGTGCCTCCACACTTGCCGCTTCCGCACCGGACGAGCTCTTTTCCGGTTTGGTTCCGACAGAATTCGTCGTCGGACTATCGGCCGCCCCAGCCGTTTCAGGCATCGCAGTGGGGGGGAGAGCGGACGGGAACGCAACTGCATCCGGGGATGAAGTGGTGGTTGCAGTATCCTGCGGAGCTTTCTTGCGATGGAGCCTTCCGATCAAGGGAACTGAGGCGGCCGAAGCCGGAACTTCGTCCCTCTTCCTGGCTGTGATTTCTCCCGCCGGCAACACCGTCAAGACGACCTTGCTGCCCTGCACGGCCAGGTCGTAAGCCCGCGTTTCACTGAGGGTAATGATCACGTGGGTCAATGGAGATCCAGCCGGATTGTCTAGCACCACGGACTGCACTCCGTTTTGATTCACGCGGATCGGCGCGCGCTGCTCGGCGACGGCGCCGGGAAGCTCAAGAATCAGCTGTTCGGGGTTCACCACCGTAACTTCAGGGGTCACGGGTGAGGTGAGGTCGACTTCGATCCTCACCCCTCCCTTCTCCTGCACCACAGCCAGGTTACGAATCTTGGCGGCGTCAGCCGCAGGCTGCGCGTTCGCGCCCACGCTGACCAGCGCCATCAAAACTAGATTAGCGAATACCTTCACTCCAACTCCATGTTGAATGCAATCCGCGCACCGGATGTTTAGTTACGGCCGTTCCTGTGGCAGTTGTAACAATTCACGCTGTTGTACACATATCCGCCCACGCCCCGATGATTGTTATCCGTATTCGCCTTCGCGTGACAGTTCGTGCACTGGAACACGCTGTAGTCGTTTGGATTGGTATGGCAGGTCGCACACACTCCATTCGCTCCGCCGTGGTTCACGGGGAAGTAGGTGTGATTGAAGACGGCATTCAGCCAGGTGGCGGTCGTATGGCAGGTCGCGCAACTGGTCGGGAATCCCGCCGACAAGTGGTTCGGATTGGTCGTTCCCTGGTAATCGATTCTGTGGCAGCCGTAACAATCCGTCGGCAAAGACGTGTAGTTATTGTTCACGTGGCAGCTGGCGCAGGCCACTTTGGTGTGCGCCCCGGTGAGCGGGAATGAAGTGTTGTTGTGGTTGAATGCGGCTGGTATCCAGGCCGCCGTGCTGTGGCACACATCGCACTGTTGCGGGAAACCGGAAGCCACGTGACTGGGATTTGTGGTTCCCTGGAAATCCTTGAGGTGGCAGTTCACGCAAGCTGTGCTCGTGAGGTTGTAGTTTCCGTTGGTGTGGCATTGGGTGCACTGCACGTTGGCGTGAGCACCGGTAAGTGGCCAGCCGGTGGCGGCGTGGTTGAACGTCGCGCTGGTCCAGTTAGCCGTGCTGTGGCAAACTTCGCATTGTTGCGGGAATCCCGCCGAAGCGTGATTGGGATTGGTAGTTCCCTGATAGTCCTTCAGGTGGCACGAGACACATGCCGTGCTGGTCAGGTTGAAGTTCCCATTCGTGTGACACTGTTCGCACTGCAGCTTCGCGTGGCCTCCGGTCAGGGGGAATCCTACCGAGTCGTGATTGAAGTTCGCAGGCTGCCAGGCCGACGTGTTGTGGCACTGCTGGCAGCTCTGCGGGAGCCCGAGCGCCAAATGATTCGGATTGCTCGCCTTCTGGTAGTCCGGCAAATGGCAACCTACGCAGGTTGCGGGCGTGCCCTGATACTTCCCGCCGACGTGGCAGGCAGTGCACTCCAGGGTCGCGTGCATTCCAGTTAGGGCGAATCCAGTGACTCGCAAATGGTCGAACTTCGCCCCCAGCCAGCTATTAATCGTGTGGCACTGTTCGCACTGGACTGGGAATGACGATGAAACGTGATTGGGCTCGGTCGCCTGCTGAAAAGTCTTCTGGTGACAGGAGTAGCACTGAGTGGACAGCCCCTGAAATTGCCCAACAGCTTCGCCCTTATGGCAGTCGGCGCAGTCCAGGCCTGCGTGACCTCCGACCAGCGGAAAGCGGTTCGTGTGCTCCCGCACGGTCTGGAGCAGGATGCTCCAGCCCTTCACCGTGTGACACTGCTCGCAATTTGCTCCCATCTGGCGGCGATGAATATCGGCATGACAGTCCGCGCAGTTGGCGCCCGTATCGGAGAACACCATCTTGGCATGACACTGTGTACAAGCCACGTTCTCGTGCAGCCCGCGTAGCGGATAACTGGTCTTGTTGTGATCGAATTCCGGAACCGCTCGGATGGGCTTCCATCCCACCGACGTGTGGCAGTTCTGGCAGGGGATACTCAGGTTGCCATGCGGGCTACGCGAGACCGACTGCGGCCGGTTCTGGCCAACACTGAGCGCAGAGGTCCCGCACAGCAGCACGCACAGCACTGCCACGGCCAACCGCAACCTCGCTAATGAACCATAAAGCCCCAAGGGTGTTCCAACCTCGTCTCAAACAGAGATGCACTTCTGGGGCCATGTATCGGCGGCACTTGATGCGCAGTAACGACGTCAAATCATGGGAGTGGCGGAGTAGAAGGGAGGATGCGTGTGTCGTTGCGACACAAGTTGGGTGCTCACCAGCCACAATGTTGAAAATGGCTACACCCTGAATTCGGTGGCGCTGCACGGGTCAAACGTAGGGGGACTTCGCTACTCGTCTCTCTCGTGGTCCTGGTCGGGTCTTTGCTGACTGGGAGGCCCCGACTGCGATCCTGGCTTCTGCCGGTCCTCCTCACCCCGGCCGCCCACGTTGCCGATCCCAGGCTTTATGCGGTTCTCGTCTTCCCGGTCACCTCGGTTGTCCATCCCACGAGGGGGCTCGGGATTACGATTCTGTTCGACTCCAGTAGAGAATCCTGGCCTCAACGTCACCGGAGGACCTTGCCCAAATCCTCCGACCTCGACGAAGCCTTCGAACACTTCCACCGACGTCTTCTGCTTTTTGTTGACCTCCACCGAAAAGCGTGTACCACGCACGGTGATGACAGCTGTCGGCGTTCCCATACGGAACGAAGGTGTGTTGCCCAGGCGCTTTTGTATCGTGGCGTTGATCTTGCCCAGCAACAGCTCCAGCCAGTAACCCTGGTCCTGATTGGGGGCCTTGATCACGACGTGGCTATTGGGCTTGACCAGCACTTGGGAGCCATCTTGCAGATCTAACAGGACGCTCCCCTTGGTGGTATCGATCTTGCTTTCCGCCGCCAGAACTGTCCCGCGCTGCGCGCTCATCGCGTCGCCCTGTGCGGAGTGGAGTGCAACCTCGCCCTTCCACTCGGCAACCGTCGCGGAACCAACCGGCAAGGCGGTCGGTTCCACGTTCTGCCCGCTCGCGCCCGCAAGCACGAATAACGCCATCATCCCCAGGAACATGTGCCGTATGGCGGTCATGATGTCTCCTTCGTCGCCACCGCAGGCTCGATATTAGCGGGCAGGTGGATCTCGAACACCACCCCGGATGGCTGGCTTTCCGCCCGCACTGAACCCCCGTGCTTCTCGGCGATGCGCTTCACGAACGCCAAGCCCAGGCCCCAACCGGTCTTGCTCTTCTCTACGTTCGATGCGCGGTAGTAGGCATCGAATAGCCTCGCGATCTCTTGCTTGGCGATCGGCTTCCCCAGATTGTGCACGCTGATAATAACTTCTTCGTCATCCCGAAAACAACGCACCTGGATGGGGGATCCGGGCTCCCCGTACTTGATGGCATTGCTCACCAGGTTCAGTACCGCCCCGCTGATCAGGGGTGCGTCACCGGTCAGAATGACCGGTTCCTGCTCCTCGAATACCAGCTGCATGCCGGCGGCATCCGCCAGAGGCCGCAGAATGTCAAATACCTGCCGCACGATGCCTTCCACTTCCATCAGGGAAACCGTAACCGGCTTCGAACCCGCGTCCAGCCGCAAGACATCCAGGTAGCTGCTGATGAGCGCCAGCAGCCGCTTGGACTCCCGGAAGATCGTCTCGGGCGCTCCCACACAGGCCGGAGAATCCGGATACCGCATCATGAGCTCCGCAAATCCTTGAATCGACGCCAGGGGGGTGCGCAATTCGTGCGTGATGAATCCCAGCGCCTCGGCGCGCGCCCGGTCGCGCTCCACCCGGGTTCGCAGGCTCGTGAGGGTCACGATCGTCCCTCCCCCGGGAGACAGCCTGGTGGGTGGTAAGGGCGCAATGCGGGCCGCGTACAGCTCGTCGGCGAGCGAGACTTCTCCCTCCTCGATCGACCCGGTCAGGACCAACGGAACTTGATCGCTCACCGCCCAGCGCGAACGCACCTGCTCCAGGGAAAGCTGGGCCTCGGGCTGCAGCTGGCAGACGGAGTCAAACTCCCGGTTTCGCAGAAGAAGATTTCCATGCTCATCGAAGATGGCGACCAGATCCTGCGTCGACTCGAGCAGGGTTTTGTGCAACTCATACAAGGATCCCAACTCGGTCTGGAGTTGCTGCAGCAACTCCAGGCGCCAGGAGAGATCCGTTTTCTCCCGGGTTGCCCCGTCCTTGCCGCGCAGCGCCAGCCACGAGCGTAGCCCCAAAAGCTGTTGCGTCACGCTGCGCTCCACGTGCACGAAGTCAGCCGTGGACACAAGCAGGGGAGCGACCAGAACTGCCAGCATCATGGAGCCGGCGGGCAGGATGCGCGATCCCCAGGTGAAAACCGCGAGGGCGATTCCGTACACACTCGCTCCGGTGATCGCCAGGGCTCCCAGCGCGGCAAAACCGCGCCACTTGCGGAACACTGCGACCGCCACCCCACAGGTCCCCAGCAACACCAGCGCCCCGGACCACCAGGACAATTCCCGCAAGACGCGTCCGGTCAGGATGCCGTCGAGAATCTGCGCGTTTACCTCTACTCCGGGCGTCGGGAACTCGGGATGCAGCGGCGTGTTCAGACGATCCCCAATCTCGGTCGAGCCGAATCCCACCAAAACCGGCCTTCCGCGCACCCGGGCGGGATCTATCCCATCCAGGGCTTGATAGGCCGGGATGGTGTCAAACCCGCCGACTCGGTATGGAACCGGGACCAGCAGGGGCTTCGCACGGGTCACTGCCGCGCTGTCGTCCGCCCACGGCACTCCGTACGACGCCAGAAACGCTGCCGTGCGGGTCGGGTTCATCTGACGCGCCAGTTCCACCGCAAACGCCCAGCGGGAACCATCCAGGGTCAATTCACGCGGCGGATATCGCCGGCAAACGCTGTCCACATCGAGCGGGGCCTGCGCGTGACCGACCGCCACCGCGGCTTGCGCCAGCGGAGGGAGAGGCTCACCCCATCTGGGCCCTTCGGGAAACGCCGCAATCTTGTCCACGATCACGCTGTGCCCTCCCCGCAGCGCGTCGGCCAGCGCCTGGTCCGCTTCCGGCGACTGCGGTTCGGAGAGCAGAATGTCGAGCCCGATGGCTCCGGCTCCCGCGTGATTGAGATTGTTGGTGAGCTTGGCGAGAAGGGTTCGCGACCACGGCCACCGTCCGTATCGGTGCAGGCTCTCGTCGTCAATGGTCACCAGTACAACCTGAGAGCGCTGCCTGGGAGCAGGGGCCAATCGGAAGAATGTATCGGTGAAGCGCAACTGCCAGTCGCGCAGGGTGGGAATCAAGGCCGACAGTAGCGCGACCACCAGAAAAAGCAGTATTGCCAGACCACCGGTCTGCGCCCAGCCTCGGCGAACCAGGGACGGTTTCATTTTTCGCCCGTCGACTGCAGATCGATTCCCAGACGCAGGGCCTTCCGGTACAGCGTCTTTCTCTCAATCCCCAGCCGGCGCGCTGCCTCGGACCGGTTGCCCCCAGTTTGCTGCAGGATCTGCAGAATATGTTGCCGTTCGAGTTCCAGCAATCGGTCGGGCGCGGCCGGTGCGACCGGGGAGGAGTCCTCGGCCACGGGTACTCGTCGCGACTCGGCTTCGACATCGGCGAGCGTGATCTCTCCGGTGGGCGCAAAGATCGCGAGCCGGTTTACGGTGTTCTCGAGTTCGCGTACGTTGCCCGGCCATTGGCGCTGCTGCAGATGCCGCACCGCTGCGGGATCAATCGTGACGCTCAATGCGTTTTTCTCGTTGAAGCGCCGCAGAAAATGCCGCACCAGCAGCGGAATATCATCCCGCCGCTCTTCGAGCGAAGGCAAATCGATGCGCACCACCGCGAGACGATAGTAGAGGTCCTCGCGAAACTGGCTTTTCTTGAGCAACTCCCCGACATCGCGGTTTGATGCGGCCAGGATGCGCACGTCAACCGGCGTGTACTTGTTCGATCCCACCCTTCGCACCTGCTGCTCCTGGATGACGCGCAGCAGTTTCACCTGGAACGACAGTGTTGTCTCGGAGATCTCGTCCAGGAACAGCGTTCCGCCGTCGGTCGCCTCCACCAGCCCGCGGTGCGCATTGGCAGCGCCCGTGAAGGCGCCTCGCTCGTGCCCGAAAAGTTCACTCTCGAGAATCGTCTCGGTGAACGATCCGCAGTTCACCGGGGTGAAGGGCTGGTCCTTGCGTTTGGAGTGCTGATGAATCGCCCGCGCGACCAGCTCCTTCCCGGTCCCGCTGCCGCCTGTGATCAGCACGCTCACGTTGCTGCCGGCGACGCGCCCGATGGCCTTGTAGACCTCCAGCATCTTCGGACTGCGCCCGATGATCGCCGAATCCTGGGGCTCGTCTTTCTCGGTCTGGGTGGGCGCGGGCTCGCGCTGCTGGAGCCGGAATCCCTCCGCCCGGACAGCGATCGCGCGAATCTGCTCGACCGTCAGCGGCTTGCTGACATAATCGATCGCACCTTCGGAGAGTGCACGGGCGGCGGTCTCGACGCTGACGTTGGCCGTCATGATCACCGGATATACCCTGGGCCGAAGTTCGCGCACGCGCTGGAGCACATCGATCCCGTTCGCCGCGCCCAGATACACGTCCACCATGACGAGATCGG
>Ga0137418_10002036_pt1 | contig 18570 bp, 13 predicted proteins | sample CZODoug3_1_2_16f_FD_122242 | JGI IMG/M metagenome (GOLD analysis project Ga0137418, IMG submission 122242) | Vadose zone soil fungal communities from Angelo Coast Range Reserve, California, USA - CZODoug3_1_2_16fungal (Hybrid Assembly) | ecosystem: Environmental > Terrestrial > Soil > Vadose... | reverse complement strand
CCGTTCCCTTCGGCGCTTTCTGCACCGTCATCGACACTCTCCGCCAGTCCGGCATCTCCAACATCAGCATCGTCACCCAACCCATCAACGACCGGAACCGCTGATGCTGCGCCTTACTCAACAATCTCAACTTCCGCACAACTCCCACAAAACCGTCATCCCGACCGGAGGCCCGCGCCGTTTGCGGGCCGGAGCGGAGGGATCTGCTTTTTCTTATTTGGAGTGCGGTGGCTCTGCCACCGCTTTTACACACTCAACCCAACCACCCAAACACAATCCAATCGGCACGATTTCAGGTCCATCGCATTCTTGTTTCCTGCTATCTGCTATCTGATCGCTGTTATCCTTAACCCAAGGAGACCACTGGCAAGTTTCCCCGATCCAAACGTTCTAACGCCATGTCCTACGCCGCCAACAACTACGACGCCCCCTTCAAGCGCTTCCTCGGCTATTCCGCTTGGCTGCACATCGGCCTCGTCGCGGCGGTCGCCCTCAGCGTCTGGATCCAGCGCGCCGGCAATCCCTGGGGAGGCATCGGTGGCGGCGCCGAGTCCAGCGTAAAGGTAAATCTCATCAGCAGCGCCGGCATTCCCATGCCGCATCCAGTCGTGCCCACACCCAGTCAGGTCGTCGATCCCACCAAAGGCTTGGCCGAAGAAGAGCCCAAGATCGAACAGCCCAAGGCCGATGCCACGCCCATTCTCAAGTTCAAGGAAAAACAGCCGCCTCCACCGCCCTCCAAAAAATCCAAAGTCTTCGAACCAAAAAAGCCTCCTCCGCCAAACGCCGTCCCCTACGGCAAAGGCGGCGGCCAGATCGACGTCCCCACCGGCTACTCGCAAACTCCCGGCGCATCCTCCAGCGGCCTCGCGGTTGCCGGGCCGGGCGGCGGCGATTTCTCCTCTCGCTATGGCTGGTACGTCGAATCCGTCAAGCGCGCCATCAGCCAAAACTGGATCCAAACCTCCATCGATCCCTCCGTCCGCGCCGCGCGCCGCGCCCATGCCGTCACATCCTTCCGCATCTTTCGCGACGGCACCATCAAAAATATTCGCCTCGACACTTCCAGCGGCAATCGCTCCATGGACGACTCCGCCACCCGCGCCCTCCTCAGCATCGACAAACTCCCCGCCCTCCCCGCCGACTATTCCGGCACCTACGTAGACGTAACCTTCGACTTCGACCTTTCCGCCACCCGGTAGGCGCGGCTCTCTTTACCCTGAACGATTCTCGCGAAGGGTACGCCGCCTTCTTGCATTTGTTGGGCCCGCCGACTGCTTGCCCTGACGAAGGAAGCGTGGCGGGCCGCTCTTCTCTGCGAACTCTGCGCGCTTCCTCAGCGCCCTCTGCGTTAAGTCCCCTCTTTACTTCTTCCTCTCTGTTGCTCCTCTGTTCCTCTTGCTTAACTTTTCTCCGCACACAAATCCAATTTGTCCTAAACTATTTCTCTCAGCTAAAAATTCTCGGGAGGCAATTTTGCCCAACAAGAACCGCGCCTCACTCATCCTTTCCGTTCTCACGCTTTCTCTCTTATCTCTCCCCGCCGCCGCTCAAGACTGGTTCAAAGTACGCACCGGCCTCGGTGTGGACAAGCCCCGCATCGCCGTAACCGACTTCGCCCCTCGTGCCGACAACGCCAAATCCCACGCCGCCCTCTTCACGCAAACCGTTCGCGACGATCTCTCCTTCTCCGGCGTCATCGAACTCGTCTCTCCCAGCTTCTACCCCACCCAGGTTCCCACCGAGCCGCAGCAGCTCCAGAAATCCACCTGGACCGATCCTCCCCTCAACGCCAACTTCGTCGCCTTCGGCAATCTCACCGAATCCGCCACCGAAGTCGCCATCCCCGCATGGATGTTCGACGTTCGCAGCACCTCCAACGAAGCCGTCGTCGGCCAGGTCTATCGTGGCGCTCCCACCGACGCGCAAGTCCGCAAATTCGCCCACCAGTTCGCCGACGAAATCATCTCCAGACTTTCCGGCGGCTTCCCCGGCGTCGGCTCCACGCAAATCGCCTTCGTCAGCTCGCGCACCGGCACCAAGGAAGTGTGGGTGATGGATTACGACGGCGCCAACCAGCACCCGCTCACCTCTTTGCATTCCATCTCTCTCACGCCGCGCTGGTCTCCCGACGCCTCCCGCATCGCCTTCACATGTTTCGCTCCCGCGAACAGCGTCGTCAGCGGCCAGATCTGCATGTACTCGTTCGACTCCGGCAAAGTCGTCTCCTTTGCCCGCTACAGAGGCACCAACTCTTCTCCCACATGGTCTCCCGACGGTTCTGAAGTCATGTTCTCCTCGTCCATGCAAGGCAATCCAGCGCTCTATGTCTCGGATGCCAGCGGCAATCGCCCCAAGCGCCTCACCTTTTCCAACTCCGGTGCCGACACGTCTCCCGCCTGGAATCCCAAAACCATGCAGACCGTCGTCTTCGTCAGCGACCGTGGCGGCGTTCCGCAGCTCTACATGATGAATGCCGACGGCACTAACGCCCAGAAACTCGATCTGGGCGACAAGGGCTACGTCGTGGATCCGGCATGGGCTCCCAACGGACAGCTTCTGGCCTTTTCCTGGCGCCGTCCTTCCGGCAATTACGATATCTACATCATGGACGTCAGCTCCGGCCACATCCTCGAAATCACGCGCGACTCCGGCCGCAACGAACGCCCCAGTTGGGCCCCCGATGGCCGCCACCTCGTCTTCGAATCCACCCGCACCGGCACTCGTCAAATCTGGACCATGCTCGCCGACGGCAGCCAGCCTCACCAACTAACCACCCAAGGCCACAACGAATCCCCCAACTGGTCCTCCAAATAATTCCGTTTTCTCCCCTTGTAGGGGCGGAGCTTGCTCCGACCTCTTGGGGTACTCTCTCTCTTGTGGCACAGCCATTCCTGTTTACCCTGAGCGCCGAAGGGGCTGTGTGCTCTTGGTTAGGCCGACCAACAACCGTACTTGAGGGTGCCCATCCTTCGCGCCTTCTGCGAAGGGTGGGCTCTTACGATCCGACGCCACAAATTCTCCGTTCTTCCCTCCTACTCTTCTCAGCGCCTTCTGCGTTCTCAGCGATCTCTGCGTCAAACTCTTCTCCCGGTTTTTTCTTTTCCTCTCCCAATCTGTAAACTGTAAACTGTCACCTAATTCCATCGAGGCAAAATCTTGTCGATCCCCACAAACCGAGTCATCTCCGGCATGCGCCCCACCGGACGTCTCCACATCGGCCACTACTTCGGCGCCCTGCAAAACTGGGTCAAGCTCCAATCCGATCCCGCGTACGAATGTTTCTACTTCGTCGCCGACTGGCACGCCCTCACCTCCGACTACGCCGACACCTCCGCCATCGCCGAAAACTCCCTGCAAATCACCATCGACTTCCTGGCCTCCGGCCTCGACCCCGCCAAATCCACAATCTTCCTCCAGTCCCAAGTCCCCGAACACGCCGAACTCCATCTCCTCCTAAGCATGGTCACCCCGCTCGGCTGGCTCGAACGCATCCCCACCTACAAAGAGCAACTCGACCAAATCAAAAACAAAGACCTCCACACCTACGGCTTCCTCGGCTACCCCACCCTGCAAACCGCCGACATCGTCATGTACTCGCAGCCGGGCAAAGGCCTCCTCGTCCCCGTGGGCGAAGACCAAGTCTCCCACGTCGAGTTCTCCCGCGAACTCGTTCGCAAATTTAATTTTCATTTTGGGATGAATTTTGGCCTTGTTGAAATGTTGAAACCTGAGAACGCAATGGCAGTTTCGGTGATGAGGGAGACGTTTGTCGGAAAACCCAGCCTGTTTGCGCAAGTAGGCCGCTACGGTCTCGAGCAGGTTCAACAAATTGCAGCGGAAATGCGCCAACGGGCGATGGAAGATGGATTGGAGAACTTCTACGAGAAATTCATGCCCTGGGTTGGATCGAACAAAGCAGCCGAGAAATTCATTAGCTTCGAAACTCCTCTTGTGGAACCCGGACACCTCCTCACCCCCACTCCCCGGATCCCCGGCCTCGACGGACGCAAAATGTCCAAGTCCTACAACAACGCTATCACCCTCTCTGAATCCGACGACGACATCCGCAAAAAAACCAAGGTCATGGTCACCGACCCCGCCCGCAAGCGCCGCACCGACCCCGGCAACCCCGACGTTTGCCCTGTCTACGACTGGCACAAACTCTTCTCCACGCCCGAACGCGACCCCAGCCGCCTTGACTGGGTCCGCACCGGCTGCACAGCCGCCGGCATCGGCTGCATCGAATGCAAATCCGCCATGGCCGAAAACCTGATCAAATGGATCACCCCAGTCCGCGAAAAACGCCTCGACTATGAGGCCCATCCAAAAAAAGCCCTCGAAATCCTAGACGCAGGCAGCGCGAAAGCGCGAGAGTCAGCGAAGCTGACGATGCAACGAGTCCGCGACTCCATCTTCAACTGGCCCCGCAAACGCGCCGAACTAGGGTAGCGCCGGCTTCCAGCCGGCAAGCGTTCCTGTTTCTTTCGCTACGCCGCCGCACAACTGAACTTGAGGGTGCCCCTTGGTGTGTAAGGGTGGGCTCTTACGACCTAATGCCACAAAGTTTCCGTTCTTCCCTCTTCTCAGCGCCCTCTGCGCTCTCCGCGAACTCAGCGTTAAACTCCTCTCCGCAGTTTTTCTTTTCAACTGTTAACTGTAGACTGTGAACTGTAAACTATTCCCACATGGCTTCTCCCTACAAAATCAACATCCCTCTCTTCGAAGGTCCCCTCGACCTCCTGCTCGACCTAATCAAAAAGCAGGAAATGAACATCCACGACATCCAGATCTCCAAAATCACTTCCCAATATCTCGATTACCTCCACCAGCTCGAAGTCCAGAACATCGACGTCTCCGCCGAATTCATCTACATGGCCGCCACGCTCATCTACATCAAATCCAAAATGCTTCTCCCGCCCGATCCGCTCGCCTCCGCCGAAGAGCAAGCCGCCGACCCGCGCGAAGAACTAGTCCAGCGCCTAATCGAGCACGAAAAATACAAAAACGCCGCCCAGCTCCTCTACCAGAAACAACAAATCGAAGAGCACGTCTGGTCACGCCCCGACAAAACTCTCTACAACGACGAAGGCACCGAAGGCGAGCTAGTCGTCTCCCTCGTCGACCTGGTCCGCGTCTTCCAGCAAGTCCTCGAGCGCAAAAAAGAAGTAGTCCGCATCGAACTGACCCACGACGTCTTCACCGTGGCCCAAATGATCGCGCAACTCCGCAGCCAGATCCTCTCGAGCGACACCTCCACCGTCAGCCTCATCCAATTCTTCGAAGCCTGCCCCTCCCGCCACGCCATGATCGTAGCCTTCCTGGCCGTCCTAGAAATGGTCAAGCTCCAAGCCGTACTGCTGTCCCAGGAAAATCAATTCGCCGACATTCTCGTAAAAAAAGCCAAAGCCTTCGACGTAGCCTTCGACGAAAACGGCGCCATCCTCCACATCGACCAGGAATATCAATAGGAAGTAATCAGTAATCAGTAAGTAGTAATCGGACAATCTGAGTGGCACAGGCACTCTTGCCTGTGTTCTTCGATCAAAGTTGTACCACGTATCAAATGAACTTGAGGGTGCCCCACCCTTGGTTTGTAAGGGTGGGCTCTTACGATCTAAAGTCACAAAATTTCCGCTCTTCATTCTTTTTTTCTCAGCGCCCTCAGCGAACTCTGCGTTAGTCTTATCTCCCCTCTTCCTCTCAAAACACACCAATACCCCGCCAAAGTCGCAACCCCAACTCTTCTCAAACTGTAAAAGGAATCCCTACGAAACCGCCGCGCTCTTCGCCCCCAACCGCCCAACCTCTTCCCCCGCCACCCGCCGAGCCTCCGCATCCGCCGCCACCACATCCTCCATCGACCCAAACTTCGTCTTCGCAGTCCGTTCCAAAACCCGCTCAATCACTTCCGCAATCCCCAAAAACGCCAACCGCCCCTCCAGAAACGCCGCCACCGCCACCTCATCCGCCGCGTTCAACGCGCAAGGCCAAGCCCCGCCCTTCTTCATCGCCTCCCGAGCCAGCCGCAAACACGGAAACCTCCGCGTCGAAGCCTTCTCAAAATCCAGCCGCCGAAGTTTCGACCAATCCAGGTTCACCTCCGTAGTCGCAACCCGCGCCGGATACGTCAGCGCATACTGAATCGGCATCCGCATATCCGTCGGCCCCAACTGCGCCAGCACCGACCCGTCCACATACTCCACCATCGAATGAATCGTCGACTGCGGATGAATCACCACCTCAATCTGCTCAGGCTTCATCCCAAACAGCCACCGCGCCTCAATCACCTCAAATCCCTTGTTCATCATCGTCGCCGAATCAATCGTGATCCGGTTCCCCATCCGCCAATTCGGATGAGCCAGCGCCTGCTCCGTCGTCACATTCGCCAAATCCTTCAGCGGTGTCTTCCGAAACGGCCCGCCCGAAGCCGTCAAGACAATCCGCAACACTTCTCCATGCGTCCCGCCGCGCAAGCACTGGTGTACCGCGTTGTGCTCGCTGTCCACCGGCAGCAGTTCCTTCCCCGACTTTTCCACCGCCGCCATCACCAACTCGCCCGCCGCCACCAACACTTCCTTATTCGAAAGCGCAATCACCTTCCCCAGCTTGATCGCCTCGTAAGTAGCTTCCAGTCCCACTACGCCCACGGCCGCCGACACCACAATCTCCGCCGCCCCATGCGTCCCAACCGCCAGCATCCCCTCGCGCCCATGATGAATCGCCGGCAAAGGAGCAATCCCCTTCTCGCGCAACCGTGCGGCAAGCTGGTCCGCAATCGCCGCCGTAGCCACCGACACCACCTCCGGCCGGTGCCGCTCAATCTGCCCAACAAGTTCTTCGATGTTCCGCCCCGCAGCCAGCCCCACCACGCAAAACTGCCCCGCCAACGCTTCCACCACGGCCAAAGTCTGCCGCCCAATCGATCCCGTGCAACCCAGTATAGAAATATTTTTCATGTTGGAATTATTCGAACCCGCGAACTGAATTTCAGGATAACAGACATCAGCGACCAGATAACAGGAACCGCATCTTCTCTGTGAACTCTGTGCTCTTCCTCAGTGCCCTCTGTGTGAAATCTTTCTTTGCTCTTCTCTTAACTCATCACCGGATTCACCAAAACCACGTAATACCAAATCACCGGTATACACAAAATCAGCGCATCAATCCGGTCCAGCACTCCTCCATGCCCCGGCAGCAACCCACCCGAATCCTTCACCCCCGCCGACCTCTTATACGCCGACTCCAGCAAATCCCCCATCTGCCCCGCCACATTTCCAATCACCGCCATCGCCACCAAATGCCCCAGCGGAATCCGTATCCAATAACTAAACCCCCAAGCCACAAGCAACGACCCAACCATGCTCCCAACCGATCCTTCCCAAGTCTTCTTCGGCGAAATATGCGGCGCCAACGGGTGCTTCCCCATAGCCCGTCCCACAAAATAAGCCGTCGTATCCCCCGCCCAAGTAATCACCAATGCAAACAGCAGCAATCGTGGTCCATCGTATGGAAACCCGTGAAGCCGCACGGCAAACGAGAGGGGAAAGGCCACGAGGAGCAGCGCACTGGAGGAAATTCCCGCCGCAGGAAGTGCTTCAACGAGAGGCCGCCGCGTCCATAAGATGAAGACGGTCAAGCCCAGAACAAACAGAAAAAACGTACTAACCGGCGAATATAGCGCAGAAATGCGACTCATCTCCGAACCATGGTGCGGTCTGAGTCCAGGGATTTCCCAATTGCCCGTGATATATAAAAAGGCAAAGGGCTTGAGCACTCTCCATTGAACGAAAATGAGCAGCAACGCGCAGGTCACCGTCAAAAGCCGATACGCCCGGTGCCCAATCGCCTCCCCCAACGCAAAATACTCCCAAAGCGCCAACACCGTAATCACCGCCGTAGCCACCGCCACCACCCACGTCGGCGTAAACAACACAATCCCCACCACCACCGGTATCAACACCAGCGCCGTCGCCACGCGTTTCCAGGTCATTCAAACAGTCCTTACCGGCCGCCTGCCAATTCCCAGCCAAAATGAAAGTGGATTCCCTACCGAATTATACAGACAGTCGCCTTAAAGCGCCGGAGGCGCGGCAGATGTTAGCCCAGCCCGTAAGGGCTGGGACCGCTTTCCAAAGACCCTCCAAGCGCCGTAGGTGCGACAGATTCCCAACGAAGCCGCAACTTCTAAATTGATCGGGTGCGGTCTCTTCTCTGTGGCCCCTCTGCGAACTTTGCGTTGAAATCTTTTCTTGCCTCTTACTGATTACCGATAACTGATTACTTTTTTACCGCACCGCCGTCTTCGGCGCATCAATCCCGCCATATCTCCGCTCTCTCCCCTGAAAATCCACCAACGCCTCCAACAGCCGCGCCCGATTAAAATCCGGCCACAACGTCTCCGTCACAAAAATCTCCGCATACGCAATCTGCCACAACAGGAAATTACTAACCCGCATCTCCCCGCTCGTCCGGATCAACAAATCCGGATCCGGCAGATTCGCCGTATAGAGATGCCGCGAAAGCTGCTCCTCCGTAACCGCCGCGCCCGCTCCATTCCCATTTCGCTCCGCCAGGATCGCGTTCATCGCGTCCACAATCTCCGCGCGCCCGCCATAATTCAGCGCAATCGAAAGCACCATCCCGGTATTCCCCGCGGTAGCCTCCGTCGCTTCCCGTGTATCCTTCCGCACGCCATCGGGCAATTCGTCCGGCCGCCCCAAAAACCTCATCCGGATATTATTCCGCTGAATCAGCGGCATCTCTTTCCGCAAATATTCCCGCAGCAACTGCATCAAAAACTCAATCTCCGCCTTCGGCCGCCGCCAGTTCTCCACCGAAAACGCGTACAGCGTCAGCGCCTCCACCTTCAGCCGCGCGCAAGTCTCAATCGTCGTTCGCGCCGATTGCGTCCCCGCCCGGTGTCCGGCCACGCGCGGCAAATGACGCTTCTGCGCCCAGCGCCCATTCCCATCCATAATCACCGCGATATGCCGCGGCAACCGTTCCCAATCCAATTTTTCCAGGATATGCGATTCCTCAGCGGTCACCGGACCGAGAGCAGCAGCGGAGAGTTCAAGCGAGTGAGCCACAATGGTTCCAGATGCATCTTCCTTTATGCCGCAAAGTTAACACACCCCTTCGCACCCGCGCAACGCACTTTTCCATCCCATGTAATTTTCCAGCCACGTGGCACAGGCACTCTTGCCTGTGCTCTTGGGTTCTCTTACTCTTCTCAGCGATCTCCGCACGCTTGCCTCAGCGCCCTCTGCGTTAAGTCCCCTCTTCTCCTCCCATTTTCCAACTTCTAATTTCTAAACTCACCCTGGCACCCCGTGCATCCACTGGTAAATCCCCTGCCCCACCAGCACAAACGTCAACACAATCATCGCCACGGCCGTAATCCACGCCACCACATTAAACGTCATTGAATTCGTATGCTCCCCCATCAAATCCTTCCGGTTCACCAGCAGCAAAATAAAAATCACCACAATCGGCAGCCACACGCCATTCCCCACCTGCGAAAAAATAAAGATCTTCCACAGCGGCACTCTCGGGATCAGCACGATCCCCGCCCCCACCAGAATTAAAATCGTGTACAGCCAGTAAAACGCCGGCGCCTCCCGAAACTTGTGATCGATGCCCGCCTCAAACCCCATCCCTTCGCAAATCACGTGCGCCGTCGAAAGCGGCAAAATCGTCGCCGCAAACAATGAAGCGTTCAGCAATCCAAACGCAAACATCAACGCCGCCCACTTTCCTGCCAACGGAACCAAGGCTTTCGCAGCTTCCCCGGCATCGCTGATGTTCGTCAACCCCGAAGCGTGCAGCGTCGCCGCCGTGCAAATAATGATGAAGAACACAATCACCATGCAGCTGATGCTACCCAGCAACACGTCCAGCCGCGCCTGCGGATATTGCCGCGGCCCCACTTTTTTCTCCACGAACCCCGCCTGCAAATAAAAAAATTGCCACGGGGCAATCGTTGTCCCCACCAGCGCCGTCAACGTGATCAAATACCCCGTGTCGAAATGAATCGAGGGAATCACCGTCATCCGCGCTGCCAGCAGCCAGTCGGGGTGCGAAAACAACGCCGAAAAAAGATAGCTGAGGTAAAAAACGCAGGCGATCATAAACACCACTTCTACTTGCCGGTACGTCCCCTTCAAAACCAGCACCCACACCGCCACCGCCGCCAGCGGCACCGCAATGTACTTGCTCACCCCAAAAATCTGCGCCGCCGCCGCCACTCCCGCAAACTCCGCCACCACGTTTCCCAAATCCACCAGGAATCCCGTGATCATCACAAAAAACGTCGAACGAAACCCAAACTCCTCGCGAATCAGGTCGGACAAGCCCTTCCCTGTGATCACTCCCATCCGTGCGCACATTTCCATCGTCACATACAGCGCAATCGTCATTGGGACCAGCGACCACAGAAGCGTGTAGCCATACGCGCTGCCCGCCTGCGTGTACGTAGCAATCCCGCCTGCGTCATTGTCCACATTGGAAGTAATGATCCCCGGCCCAATCACTGCCAAAAACAACGCAATCCGCCGCCGCCATTGGTTTCCCGCCGAAAAAAAAGCCAGCGTCCGGCCGCGAATCCCGTCGATTAAATTGTTGATGGCTGTCAGGTTCATGCGTTCACGAGCCGTGACACCACGTCATCCACGGTAACCGTCCCAATCGGGCGCTTTTCCTCGTCAATCACCGTGAGCATCCGCAGGTTATATTTGTCAAACAGTTCAAACACGTCCTTCTCGTTCGCATCCGGCGTAATACTCACCAGCGGCTCCGTCTTCAGCTCCGACATCAATTGCTCCGGCGCCGCCAGCAGCATCCGCGCCACCGGCACCGTCCCTGAAAACTGCGCGTGCCCGTCCACCAGCACGATCGTGTCCAGTTGCTCCAAATTAAAATCCTGCTTCCGCAACCAACCCAGCACTTCCTCCCGCGGAGACGCCTCGCTCACATACGCAAATTCCGTGTTCATCATTCCGCCGGCCGTAGACGAGTCGTAACTCAACAGTTCGCGAACCTCTTCCGCCTCCAGGTTCGGCATCTCCTCCAGCAACTCCTCCGAAGTTTCCTTCGGCAAATCCGCCAGCAAATCCGCCGCCGCGTCCGGCGCCATCTCCTCCAGAATATCCGCGGCCTTTTCCGGATCCAGTTTCTCCACGATCTGCGTAGTCAGCCGCTCGTCCAGCTCCGCCAACACCTTCGCCGCCGTCTCTTCATCCAGCGAAGCGATAATTCCCTGCCGCTCCGCCGCCGAAAGCTCTTCCATCATCTCCGCCAAATCCGCGGGATGCAGGTCCTCCAGCTTTTCATGCGTAATCCGCAGCTTCACGCGCCGCAACGGATCCGGCTCAATCAGGTTCACGAATTCCCAGCGAATCGACCTCTGCGGCAATTTCGCCTGCAGCTTCCGCACCACCGACGACGGCGCAATCCCCTGCAAAAGCCGCCGCATCGCCCCCGGCAACCCCACATCCACCTGCGCGATCCGCAACTCCACATGTTCGTTCGTGCGGAACTCCGTCAGATCCACGTCATTCACGCGCACCACCTTGCGCCCCGCCGTATCAATAATCTGCTGGTCCAGCAAATCTTTTTGTACCGCCAACCACGCTTCGTTCGGCCTGTACGCATCCAACGCCCGCTCGGTCACGTTCAGATCAATTCGTCCCGGCGCAACTTTCGAGATCTGGTCATAGCGCGCCACCAGCGGTTGAAACCTTCCGCGCGAAATCAAAAAGTGCGAAATCCGATTCGGTTGTTCCGCCGGCTCCACAAAAAACTCCCGCACGCGCCCCACAAAATGCTTCTGCGAGTCATAAGCCGACGCCCCAACCAACTCCGTAGCAAACAGCATCTCCGTCCCTCCTTTCTCCCCTGGGAACGCCAACCTCCCGATTGGCATCTCTTGGGCTGCTCTTCTCAGCGCACTCTGCGTCTCTGCGCCCTCTGCGTTAACTCTTCTCTTAAAAACAAAAAGCCCGCAAACCATTCCGGCCGCGGGCAACAAACTCGAAAGATGCGCATTTTTCAGTCGCTAACGCACCCTCCAAGCCCGTAACCCTCCGCCCGGACTTCCAGCAAGCTGTATCGTATTGAACCCCGATCAGCCCCGGCGCACCGCGGATCGCTCGCCGGACTAGCGGTCAAGTGGCTGCACCTCTCCCCTAAGCAACTAGGGTGAGGTTCGAGTTCGCTGGACGCGCTCATACGTAAAAAATTCACTCCGAAATTAGAGATATGCCGACCGCTTCGCATTGTCAAGATAAATCAACACTTTCCGATATTTTTTCCCAATTTTTTGAGTGCGGCCTGCCCTGAGTCTCTCCGAAGGGAAGCGAAGCTTCCGCTTTTACGGATGAAATCTAACCACCCAAGCTCCCCAACGCCCACCTACCGCCCTCTCTTCTCCCCTCCAAACAACATATCCTTCGGCGGCTCGCCCTTCCTCTTACACTCCTCCACATACAACACCAAATAATTCTTCAGCACATATTCCTTCGGCGAATACCCCAGCTCCTTCGCTGCCCGGTCAATCGCCGCCGCATCCCCTTCCAACTCCACAAACGTCCCAATCGGCGTCTCGTCCACTTCAATCAACAAGCCCTTCGCCCAAGCATGACGCCCCGGCAGCACATACGTCGTCCGATACTTCTCATACCGGAACCAGCCCCGCAGCCCCAGCCCCTCAAAAATCCGCTGCATCGTAGCCCCGTCCGTCAGCTCCGTCTCAATCTCCTCACGCACCTTGTGCCGGCGGTCTCCGACGTGCCCAACATCCCCAATCGCCAACTCTTCCGGCGGCGACTTAAACGTGAGCACCGTCCGCCTCGCCACCTTGCCTCGAGCACCCCTCTTCGCTGACGCCGGCGTCTCCGTCCGAATCCGCAGCAACTGCCCATGTTTCGCCAATCCCCCGTCCGGCGTATCAAATATCAGGTTCATCTCATGCACCCGAGGCGCCTTGGGATTTGCAGGCTTCGCCCTCAGCCGGTTCAACGCCCGCTGCAGCGCCTTGCCGTCGCGAATCGCCAGCTTGATTTCAATCTCGGTAGCCATAAATTTCAGTCCAATCCCTCGCCGCCAAAGAATAGCAGGAAGCTGTAATCGGAACCCGTCTTCGATTAAGATGGGCCTTGCAGGGTATTCCACCAGTTCCCAAACTCATGTGGTGGCCACCTAGTGGCACAGCCATTCCTGCCTGCCCTGAGCTGGTTGAAGGGGCTGTGCTCTTGGGTTTCTTTAGGAGGCCGAGGCTTCAGCCCCGGCGAAAAGACTCCAAAAGAATGGGCTTTAGCCCCTGAAGAAAGTTTCTCAGCTCGCCGTTGGAAGAAACGGAACTCTTCACAGTATGACGCTAGACGCCAACTCGACCGCGGCCCACCTCTCCCCCGACGCCGCCGCTCCCGCCAAATCCGGCCCCGCCGGATTACAGCCCCCACTTGCCTTCCGCGAACCCGTCGAGCACGTCATCCACTCCGACCGCCGCGTCGACCACTACGCCTGGCTTCGCGACAAAAAAGATCCCCGCGTCCTCGACTATCTCGAAGCCGAAAACTCTTACGCCGACGCCTACCTCAAATCCACCGAACCCTTCCAATCCCGCCTCTATCACGAAATGCTCAGCCGCATTCAGCAGACCGATCTCAGCGTCCCCTACACCCTGCGCGGCTTCGAATACTACACGCGCACCGTCGAAGGCCAGCAATACTCCATCTACTGCCGCAAATCAGCCCGCAATCCCGCCGAGCAAGTCCTCCTCAATCTGAATCTCCTCGCCGAAGGCTATTCCTTCCTCGGCCTCGGCATCTTCGAAGTCAGCGACGACAATTCCCTCCTCGCCTACGCCACGGACACCACCGGCTTCCGCCAATACACCCTCGAAATCAAGAATCTCGCGGATTCCTCGATGCTCCCCCTCCACGTCGAGCGTGTCACCAGCGCCGCCTGGGCTGCCGACAATCGCACCCTCTTTTATGTCATCGAAGATGAAGTCACCAAGCGCTCTCACCAAATCTATCGCCACGTCCTCGGCTCCAACGGCCCCGACACGCTCCTCTACGAGGAAAAAGACGAACGCTTCCGCATTGACGTCGAGCGCAGCCGCAGCGGTGCCTACATCTTCCTCGTCGCCAACAGTCACACCACCAGCGAAGTCCGCTATCTCCGCGCCGACAGCCCCTCGCTGCCCTTCGCGCTAATCCACGAACGACATGACGATCACGAATACTACGTCGATCATCATCCCGGCAGTTCCGGCGATCCCGCCGGCGGCGCCTTCTTCATTCGCACCAACGACGCCGGCCGCACCTTCCGTCTGATGACCGCCCCCGCCGGCGATCCCGTTCGCTCCCGCTGGCACGAAGTCGTTCCCAACCGTCCCGGCGTCATGCTCTCCGGCGTAGCCGCCTTCCGCTCCCACCTGGTCCTCGTCGAACGCGAACAAGGCCTTCCTCATCTCCGCATCGTCGATCTCACACGCGAAGCGCCCACCGCCCTCGCCGCTTCCACTCGCATCACCTTCGCCGAACCCGCTTACAACGCCGCCCTCGGCGCCAATCCCGAGTTCGACACCACGTTCGTCCGCTTCACCTACGAATCCTTCATCACTCCGCGCTCCGTATTCGACCTCGACGTCCGCACCGGCGACCGCACCCTGCGCAAGCAGCAACCCGTCCTCGGCGGCTACGATCCAACTCTCTACGCCAGCGAACGCCTCCACGCTATCGCCTCCGACGGCACAAAAATCCCCGTCTCTGTCGTCTACCGCCACGACACTCCCCGCGATGGCAGCGCCCCGCTCCTGCTTTACGGTTACGGCAGCTACGGCATCTCCATGCCCGTCACCTTCAGTTCCAATCGCCTCAGCCTTCTCGACCGCGGCATCATCTTCGCTATCGCCCACATTCGCGGCGGCGGCGAACTCGGCAAGCCCTGGCACGATGCCGGCCGCATGCATCGCAAGATGAACACCTTCACCGATTTCATCGCCTGCGCCGAAGATCTGATCGCCCTGGGTTTCTCTGCACGAAACAAGCTCATCATCGAAGGCGGCAGCGCCGGCGGCCTTCTCATGGGCGCCGTAGCCAATCTTCGCCCCGATTTATTCCGCGCCGTAGTCAGTCACGTCCCCTTCGTCGACGTCCTCAACACCATGCTCGATCCCACTCTCCCCCTCACCGTCGGCGAATACGAAGAGTGGGGCAATCCTCAACGCGCCGAAGACTACTTCTACATCAAAATGTATTGCCCTTACACGCGCCTCGAACGCAAAGACTACCCCGCCATGCTCGTCAAAACCGGCCTCAACGACAGCCAGGTCATGTACTGGGAACCCGCCAAATACGCAGCCAAACTCCGCACCCTGAAAACCGACGGCAACGTCCTCCTCCTGAAAACCAACATGGGCGCAGGCCACGGCGGCGCCAGCGGCCGCTACGACTACCTAAAAGAAATCGCCTTCGACTACGCCTTCGTCCTCTCCGAACTAGGCATCCACCAATGACCGCAAACTCTCCCCATCCCAACCTTTGCAGCGGCCGCCTTCCGAGGCGGGCAGCTCTTACTTTGGAGTGCGGTGGCTCTGCCACCGCTTTTACGGACTCATCCCCATCGACCAACCCACATCTAACCACCCCCATCAAACCACCTGTCATCCTGAGCCTATCCGACAAGGATAGGCGAAGGACCTCAACTTCAACCCTGCGCACCAAGTTCAATCGAAGCACACTCGCCACAGGCCACAGAGCGCTCTTGTGGCACAGCCATTCCTGGCTGTGCTCTTGGGTTTCTCTTCTTTCCTCTCCGTCATCCCGACGGGGGAGGCGCGCCGTTTGCGGCTCGGAGTGGAGGGACCACGGCAACCGATTAAACTTTTCCCCAATCATCAATGGAAGCACCTCCGCGCCTCCTGATCGCTGCTATCTGTTATCTGATCGCATCTTTCCAATCTGCGCCTACTGATCAATCTCCAACCCCATGTCCGAACCCACCACACCTCTCATGCAGCAATACAACGCGGTAAAAACCCGTTACCCACACGCCCTCCTCCTCTTCCGTCTCGGCGACTTCTACGAACTCTTCTACGAAGATGCCATAATCGCCTCTCGCGAACTCCAGATCACCCTCACCTCCCGCAATCGCGAAAAAGGTCAGCCCATACCCATGTGCGGCGTCCCGTATCACGCCGCCGACAGCTACATCGCCCGCCTCATCCGCGCCGGTTTCAAAGTCGCCATCTGCGAGCAAATGGAACAGCCCGGCCCCGGCAAAAAGCTCGTCCGCCGCGAAGTCACCCGCGTCATCACTCCCGGCACCGCCACCGACGTCGCCGTTCTCGACGCCCGCGAAAACAATTTCCTCGCCGCCGTAGCGCAAAACTCTTCCGCCGCGATCATCGGCCTCGCCCTGGTCGATCTCTCTACCGGCGAATTCCAGGCCACCGAATTCTCCGGCCCCGCCGCGGAAGAATCTCTGCGCGATGAACTCCAGCTCATCCGCCCCCGCGAAACTCTTCTCCCCCGGCCGCAACAACTCTTCGAAACCGCGAAAACGTCGCTCATCGACGGCGTGGGCGGCGTCGAAACCCGCGTCGAAGATTGGGTCTTCCATCCCGATTACGCCGAACGCATTCTGCGCGAACAGTTCGGCGTAGCCGAACTAACCGGCTTCGGCCTCGACGATCATCCGCAAGCCCTCTCCGCCGCCGGCGCCGTCGTGCACTACCTCCGCGAAAATTCCGCCCGCGGCGATGACGCGCCCAGCATCGAAGCCCTTCGCCATCTGGATCGCATCCGCTTTTACGAGCAGCACGACGCGCTCGTCCTCGACCCCGTCTCCGTACGCAATCTCGAACTCATCTCTCCCATCTTCACCGAAGAATCCAAATCCGCCGGCCCCACCACGCTAATCGCCGCGCTCGATTCCACCGTCACCGGCATGGGCGCCCGTATGCTCCGCGCCTGGATGCTTCGCCCGCTCATCGATCTCGACACCATCGAAGCCCGCCTCGGCGCCGTAGCCCATCTCCTGCAACAAACCGTCGTCCGCGGCGAAATCCGCAAGGAACTCCGCGGCATTCAGGATCTCGAACGCCTCACCAGCCGCATCACTCTCGGTCTCGCCGCCCCGCGCGAACTTCTCGCGCTCCGCAAATCCCTCGCGCAACTCCCTGTCCTGAAAAATTTCCTCACGCCGCCACAATCCGGCGGCAGCGATCTCCTCCGCGACCTCCACGAAGAAATCGACGAGCTCACCGACGTCCGTGAAAAACTCGAAAAATCCCTCTCCGACGAGCCGCCCGCCTCCGCAGCCGAACCCGGCATGATCCGCTCCGGCTACCACGCCGAACTCGACGACCTCCGCGACACCAGCAAAAACAGCAAGCAGATCATCGCCGCCATGGAAGAGCGCGAACGCAAGCGCACCGGCATCGGCTCCCTTAAAATCCGTTTCAACCAGATCTTCGGCTACTACATCGAAATCTCCAGGCCCAATCTCCCCAACGCTCCCGCCGATTACGAACGCAAGCAAACCCTCGTCAACGCCGAGCGTTTCACTTCTCCAGAACTCAAAGATTACGAGCGCAAAATTCTCGCCGCCGACGAACGCATCCTCGAAATCGAACGCCAACTCTTCATCGACCTCCGCTCAGGCATCGCCACGAAAGCCGCCCGCCTCCGCCGCACCGCCGCCGCGATCGCCAAGCTCGACGTCCTCGCTTCGTTCGCAAAAATCGCCGCCGATCGCACCTACATCCGCCCCGAGTTCAACAACGCCGGTGAACTCCTCATCGTCGGTGGCCGCCACCCCGTCATCGAAGAACTTCTCCGCCAGAAAGGCGAGCGCTTCGTCCCCAACGATCTCTGCTTCGAACCAGGCCGCCAGCAACTCCTTCTAATCACCGGCCCCAACATGGGCGGCAAATCCACTTATCTCCGCCAGGCCGCGCTCATCATCCTCATGGCCCAGATGGGCTCGTTCGTTCCCGCTCACAGTGCGAAACTTCCCGTCACCGACCGCATCTTCACCCGCATCGGCGCCAGCGATAATCTCGCCCGTGGCCGCTCCACCTTCCTCGTCGAAATGAGCGAAGTCGCTGCCATCCTCCATCACGCCACGCCCGCAAGCCTCGTCCTCCTCGACGAAGTCGGCCGCGGAACCGCCACCTTCGACGGCCTCTCCATCGCCTGGGCAGTAGTCGAACATCTCCAGAAGCACACCCGCGCCCGCACGCTCTTCGCCACCCATTATCACGAACTCACCGAACTCGCCGAACTTCTGCCCGCCGTAAAAAACGTCCACGTAAGCGTGAAAGAAACTCCCAACGAAATCATCTTCCTCCGCCGCGTCGAACCCGGCAGCGCCGACAAAAGTTATGGCATCGAAGTAGCCCGCCTCGCCGGCCTCCCCAAATCAGTAATCGAACGCGCCCGCGAAGTCCTGAAAAAACACGAACAAAGCGAGCACGAGCTAAGCGAAACCCTAACCCCGGGCGCCCAAAGCCATTCCCACAACAACGGCAACCAAGCCGTCCTCTTCACCGCCCTC
>Ga0137418_10002035_pt1 | contig 18580 bp, 10 predicted proteins | sample CZODoug3_1_2_16f_FD_122242 | JGI IMG/M metagenome (GOLD analysis project Ga0137418, IMG submission 122242) | Vadose zone soil fungal communities from Angelo Coast Range Reserve, California, USA - CZODoug3_1_2_16fungal (Hybrid Assembly) | ecosystem: Environmental > Terrestrial > Soil > Vadose... | reverse complement strand
ACCGCGCGGTGCTGCACGTAGTTGAACATCTGCGCCTTCCGCTCAAAATCCTCCAGGCTCGTCGGCGCCCCAAATTCCTTTTCCATCTCCGCCATGAACGGCGTCATGTCTCCGTTCGCGCTCTGGTGCCAATCGTGATACGCCCAGTTGTCGCTGATCGGCCACAAATCCTCGCGCGGAATCCACGCCCGCCAGTTCTCCAGCGTCGGAAATGACGGCGTCCCCGTCTCCACCGAAAATCCATGATTCAGGATCGTGAAATACAGTTTTGGCTCCACGTATTTGTACGGCCCACTGTTTTGTAAATTCACCTGGTTCGAAGTCGGCGTGTAATACCGCGTTCCGTCCACCGTCCGCGTCAATTCCTCCAGCCCCTGGTTAAGGATCGGTTGCGGCACGCCTTCATTTCGCCCGCACCACACTGCAATCGACGGGTGATTCCGGAAACGCGAAATCGTGTCCCGCGCATTTTCCAGGAACAGCGCCGGGTCCTCGGGTTCGATGTTGTAGTTTTGCGTTGAAGCCCAGAAGTCGTTCCACACCAACAACCCGTACTCGTCGGCAAGCTGAAAGAAAACCTCTTCCGTGCTCTGTCCAACCCAGTTCCGGATGATGTTCACGTTCGCGCCGCGGTGAAGCCGGAAATAGGGCTCTAGGCGCTCCCGCGACACGCGCTTCAGCATGTCGTCCATTCCCCAACTGCCGCCGCGGGCCGCGATCCGCACGCCGTTCACTTTGATCGTCATGTAGGGCGTCGCCCGCGTATCTTCAAGACGCTTCACCGTGGCCGATTTCTCCGCTCCCGGTTTCAGCGAAGCCACCCATGACTTCCAGCCGTCTCTCCACTCCTCCGGAAAAATCGAAGGAAACGGGTCCGGCGACGGCACATTTCGGATGCCCGTGTGCGTCACATCCACAATTTGTTCCTGCTTTGCTCTGGCCGTCGTCGGCGAAAACTCCACGCGCTCCAAATGGCCGGCACTGTCGAGCAGGCTCAGCTCATACGTGAGTTCCCGAATCCCGAACCGCACTTCTTTGGCATCAGATTTCTTGCCGTCTACCGTCACCGCAAGCTTCAGCGTGTACAGCTCTGGCTTTCCATATCCGTTCGGCCACCACAACCGCGGGTGTGCCACTTTCAATTGTGTGAACTCCGAAGAGGCTAACGTCACCGTATTCTTCCCCGGCCCAAGCGAAACCGTCTTCGTCACTTTCACACTGTCAAACGACGCCTCCAATGTCCCGCCCACGATTGCGCCCGTTTCGTTCTCCAGCGGCACCGCTATCTCCACATCCGCCGAGCTAATCTCTGGCAACCGCAGCTTCGTCACCACCTGCGCATCGCCAACCCGTACTCCGCCTGTCGCCCTCACTGTCACCGGCTGCCAGATGCCCGTGTCGCGATCCCGGATCGATGGAATCCAGTCCCATCCTTCCGTGTCCACAAACGTCGGACCATCCAGGCACATCAATCCGCCATTTTCTCCGGGCCCCGCCTTGATGCTCTGCTCATGAGGAATCCCCGGATGCGGCGGAGGTGAAACGCGCACCGCAAGCACATTCGTTCCGCCAGCTTTCATCGCATCCGTCACGTCAAACACGCCGCGAATAAACGCGCCCTTGATTGTTCCGATCTGCTTCCCGTTCAGCCAAACTTCCGCCGCGTAGTTGATTCCCTCAAACGTCAACGTCAGTCGTTGCCCATTCCAATCCGCGGGCGCCGTAAACTCGCTGCGATACCAGTAATCCTGCTTGTTCAAACTTTCCGGAATCGCCAGGTTGTTCAGCCCGTAATCGGGATCGGGGTAAACGCCCTGATCGATCATCGTCGTCAGCACCGTTCCCGGCACCGTCGCGTCCCACCAGCCATTCGTCGCAAATCCATTTTGCGAAATCACGTCGCCACTCGCCGAAATCTCCGGAGCAGGCCGCAGCTTCCATCGCCCGGAAATCATCCACTCATTCGGACTCTTCGCTTCGATCCCCAGCTTCGATTCGCTCACCGCTTTTTTCTCTGGCCCCGAAAAAGCCGCCTTCGATCTCGGCATCGTGTCCGGATCCTGCGGCGCGCGGTAACCCGCCTGCCCCTGCGTCTGCACGGGCCACGGCTTCGAGCCCTCTTCATACACGACCGTCGCAAAATTCACCGGATTCCCGTAAATTTCCTTCAATTCCTCGCCAGTCAGCGCACGCCGCAACACCGTCAGCCCCGCAATCTTTCCCGCAAAATGCCGGTTCTCCTGCGCGGGAAACTGCGCCGGCGCAATCACCAGCAGCGGACTGATTCTTCCCGCATCCACCTTTCCGCCAGCCACCTTCGCGCCATTCGCATAAATCTGAACGTCCTGTCCGTCGAATGTTGCCGCAACGAATTGCCACTTTCCCGGCGCAAGCCCGGCGGTCCCAGAAAAAGTCGCGTCCTTGCCTCCCCAGTAAAATAACTTCGCGCCGTCCACTCCCAGGTAATGCGAGTATTCCTCCCCCGGGTCTCCCACACCCGCGATCAACACCGCACCCTTCGGCGCCTCATCCATCCGGACCCACGCATACAAACTCCACGGCGAATCGCCTCGCAGCACCGTATCGCCCTTCACCAGATGCTTTTTCAACTCATCTCCGCCCGCCAGAAACGTGCCGTTATATGGCCCGTAGCAGGGAGGGTCGTTCGTGGGAATATAAATCTGCCCATACGTCTGCCCAGCGCAGAAAAGCACGGCCGCAAGCAACATCACAACAGTGAATTTGGTTTTCATGGTGATCCGATTGTTTTTCGCCTGGAAGCTTTGGTTCGCTCCCGGAAAATAGTTCCACACTATCGGCATCGTTGGAAGGCATTTCCCTCCCCATCCCCCGCGGAACGAGGCCTGAGGATTATTGTGCGGAAGATTTCGCCGGCGCCTGCGCCCGCCCCTTCCACTGCCCGCCGCGCCCCAGCCAATATCTCACTGCGGAAACCCAGGTCGCATACGTGTAAAAAGCCGCCGCCACCGGCAAGGCTGCCGCCCACAGTGGCGACATCCGGTGAAACCGCACCGTCGGTAAATATGTGATCGCCATCAACGCCCACGCCGCCAGTCCCAGTCGCCAAACCACCGGCCGCGCGCTGAACGTGAAAATCACCGGCAGCAGATACGTCACGAACATTCCCAGCAGCGTCCCTGTCAGCAGCAAACTCGAATAGCCAAGTTGCGTGAACGCGGTCCGCGCAATCAAATCCCGAATCTCCGTGAACGACGTATACGTCCGCAGGCTCACGCTTTTCCGCGTCAACCCCATCCAGATTCCGCGGCCCGTTCGCTTCACCGCCCGCGCCATCGTGCAGTCGTCGATCACTTCGCCTCGAATCGCCGCCAGTCCGCCAATCCCCTCCAGCGCCGCGCGTTTCAGCAAAATGCAACCCCCCGCCGCGCCAGCCGTCTTCCGTCTCCTGCCAGCAGTCCAACTCGGCGGGTAAAGTTTCAGGAAAAAATAAAGGAAGGGCGGAATCAGCAGGCGTTCCGGCAAAGAGTTCACCTGCGCTAGCACCATCAACGAGACCAGGTCCAGGTTGTCTTTCTCCGCGCGCTGCACCAAGCGGCGCAATGTGTCCGGCGCGTGCTCGATATCGGCGTCCGTGAACCAGAAATAATCCGCCTCTTGCGCCGCCGAACTCTCGACACCTTGCTTCATCGCCAGCAGTTTCCCGGTCCAACCGCTTTCCAGCGCCGCCCCCTGCAAAATCAAAACTCGCTCACTGGCTCCCGCTCGTGCAGCCGCCTCTCGCGCCAGCGATCCGGTTCCATCCTCGCTGTGGTCGTCCACCACCGCCACACGCAGTTCGCCGGCATACTCCTGCTTCGCCAGCGATTCCACCGTCCGCGCAATGAACTCCGCCTCGTTGCGCGCCGGAACAACCGCAGCCACGCGCGGCCACCGCTCCAACGATTCCTTCTTCGCAATGTCGTCATCAAACGCGAGAACCTGCCAGAACGCCCCGCGCAAAAAGGTGAGTACAACCCAGATCAGTAAAGAAATGGTAGCCAGTATCAGGGCCAATAAATTCACGCCCCATTCTGTCGCAAATCCCAACCCGCCGCCACTCTGCAATCTACGCCAGATCCTCCGCCTTTATCGGCAACCGCCGCACCGGCTTCCCCGTCGCGGCGAAAATCGCATTGCACACCGCCGGCGCAATCGGCGGCGTCCCCGGCTCTCCGATCCCGCCCGGCCCGTCGTTGCTCTCCACGATGTGCACTTCCACCTGCGGCGCCTCGTTCATCCGCACCACGTCGTAATCATTGAAGTTCGCCTGCTCCACGCGGCCGTTGGCGATCGTAATCTCGCCTTTCAGCGCCGCCGTCAGTCCGTAAATAATTCCGCCCTCAATTTGCGCGCGAATCGTCTCCGGATTCACATGCCGGCCGCAATCGACCGCCGCTACCACGCGATGCACCTGCACCGTATGCGCCTTGCGATCAATACTGATTTCCGCCACTTCCGCCACGTAGCTCCCAAACGATTCCACCACCGCGATGCCCCGGTAGCGCCCCGCAGCCACCGGTTTGCTCCATCCCGCCTTTTCCGCCGCCAGTTCCAGCACTCCGCGTTGCCGCGCATCCTTGCTCAACAACCCGCGCCGGAATTCAAACGGATCTTTCCCCGCAGCCTTGGCCATTTCCTCCACGAAACATTCCGCGATGTACCCATTGTGCGAATTTCCCACAGACCGCCAGAATCCCACTGGCACTCCAGGCTCCGTCAGCAAATACTCCACCAGAAAATTCGGCACGTCATATTTCAGCGTCGCGATGCCTTCCGTCGCCGTATCATCCAGGCCGTTCTTTACCGACCCGGGGAAAAACCGCGACATGATCGAGGGGCCCACAATCCGCGACTTCCACGCCACAGGTGCGCCCTTGTCGTCCAGCCCCGCCCACAATTTCACCATCACGGCCGGCCTGTAGTAATCGTGCTGCATATCGTCTTCGCGCGACCACGTCACCTGCACCGGCGCGCCCGCCGCTTTCGAAAGTTCCACCGCCTCGATGATGAAATCAGACTCAGCGCGCCGTCCGAATCCTCCGCCGAGATACGTCGTGTGCACGCGCACTTGTTCAGGTTTCAACCCCGTGATCTTTGCCCCGTTGATCTGCGCAAATGTCTGAAACTGCGTCGGCGCATAAATGTCGCAGCCATCCGCGCGCACGTCAGCGGTGCAGTTCATCGGCTCCATCGTTGCATGCGCCAGGAACGGCACCTCGTATACGGCCTCCACTTTCTTCGCCGCGCCGGGCATCGCAGCGTCCGCGTCGCCGTCCTTGCGCGCAATCACGCCAGTCTGCTCCATGCGTCCTAAATACAACTTGTGGATCGCGTCGCTCGAATTCTTCGCGTTCGCGCCCTCGTCCCAGGTAATCTGCAGCGCGTTCCGGCCTTCCATCGCCGACCACGTGTTGTCGGCCACCACGGCAACGCCGGTCGAAACCTGCACCACGCTCTTCACGCCGCGCACAGCCTTCGCCTTCGTTCCATCAAAACTCTTCACCGTGCCGCCGAACACCGGGCACCGTGCCACCACGGCGTGCATCATCTTTGGCTGGCGCACATCAATCCCAAACGGCGCCACGCCATTTACCTTTATCCGGGAATCGATCCGCTTCGTCGCCTTCCCGACGTACTTGTACTCCTTTGCATCTTTTCGCTTCGGACTCGCCGGCACCGGCAGCTTCGCCGCCTCGTCCGCCAGCGCGCCATATCCAATCCGCTTGCCCGAAGCAGTATTCACCACGGCGCTATTCTCCGTGTGGCACGCGCTCGGCTCCACGTTCCACCGCTTTGCCGCCGTTGCGATCAGCATCTCCCGCGCCGCGGCTCCCGCTTTCGCCAGCGGCTCCCATGATCCACGAACGCTCGTGCTTCCGCCCGTGCCCTGCAGGCCGAAAACCGGATTGAAATACTGCGGAGCGGCCGGAGCAAATTCCGTCTTGATCTTTTTCCAGTCGAGATCCAGCTCGTCCGCCAGAATCATCGTCAGCGCGGTATTGATTCCCTGGCCCATCTCAGACTTGTCGATCAGCAGCGTCGTCGTGTCGTCCGGCGCAATCTGCACCCACGCATTGATCGCCGCCGGATCCTTCGGTGGCGTTCCTGCCATCGCCTCATATTTCCCCGGCAGGTATAGACCAATCACCAATCCGGCTCCGCCCGCCGCGCTCTTTTTCAAGAATTCCCGCCGACCCACCATGTCTATCGTTGGCATTTGCTCTCCTCTTAAGCTAAATCCTGGGGCCGAATCGGCAGCCGGCGCAGACGCTTCCCGGTCGCCGCGAAAATCGCGTTGCACATCGCGGGAGCCATCACCGGCAATCCCGGCTCGCCGATGCCCGTCGGCTCTTCCTTGCTCATCACCACATGGACTTCCGTTTTCGGAGCCTCGTTCATCCGCGGCATCCGATAGTCATTGAAATTCGATTGCTCCACCCGTCCTCCGCTGATCGTGATGGCGTCGTACGAAGCGGCGGACAGCCCGTAAATGGCAGCGCTTTCCACTTGCGCGCGGATGCCCTCCGGATTGATCGGCCGCCCGCAATCCACCGCGTAAACCAGCCGTTCCAGTTTCGCTGCGCCGTTCTTTACGCTGACCTCCGCGACGGCCGCGGTGTAGGAATCAAACGAATAAAACGCCGCAATGCCGCGCCCTTGTCCCTTCGGCAACGGTTTCCCCCAGCCGGCCTTCTCGGCGGCAAGTTGCAACACGCCCTTCAGCCGCGCGGTGTCCAGCGGTGGTGCCTTCTCAGCGTCGAACAGCGGAATTTTGCGATCCGGGCCAATCAGCTTCAGCCGGAACGCCAGTGGATCTTGCCCGGCCGCAACCGCAAGCTCATCAATAAAGCTTTCCACCACAAACCCGCTGGTCGAATGTTCCACGGAACGCCACCACGCCCGCGGCACGCTCGATTCCGCCAGCGTGTATTCGATGCGGATATTCGGCGTCTGGTACGGAATTGTTGAACCGGTGCCGAATTCGCCCTGCTCTGGTTTTTCCGCGCCGTTCTCCCGCCACTTCGCGGCGATAGATGTGGAAGTCTGAAAATGTTTCCATGCGGCAAGATTCCCGTTCGCATCCAGCGCGCCCTGCATCTTGTGGTAAGACGCGGGCCGATAAAAATCGTGCCGCATGTCGTCTTCGCGGGTCCACAGAACCATCACGGGTTTCCCCGCGGCCTTGGCCACCTGCGCCGCTTCCATCACAAAATCCGCCTGGTAGCGGCGCCCAAATCCACCGCCCATCAGCGTTGTGTGGACGATCACTTTTTCCGGCGGCAACTTGGCCGCTTCCGCGATCACGCCTTGCGCCCACTGCGGTGCCTGCGTCGGCACCCATGCTTCCGCCCCGTCGGGCCGGATGTGCACGGTGCAGTTCATCGGCTCCATGCAGGCATGAGGGGCAAAAGGGAATTCGTAAGCGGCTTCGATTGTTTTCGCGCTGGATGCCAGCACAGAATCCGCGTCCCCGTCATTGCGGACAATCTTTCCCGGCTTCGCCGCATTCGCCAGGAACTGTTCCTGAAGCCCAGCGCTCGATTCCTTCGCCGCCGGGCCAAGGTCCCATTTCACTTCCAGCGCATTGCGCCCCTGCATCGCGGCCCACGAATTCACGGCCAGCACGGCAATTCCACCCGTCGTGGAAGCTCCTCGCCCGCTCGTTTCAAAAGCGATCACGTCGCGCACACCGGGCACAGCTTTCGCTTTTGCGGCATCAAACGAAGCCACTTTTCCGCCAAACACCGGGCATCGCGCCACAACTGCATACAGCATTCCTGGAACGCGGGAATCAATGCCAAAGGTAGCCGCGCCGGTGGCCTTGTCCCGGACTTCATAGCGCCGGGTATCGTGCCCGACCAGCGTGAAATCATTGGCATTCTTCAGCGGAACCGTATTGAAATTCGGAATCGGCAGCTTCGCGGCGGTCTCGACCAGTTCTCCGTACGACAGATACCGTTTCGGATTGCCATGGACCACCTGGCCGTCCTGAGCTTTGCAGGTATCCACACCGACTTCCCACTTCTGCGCAGCCGCGGCAATCAGCATTTCGCGCGCCGCCGCACCCGCACGCCGCAAGGGCAACCAGGATCCCGCAACGCTTCCGCTGCCACCGGTGCCAAGGTCATAAATCTTCGGATTGGTAGGCGCCTGCTCCACCTTCACATTCTTCCAATCCACGCAAAGTTCTTCCGCAAGGATCATCGGTAGAGCCGTCATGATCCCCTGGCCCATTTCCGATTTGCCAAGAATCAGCGTCACGCGATTGTCCGGAGTGATGCGAACCCACGCGTCAAAGGGATTTGGAGTTTTCTTCTCCTGATCCGCGGTCTGGCCGGCAAAGACGCGCGTCGACAAACGGAACCCGACGACAAGCGCCGCGCCTCCAGTCACACCCGTCCTTAGAAATTCGCGGCGGGAAAAAGCGGAACTCTTTGCCATAAGACACCCCGGAAAGTTTCGCGAACAGTTCGGTGAAAAAAGGGCTGGAGTGTTGAATTAGGACTTGCCGGTTTGCAGTGAAGCGGCGTGGTGGATGGCTTTGCGGATGCGCTGGTACGTGCCGCAGCGGCAGATGTTCCCGCTCATGGCATCGTCAATATCCGCATCGGTCGGATTTGGTTTCTTCGCCAGCAGCGCCGCCGCGGACATGATCTGCCCGGACTGGCAGTATCCGCATTGCGGCACGTCTTCTTCGATCCAGGCTTTCTGTACCGGATGCGACGCATCCGTCGAGAGCCCCTCAATCGTCGTGATTTTCTTTCCCGCCACGCTCGAAACCGGCGTGATGCAGGAGCGTGTCGCCTCGCCGTTGATGTGCACCGTGCAAGCGCCGCAGAGCGCCATGCCGCAGCCGAACTTCGTGCCCGTCATGTTCAGCGTGTCACGCAGCACCCAGAGGAGCGGCATTTGCGGATCAACATCAACGGTCGTGGATTTTCCATTCAGCGTAAAAGTTGTGCCCATGATCTTCTCCCCCAACTCGTTAAATATCCTACAACAACCCGCCATCGGATGGAAATCACCGAAAATCCGCCAGCGGTGCGGGATTCGGTTTCGGCGGTAATCGTTAAGATGCCTCGACGGTTTGCTTCGAATTGGCTAATTCCTGCCCGACTGCTCAGGTCGCAAATTGCGGCGTAGGTAGACTTTGGCTCGAAACATCATCGTTCTCAGTGTTGGAAGGCGCGTGTTCAGCGTGCGAGCGATTTCGGAGTAGCTCATTTGTTTGTAGTAGAGCAACATCAGTGGAACTTTGTATCTTTCCGGCAGACGAGTTAACTGCTCTCTGACCTGGCGGTGTTTGTCCTTGCGCAGAAGTTGGGAGAGTGGCGAAGGAATCGAACGATCGGGGATACACTCAAAGTCGGTGTCCTCCAGAGAAGAACTCTTCTCGCGCTTTCTTTGCCGCAGCTTGTCAATGCAGTGCCGCCATGCCACCTGCGAGACCCAGGGGCGGAAGGGCAACCTCTCGTCCTTTTGGTGCAAAACCCTGTAAAGCTTCACGAAGACCTCGGCAGCCGCATCCTCGGCGTCTTCCGGCTGTCGAAAAAACCGCCGGCAGATCCCCAATACATACCGATAGTGAGCCGTATAGATTGTGCCCAAAACTTCAGGACAGATTGACCGTGGTTCGTTCAGGGCTGGGCAGAGCGGCGCACCCTCCATGATCATTAAAGCGGATTTTGTTGCCATCACCGGTCCCTTCCTTTGAATTTGGACACACCTATAGCTTCGCGCCCGTACGTTACAGGTTGCCGAGCTCGTCGTTATATTTGTTTAACTATCTGTACTTGTTTCCTCTTCGCTTGCGACTTGCCTCGGTCGCGCGTCGGAACCCTGACGGCGGCGAGGCCTCGAAATCTGCCTGTTGCCCGCGGAAGTGTATTTCGCCACCAGGGCTTCGCGGCGACGGACAACCAAGAGTGTCAAATCATCCTCCGGCGGGCACGCGTCGGCAAAGTCGAGCACAGCCCCAAGGGTGGAGAAGAGAACCTGGTTTGCGGTTGCCCCGCCCATTGCTTTCCCTGCGGCCGTCAACCTTTCCATCTCAAACTCTTCGTCCAGGGAATTCCGGCATTCCGTGAGACCGTCGGAATAAGCGAGCAGTAAATCGCCAGGATTCAGACAGACCCTCCCTGAGTCGTATCTCGATTCTTTCAGTGCACCCAGCATCGGGCCGCCTTGTTCGAGTCTTTCCACCGACTTGTTGCGCCGCATAAGCAGTGGAGGTGGCAGGCCGGCGTTGCAGTACACAAGTTCACCGCTCTGCGGATCGAGCCGGGCAAAAAACAGTGCCGCGATCGGCGGCTCGTTCTGATCCCGGCAAAGTTCCTGATTAGCCGCGGCGACCACCTCGGCTGGAGGTAAGTTGGTTCGCGCACAGCGCTGAATCAAATCCATCAAATGGGCTTGCCAGATTCCCGCGGATAAACCTTTGCCGGCGATATCACCCACGGTTAGTCCGAGCGTCGAGTCGAGTTTCATAACCTTGAAAAAATCCCCCGACAGATGGCGCACCGGGAAAATCTCGCCTGCGATTTCGAACTCGCCCCAAACTAATTCGCGTGGTGCGCAAAGGCGTCGTTGGATCTGGGCTGCCTCGTAAATAGCCTGTTGCAGTCTTGCATGCTCGCGGCGCACGCTATCAAGCTCATCTCTCAGCGACCGGGCGCTTTCCGTGAAGCCGGTTGCAGCTGGAGCTGGAGCCGGCGCCTGCTTACTCACCTGCCCATCCGCCACACGCCTCGCCTCTGGCCCCGGACGTTGCCGGGGCGCCTTCCGCGTTGCGTTCTGTGTTTCTATGCCTGGCGTGATCATGTTCATTTCATCCTACGAATTTGTAGCCCACTCCATGCACGGTAAGAAAAAATCGCGGCTGGTCCGGAACTGGCTCAAGCTTTTGCCGAATCCTTACGATATGAGCATCCACCGTCCGGGTAGTCGGAAAGTTCTCATACCCCCAAACCTCGTCGAGCAGTCGCTCGCGGCTCAGCGTCTCCCCGGAGTGACACAGAAAATGCTTCAGCAACTCAAATTCCTTGCTGGAAAACTCCACCGGGTTACCGCCACGCGTCACCTGGTAGCTCCGCAAATTCACGTCCACGTCGCCGAAGGTATAGCGGTCCTGCTCTTTAGGAAGTGTCTGTGCCCGCCGTAAAACCGCTTTCACGCGAGCGAGTAATTCCCGGATCGAGAAGGGTTTCGTGACGTAATCATCGGCGCCGAGTTCCAGGCCGACAACCTTGTCTACCTCCTGCCCGCGCGCCGTAAGCATGATGATGGGAATCGATGGGCGTTTGGCCTTCAGCTGTTTGCAGACATCCAGCCCGCTCATGCGCGGCATCATCACGTCGAGGACAATCAAGTCCGGAGATTCCTTCAGCGCCCGTTCGAGTCCCTCCACGCCATCGAGCGCCGTTATCACTTGAAACCCCTCGAACTCGAAGTTATCGCGGAGACCGGCAACCATGTTCGGCTCGTCCTCGACTATCAGAATCTTCACTGGACCCATACCATCTCCCTTAATCCCTTAAGCATGACCGGAACACCGGCTCTCCATAACGCTTATGCAGTTGCGCTTCCCGTTTGTGGGGCGGTAGCGAACGGCAACGCGATCGTGAATTTGCTGCCTTTCTCTGGCTCACTCTCCACCAGGACATCCCCGCCGTGCGCCCGTGCGATGTGCCGCACCAGGGAGAGGCCCAGCCCCGATCCCTTCACGTTGTGTACCAGCGGATCCCCGCAACGGTAAAACTTATCGAAGATTTTTTCCTGCTCGTTGGCCGGGATACCGATGCCACTGTCCCGAACTTCCAGGTTTATGGAACTGTTCGAGCGGTACAGGCTCACACCAATGAACTTCCGGTCCTTGGAATACTTCAGTGCATTGTTCACCAGGTTGAGGAGCGATCGCGCGATCGCCTCGCGATCCACCTTCACCGGCGGGATGTCGGGCGAAATGTTCTCCTCGAATGCAAAACCGTTTTGCTGGATCTGGAACCGGTAGGATTCCAGGGTCGAATGAACCAATTCCCCCAGGTCAGTTTCCTGGAACTCGTATTCCTTCCGTCCGGCCTCGATTCGTGAAAAATCCAGGATGTTGTTGATCAGCGACGTCAGGCGTTCGCTCTCTTCCCGGATGATTCGAAAATACTCCTGGTATTTCTCCTTCGACGTGAGCCGCCCCAGCTCCAGAGTCTCGGCATACAGCCGGATCAAAGCCAACGGCGTCCGCAATTCGTGCGAGACGTTAGCGACGAAATCAGACTTCAGCCTCGCCAGAGTCATCTCTCTGTAAACGTTGCGATAGGTGAGCCAAACTCCCCCGATCATCAGCACGGAGAGGGCGGCAAGGATGGTGTAGTTGTAATGGAGGAACCTTGCCCCAATATCTGCGACCGTCGTCCCCTGGTACTTGATCGCCAGAACCATGGACGGGAAAACATCCGCAAAAATGCGTTCCGCCTCCGGCTTGCCTCCGTCCCACTTTGCCGAAGCCAGCCAAGGGTTGGAATCCCTCAGCGGGTGGATCATCATGATCGGCGGATTGGCATCGGCCTTCAATACGCTGCTCTTGCCGGTCAACACGTCCTTCATCACCGCGGGCAGGAAATTCTTGCGCATATAGTCCTCGTCGAACGCGACAACTCCGACGGCTACACGATCCTTCGGAACACCCGGCGGGATAAAATAGGCGATGTGCCAATAGGTGGTCTGGTTCTCCCGGGGCATCCATCCTCCATAAAATGCCACCGGTTGTTCTCCCTTCTCCTCCATCCGACGGAGATGTTTCACCATGCTGGGTGACTCCAGGGGCAGCCAGCTCAAGAGCATATTGATATCTTCCTGCGCGTATGCGCAGTAGGCGGCATCCTGGTCGTGGCTCGGCTGCGTGCGGCTTATCAGCAGGTTGGTCTTTTTGTCGTACAAAGCCGCATACGAGTACTCGGGATGCTGCAGCAAAATATGCTCGAGGATGGCCTTGGTTTTAGGGCCGTCGTCGAGGTCTGGAAATCCCTTGCGAACCGGCGTAACCAGATCATTCGCCCTTTCCCAGCTTTCCTTCTCCGCGATCTTCAGCACGTAACTAAAGTCACGCTGGATCGCAGCTTCGATAGCCTTGTCCCGCTGGATGTGCTTCAGGTTCCAGATGCTGAAACCCATCAAGGCGGCCGCCGGGAGCGCAATGGCCAGCTCCAGCGTCAGAAGCGTTCGCGTGCGGTCCGTCAATCGCCATTTCTTGGACATTCTGATCCTCGCCCAGTGGTCCACTCACTCTTACCAGGGCAAGACTATAAAGACCTGCCAGAAGTAATGTGTCAAGCCAACGCAAAGGTTTGTAAAAAGTTGTAAAAGGGCCACTGCAGGACGGTCGTTTTGGCACCCCTTCGCACCGGGCGGGGGGCCTGCTGAGGAAGCGTCATGTAGCTGATCGGGAAGAGTGTGGCTGATCGGCGATAGCGTGCAGGTAGGCAATTACGGCATTGATCTCCGCGGGCTGGCCGCTCAAGCCGCTAGAGCGTCGCCGGCTTGCGCCGCCGTGGGTCGACTCTCAACCTATATCTTCAACTACTGCTTGCATTTCCACGACGAAATCTCATAATGATTAGAAATTTGCTGCGCTAGACTGCCCGTCCATGCAATGCCCTTTTTGTCAGACGGAAAACCCGCCCACCGCCGCCAGCTGTACGAAGTGCAGCACGCCACTGCCATCGAATGACCAAACGCTTGAGGGAGCCGTTCCGAGCGGCACGCTCTCTGCAGACACCACTCCCCGCAGCACTTCCGCATGGTCGGTCGCTGTCGCTCCGCCACCCGACGCCCCTTATCCCCAGGGTGAAGAACTTGTGGGAATGTTGTTGGCTGAACGTTACGAAATTCTCAAATTGCTCGGTCAGGGCGGAATGGGCGCCGTTTATAAAGCGCGCGACACCGAGCTCGGACGCATCGTTGCCCTCAAGCTGATCCGCGCTGACCTCGCCAGCAATCCAGAAATCCTCCTCCGGTTCAAACAAGAACTCATCCTGGCTCGCGAAGTTACTCACCGGAACGTAATTCGCATTTTCGATCTGGGACAGACCAAGGGGTTCAAGTTCATCACCATGGAGTTCGTGGAAGGCCGCGATCTTCGCACCGTGCTGCGTGAAAAAGGAAGACTTCCACCGGCGGAAACGGTGAGGATCATCGCGCAGATTTGCCGCGCCCTGGAATCGGCGCACGCCGCCGGTGTGGTCCACCGCGATTTGAAGCCTCAAAACATCATGCTGGACGCGAAAGACCGCGTTTACGTGATGGACTTTGGCATCGCGCATTCCCTCGAAGCACCGGGCATGACTCAGACGGGCGCATTGATGGGCACGCCGGAATATATGTCACCGGAGCAGGCCAGGGGCATGAAGGTCGACGCGCGCTCGGATCTATTTGCTCTCGGCATAATTTTCTATGAAATGCTGACCGGCAATTCTCCCTATAAGGCAGACACAGCTCTAGCTACCCTTTTGAAGCGCACCCAGGAGCGGCCTCCGCCTCCTGCGGAAGTGGATCCCGCGATACCAAAAGGGATCAGCGATGTGGTTATGAAGTGCCTGGAAATCGATCGCGACCTGCGTTTCTCCAGCGCCAGAGAAATTCTTGAAGACCTTGGCCAGGAGTCGCCTACGAGCGTGCGGACCATCGCGCCCACGCTGCCGCCGACAGCCGCGGCCCCCAAACCCACGGAGGTCTCACTTTTCCAGCGGCATCGAATTTGGATCGTCGGAGCTGCCGCCGTTGTCTTACTGACAGCACTAGGAATTGTTTTCCGCGGCAAAATTTTCTCCGGATCGACCGCGAAGCACGGCACCCCGCTAGAGCAGACTTCTCTCGCCATTCTCCCTTTCCGAAATGCGTCAGGCGATACTTCGCTCGATTGGCTCGGCCCAAGCCTCGCGGACATGCTGAGCACCGACATCGGCCAGTCCGCGCACCTGCGCACAGTTTCTCCGGACCGCCTGCACCAGGTGCTCTCGGATCTACGGATCACCCCGGGTTCCGACATCGATCCCACCCTCGTGGGCCGCATCTCGGAGTTCAGTAGCGCTGATACGGTGGTTTGGGGGCAATACGCAAAGATCGGCGACCAGATTCGCATCGACGCCACCCTTCGGGACCTCAAGCATCAACGCACGATCAACATGAAAGCGGAGGCGCCCAACGAAAATGGGCTACTGTCGACCATCGCGCAGTTGGCCCAATCCATCCAGCAAAACCTCTCGCTTTCTTCCGATGTGCTTCAGGAGCTTCGCGCCAAGTCCTTTCAGCCATCTTCCAGCTCGCTGAGTGCGCTTCGCGAATACAACGAAGGGCTGGTACTCGCGCGCCAGGGAAATCATCTGGAAGCCGCAAAGCGTTTTGAGGCTTCCATTCAGGCGGACCCCCAGTTCGCGATGGCCTATTCCAAACTAGGGCAGACGTATAGCAATCTGAGAAATGACGATAAAGCCGAGCAATTTTCCCGGAAAGCCTTAGACCTGAGCGAAAAGCTTCCGCCGCAGGAACGATATCTGATTCAAGCCAACTATGCGCAAGTCTCGAACGACAACCGCAAAGCGATCGAGTCCTACGAGAATCTGGAGAAGGTTTCCCCAGATGATATGGACGTTTGTTTTCATCTCGGTGGGCTGTACGAATCCACCGGCACATACGACAAAGCGCGGTCTGAATTTGCGAGGGTACTGGCACTCGATCCAAAACACGTGGACGCTCTGCTGGCGGCGGGCCGGGTGGAAATCAGAAGCAGCAATCCAAAAGGCTCGCTTGATTACCTGAATCGGGGTCTCAGCCTTGCCGTCGAGCTCGACAACCCCGACGGTAAAGCCACGATCTTGAATGCTATTGGGGCCGCTTATGAACAGCTCAATAAGCCTGAAGAAGCGCTGCGAAATTATGAAGAGTCTTTGGCCATCAAGCGGAGTTTGGGCCAAAAGCCAGGAATCGCACTAACTCTGGGCAATATTGCCCGGGTTCAGTCGAGCCTTGGGAAGCCGGAGGAGGCCTACAAGACCTACCAGGGTGCTGTGAAATTACAGCGCGAAATCGGCGACAAGAAGGGGCTCGGCATCACGCTGATCAATCTTGGCGGGCTCTACGCAGAACGCAGCCGATATGAGGAGGCTCTGAAGTCCTACAAGGAATCCTTGCAAATCCAGCGGGATGAAGGCAACGAGAACAACCAGGCCCTCTGCCTGAACAATATCGGGGATGTCTATCTTGCAAAAGGCCAGTCCAGCGATGCGCTTACCTTCTATGAACGGGCGCTCGAGCTGCGCAAGAAGGCCAACATTCCGAGCCAAATTGGAGAGACTCTCCACAATCTCGCGGAAGCATCCCTGAAGGCTGGCGACTATGGCCAAAGTTTGGACTACCACCTCAAGGCCCTCGAACTCTTTCGCAGCTCCGGTGACAAGAGCGGTGCTGCGATCCAGTCGTACAGCATGGGCACCATATTTGAGTATCAGGGACGGTACGGCGCGGCGCTCAAATCCAAAGAAGAGGCTCTCAAGACATTCAGGGAATTGCAGGACCGGAGTTTCTGGATGGCAGAAATCCTCAGCGGGTACGGCCATTCGCTAAGTCAGGTCGGGCGTTACGATGATGCGCAAAAAAATCTGGCCGAGGCTATGACCTTAGCCCAGGAACTGCAGAATAAGACATTGATCGCGCAAATTTTAAACTTTCAGGGAGACGCTTTCTTCTATCGCGGCGACATCAAGTCGGCGACGGATTTATTTTCGAAAGCTACCTCAGCAGCCTCGGGCGGCGCAGAGAAAGAGGTTGTCCTTTTGTCGAAACTTAACTCGGCGAAGTGCGTTGTTGAAGATAAGCACAACCACGCGGCCATTGCTCCTCTGAAGGCCCTGGTTCAGGAAGCCGATGCTGTGGGGTTGAAAAACATCTCCGCGGAAGCCGCTCTTGTCTTGGCCCAGGCACTGCTGAACGCTCGTCAGTATGCGGCTGCCAGAAAGGAACTTGAGACAAGTCTGAGGACCAGTGAAAAGCTGGGCCTGCAGGCCTTGCTCGCGCGAGGCCACTACTTGCTCGCTCGGACCCTTGAGCTTGCGGGAAGCGGCGGTGCCGCCGAAGCGGCACCCCACTATGCGGCTGCGCGTCGAATTCTGGAATCGATTCACCAGGAATCAGGCAGCGATAGCATTCTCATGCGCGAGGACTTGAGTTCGATTTCATCGCCGTCCGTCCAGAAGCCTTAAGAAGCCCGCGGCTAAGGCTAAGGTAGCAAGGTGACGTCGCGACTCTGCGGAGGGAACTTGCTCCCGAACACTGTGATGGTATATGTGCCGGGCGCGAGCCCTTCGGTGCTCAAGTCGAATTCGTTCACTCCATCCTTGTGGTCCCAATGGAATTTGTTTCCTTCTTCCTTATTCCGTAGCGGTGGGAAAACAGTATTGCCGGTTGTGAGGTCGACGGTCGAGAGCGAGAGACTCGCCGTCTTATCCCGGATGGGCGTCCCCGAGTTGGCGACGCAAGGGCCGCTCGGGAACAATCGGAATGACACTTCAATTTCCTGCCCGACGGTGAATGTTTGACCCTCCATGGCCGGGGACACCCAGCAGTAAGAATCGTTTTCCGTAAGGGGCTCGTCGAGTGCAGCTACGCTCGATAGGCCCGGAAGCTTCCCTATCATGGTCGGGTCAGCAGTCGGAGACGAAGTCAGAGTCAGAGTCGGAGACGGAGACGGCGACGGCGACGAAGCCGGAAACGTGGAATAGCCCGTTAAGATGTTCTCTCTATAGACCGCTGTGGCGTTGTCACCGGGCGCATGACCGAAGGCGGGATTGTTGATTGGCTGAGAGGTTTGGTACCTGAGCGTGAGGGTTATCAGTCGTTTATAATCGATGTTCTTGACGGGCACGCCGTTCGGGCCGCTCTTATTCCCTGAAAAATCGTATTCATCGCATTGGAGTCCATTAGTATCGTATGTCACGCATACGGTGCCTGGAGGGAACTCGTTCGGATCTCGCGGGTCGATCGTATGATTTACAGTTACCGTGAGCGTGAAGGTCGTCAGCACGGTGTCGAATTGAACGATGAGACGTCCGTCACCAAAAAATTCGTAGGTGTTCGTGGTGTTGGTCGGACTGAACGTGTTCGTGCAAGACGGCACCTCACCTTCACTGAAGCATGTAGCTGCCCAAGATTGGGTACCAAACAAAGCAAACGCAAGTATAAGGAACGCAGATATCCGCTTAGACATAATCGTACCTCCTGTTGTGTGGCCGTGAACAAGTCCCGATGGGAAAACCAGGCGGTCAGGAAACGGAAGAGTCCCGTAAATAGGGCCAGCTAGAGGGATATCGAAACCCTAAGGGGACCCTTAGGTGCCATCGCCGACGCGAGCATATCCATGTCTTACGGGATAGCTAGTGGGTCAATACCCTAATTTGGGGTAGGGAAATCTAGTAAGTCCTGTAGTTCTTTGGAGTCGGCATGTTACATCAGTACAGATCTGCCCCCCGCAACCAAACTTTTCTTTCTCTTCAAACAATTTTCCTCATGAGCC
>Ga0137418_10002034_pt1 | contig 18583 bp, 17 predicted proteins | sample CZODoug3_1_2_16f_FD_122242 | JGI IMG/M metagenome (GOLD analysis project Ga0137418, IMG submission 122242) | Vadose zone soil fungal communities from Angelo Coast Range Reserve, California, USA - CZODoug3_1_2_16fungal (Hybrid Assembly) | ecosystem: Environmental > Terrestrial > Soil > Vadose... | reverse complement strand
ACGAGCGGGTCGCCGTCCATGATGCGCTTCACCACTTCCTTCTTGGCGGCTCCACCGAACATGACCTTGATGTCCTTCCGGCCGGACTCCTTGTACGCCTGGAGCGCGCCCTCCAGCATGTCGTCGTCGGCGGTGTAGACCGCGTCGATGTTCTTGTACTTCGCCAGGTAGTTCTCCATCACCGCGAGGGCCTTCTCCTTGTTCCAGTTGCCAGGCTGCGAATCGAGCACCTTGATGCCCGGGTACTTCGCGGCCACGTCCTTGGCGGTCTTCGTGCGCAGGTCGCTGATCACGCTCGGCACGCCCTCGATGAGGACGATGTTGCCCTTGTAACCCAGGTCCTTGGCGATCCACTCCATGGCCTGGCGGGCGTACGACTCGTCGTCGTTGGAGAGATAGACGTCGTAGACGGGCTTCGTGACGCCGCGATCCAGGACCACGACGTACACGCCCTTTCCGTAGGCCTTCTCGACCACGGGCGTGAGCGGGGCCGACTCGAAGGGGAAGACCACGATCCCGTCGACGCCCTGCACCAGCATGTCTTCGACGTCCGCCACCTGCTTGGTCACGTCGCCGGAGGTCTTGAAGACGAAGTCGACGTTGGGATCCTTCTTCTTCCAGTCGTCCATCGACTTCTTCGCCCACCAGTTCGCGCCGCCCATCCAGCCGTGGTCCGCCGTCGGCATGGTGACGCCAATCTTGATCTTCTTCGTGGCCGCGGTCTGGCCGGAGGCTGTGCCCCCGATCGCCGCAAGAACCACAATGAACACCGCCGTTACCAACTTCTTCATGGTTGCCTCCATGGGAGTACTCCTACTGCCGTTGCCGTTGGATGAACACCGCCCCGATGATCACAAGGCCCTTCACGGTGCCCTGCAGGTATGGGGAGATGCCCACCATGTTGAGCATGTTGTTGATGACGCCAAGGGTGATCGCGCCGACCACCGTGCCCCAGACGGTGCCTCGACCGCCGGACATGGACGTGCCGCCGATGATGACCGCGGCGATCGCATCCAGCTCGTAGTTGACGCCGAGCGTGGAGGAGCCGACCGAGTTGAAGCGCATGGCGATCAGCACCGCCGAGACGCCGACCATGAGGCCGGTCACCGTGTACGCGGCAAGCCGGGTCGTGTCCACGTTGATGGCCGAATACCTCGCGACCCGCGAGTTCGAGCCCACCGCGCGGGTGTAGCGTCCGTACCTCGTCCTCTTGAACACGAAGGCGAGCACCGCCGCCAGGCCGAGCAGGATCAGCGCCGGCAGCGGGACCCCCAGGGGCGCGGAGGACCCCAACTCGCCGAAAAGGGACGACGCGGAGCGGAACTCGCCCGCGTTCGCCATGTACAGCGAGAGGGAGCGGAACAATGCCATGGTCCCCAGGGTGACGATGAAAGGAGCGATCCGTCCCTTCGTCACCAGCAATCCATTCGCCAGGCCACAGGCGAGCCCGGCGAGGACGGCGCACGCAATCGCCCCCGCGACTGCAGTCCCCTGGGCCAGGCCCGCGTCGGACGCAGCGTTCAGCACGATCATGGCGAGGGAGCCGACGAAAGCGGCCATCGAGCCAACGGAGAGATCGATTCCGCCCGAAACGATGACGAAGGTCATCCCGAGCGCGATGATCCCGGTGTAGGAGACCTGCCGGATGATGTTGAGCAGGTTCTGCCACTGCAGGAAGAAGGGGCTCAGCAGCGCGGACACGATGGACAGGATCGCCAGCGCGGCGAACGCTGCGTAGCGCTCCTTTTCCACGCGCTGCAAAAAGGCCAGGGTCGCGCTCATGCGTTCGCGCCCGCCTGGAGGCCCGTGGCCAGGTACATGATCTCGCGCTCCTGCACCGCCTCACCCTCGAGCTCGCCGACGATCCGCCCTTCGCGCATGACCAACACGCGGTCGCACATTCCGATGATCTCTTCCAACTCGCTCGAGATCAGGATGAGGGCGGTTCCTTTCCCCGCCAGCTCCGAGAGGAAAAGGTAGATCTCCTGTTTCGCGGCCACGTCGACGCCGCGCGTAGGCTCGTCGACGATCACCACGCGCGGGCCGGGGTCGAGCGTCTTCGCCAGCGACACCTTCTGCTGGTTCCCGCCGGACAGCGACTCGAGCGGGGCGTCCAGATCGCCTGCCTTGATGCCGAAGCGCTGGCGCCAGGTCCGCGCTTTCGCGCTCTCCTTTTCGTGGTCGACGACGAAAGCGAAGGACATGTAGTCCCTGAGGGAAACGAGAGTCATGTTCTCCGCGATCCCGAAGCCGGTGAGGATGCCCGATCCCTGACGATCCTCCGAAAGGTAGCCCAGACCGCGGCGCACTGCCTGGTCGGCGTTCCTGGCCTTGGCGTCCTCGCCACCGATGCGCACCACCCCCGATGAGGGCCGCAATCCCATCAGCGCCTCTGCGACCTCCGTCCGTCCCGCCCCGACGAGACCGGCGAAGCCGAGGATCTCGCCCTCTCTCGCCGTGAAGGACACGTCGGCGAAGGCGCCCGGCGAGCTCAGCCCACGGACTTCCAGTACCACCGATCCCGCGGCCTCCCTCTTGGGCGGATAGATCTCCCGAAGCTCGCGGCCGACCATGCAGCGTGCCATTTCCGCCGGTTCGATTTCGGCGATGGGCGCTTCGCGGACCAGCTCCCCGTCCTTGAGGACGATCACCCGGTCGCAGATGGCCTTCACCTCCGCGAGCTTGTGCGAAACGTACACCAGCGCCATGCCGCGCGCCTTGAGCGATCGCATCAGCGCAAAGAGCCGGTCGATCTCCCGCCGGGTGAGCATGGTGGTCGGTTCGTCCAGGATCAGCAGACGCGCGTCGAAGGCCAGCGCCTTGCCGACCTCCACCAGCTGCTTCTGCGCCGCGCTCAGGCTGTCGATCCGGTCCTCGGGCGACACGTTTGCGCCGAGCTCTGCGAGCAGCTCCGCGGTCCGGGCGCGCATCCGGGCGCGGTCGAGCAGCCAGCCAAACTTGAGCAGCTCGGCCCCCAGGAAAACGTTCTCTTCCACGCTCAGGTCCGCGGCGAGATTGAATTCCTGGGGAACGATGCTCACGCCTGCGCGCCGCGCGTCCGACGGGGAATCGAACGCGATCGGCCGCCCTTCGAGCTCGAGCGTGCCGGAGGTCGGCTCGTAGATGCCGGAGAGGATCTTCATGAAGGTCGATTTCCCCGCCCCATTCTCGCCGATCAGCCCGAGGACCTCGCCACGGCGGATCTCTGCGTCAGCGTCGCGGAGCACCGCGTGGCCGGCGAATTCCTTCCGCAGCCGGCGAACCCGGAAGAGCGGATCCGTCATGGATGGTTCGTGATACGACCATGCCGTTCGCGTGTCAAAACGCCCCCCTCGCTCGCGCCGAAACGGATCATGAGCGCGTTGGGATCACGGTCGCAACCTGCGCAGTTCAATCCTTGCAGTTCCCCGGCCCCTTCAGTTGAACTGCGCGGCGCCTTGGAGTGTTCTACGCGGCATGCCCCTGATCCCCGCAGCCCTGGCCCTTGCCGCGCTCGCAGCGGGGCTGGATGCTCCAGGCGGGGCCGAGCAGGCACGGCCCCCCGCCGAGACTGAGTTGCCGTCCCAGGCCCCAACCGTGCGCTGGATCCACAGGCCGTCCGCCGGCGGCGAGCTCGCGCTCACGGCTCGGATCGAGTTCGCGCGGCCGTTGCGAAGCGGCGATCTCTCGGTGACCGTTCCCTCGGGGCTGCGCCTGATCGAAGGTCCAGTTGCCTTGAAGGTGACGGCTCCGCAGGACCTCTCGCCCGTCGAGGTCGCATATCGCTTCGCCGTCGACGGCCCGGTCTCCGCGGATCTCGTCGTCGCTTTCGATGCGGGCGGGATGCACACCGAGGACGCTTGGCGTCCTGCGCCTGGACCGAGGGCGCCTGCCGGCGACGGCAAGATCCCTCCGCGAGAGCGCGGCGCACGGCACTGACACCGTCTGGACACCCGCGAGAGTTTCGACGCGCCGCTTCATTGACATCGCCATCGCCTGGCGACCAAAAGGTCGCCACCTCTGCGGAGCGACGTGTGCTCCGTTGACCGTAGGGGAAGCTGGCAAACCATGAAGGGGGAATCACCGATGAAGACCAGCCTCTGGCGCGCACTTTGTCCCATCCTCATCGTCGCCGTCGCGGGCGACGGCCTGTCCTTCGTCTCGGCGGCCTGGGCGGAGCCGCTCACGGATGAATTCTTCGAACCGGACGACAAGGAGCCAACGCCTTCCGGCGTGCTCGACTTCCGGACGATGACCTTCGGAACCGGCCTGACCGAATGTCCGCAGGCCGGCATCCCACGCGATTGGCCACGGCCGCTGGATCAGCGCGAAAAGGACGCCATCGAGCGGCTCAGTGGCGAGGGGGACGACATCCGCCTGAACCTCGACTACAGCTGCTTCGCTCAGGACGAGACCAGCATCGCCATCAATCCGACCAACCCGCGCAACGTCGTTGGCGGCGCGAACGATTACCGCCTCGGCTGGGGCAGCTCCGGGTTCTACGCGACCACCGAGCTGGGACGCAGCTGGTACGGCGACATCCGGCCATTCCCGACTCCGAACAACGGCGACGACCACATCGACGGTGGCGGCGACCCGGCGGTCGTCTTCGATCGCGAGGGCATCGTGTACTACGCCGACCTGCACTTCGATCGCCTCAGCGACACCAGCGGCATCTTCGTCTCGCGTTCGACCAACGGCGGCTTCACCTGGACCCGTCCCTGTGTCTCCCTGGGGACGACCGACGCCAACGCGGTTTGCGGCGGCAACGGCGATCCACGCCAGCCCGGCGACGGCACGGTGGTCTTCACCAACGATCCGGACAAGACGCTCAACGGTAGCGTGCCCAGCCACGACAAGGAATACATCGCGGCGGGTGCAAGGCCGGCGGGAGTGGCTCCGGTCTGCTTCGCGCCGATCAGCAAGACGCCGATCCCGGCGGGCTCGCCCGGCTGCCCCAACTCGAACATCGGCGTGGACCGCCTCTACGTGACGTGGACGATCTTCTTCGGCCCCACGGCGACGATCAACATCAGCTACTCGGACGACCGCGCACGGTCATGGTCTCCGGTCCGCGTGATCAGCGGAAGCGCGCCGTTCTGCGTCGGCGGGCGGGCGAGCGATTGCGACGCGAACCAGTACTCCACCCCGACGGTCAATCCCACCACCGGATACCTCTACGTAGCCTTCGAGAACTTCAATACTCCGGACGAGAACCAGTACCTGCTCGTCCGCTCCAAGGACGGCGGCAACACCTTCGAGGGGCCCTTCTTCGTCACCCCCGTGTTCGACGTGAATTACCCGACCGGCAACCGGAACCGTCCCGACTGCATCGCGCGTGGCCAGGGCGGCTCGAGGCGCGTGCTCACCAACTCCTGCTTCCGCGTGAACGCCGGCGGGAACGTGGTGGTCGACAAGCGCGGAGGAAAGTTCGCCGATGACCTGTACCTGGTGATCTCGGACAACCGGAACGGAACGGTGGTCAGCTCGAACACCGACGTGTTCCTCTTCAAGTCGACTGACGGTGGAACGACCTGGGTCGGGCCGACGCGCGTCAACGACGATCGCTCGCTCCAGCCGGCGAATCGCAATTGCCAGCGGCCCACCTCGACGCAAGGCACCTGCCCGACGCTCGACACCGGCAACGACCAGTGGTTCCCCTGGGTGGACATCGGACCGTACGGAGACATCAACGTGGTGTTCATGGACCGCCGTCTCGACACCAATTCGACCGCGAGCGAGTGGCCGACGAGCCGGACGCGGCCGGGCAATTACCTCACCTGGTTCTGGGGGGCGACGTGCCGGGTGACCAAGCCCGACTCGCGCGAGTGCACCGCCCCGACCGCGGTCGTCACCACCCAGCCCGGGGCAGAGATCGACCCTGGAAACGATCCCTTCCCGGAGCAAACGGTGTTCCCGTTCCGCAACTTTACCCTCTCCGACGTTCCCTCCAATCACGATTACTCCTTCCGGGCCGGCCTCTTCATCGGCGACTACAACAACGTGGCGATCGGGCCCGACAACCAGGCCTGGGCGTTCTGGACAGACTCGCGCAACGGCCGGTCCTCGCGCCGCCAGGTCGGGCGCAACCCGGCGTGCGAGCAGTCGGACGTGTTCGCGGAGATCTACGACGCGCGCGAAGGCGACCGGCGCGGGCGCGCTCAGCGGACCGACGAGCTGTTCCTCGTCGCCGAGTGCCCGAGCGGCACCGTAGATCGCCGCAACGACGACAACGATCATCAGGGCCACCACTAGTCGGTCACGCGAGGGGCGTACAGACCCGCCCCTCGCGTAGCCGGTCAGCGGACGGACAGCGAAGGCCGCCGGTTGAGAACGTCAGGGTCGAATCCGGCGGTGCGCTTGTACGAGCGCGAGATCTCCAGCAGCTCCGCCTGGCTGATGACCGCGTCGAGACTCCCGAACCCGTCCGGCGCCCGCTCCTCGACGACATCCATGCATCGCTCCGGCCCTACCTGGCGGTTTGCCTGCACGATGGCGGCAGTGGCTGGCCGGCGGACGGCATCGTAGCTCACCACGGCCGCCTCTACTGAAGCCTGCAGCGCGAGCTCCCGTGCGAGCACGCGCGCGTCGATGATGGCCTGCGACGCTCCGTTCGAACCGACGGGGAACATGGGATGGGCCGCATCTCCGAGCAGCGTCACCCGGCCGAAGCTCCAGGTCGGAAGCGGGTCGCGATCCACCATCGGGTACTGGTAGATGGCCTGGGCGCGGCGAATCATCGCAGGAACGTCGAGAAACTCGAACACGAACGAGGCGAATGGCTCGATCACCTGATCGGCGCGCGCCGTGTGTTCCCAGTCCTGCAGCGGCATCGGCTGATCGGACGCGTTCTTGAGCTCGGCAACCCAGTTGATCAGCGCCCGGCGGCCCTCCTCGTGCCGTTTCGAGATGGGATAGACCACCATCCGCCTGCCGAAATGACCCGCCATGATCATGGTGCGGCCGGTGAGAAATGGCTTGCCGGGAGTCACCCCTCGCCACATGGTGATCCCGTTCCATTTCGGCGGCCCTTCATCGGGGTGGAAGGCGCGCCTCACGGCGGAATGGATGCCGTCGCAGCCCACCAGGACGTCCCCTTCGTCCCGGGACTGATCCCCGAACTCGGCCCAGACGTGGTCCTTCTCCTGGCCGAAGCGGACCAGGTGATGCCCAGTGTGGACATGGGCGGCACCGATGCGCTCGGCGACCGCGCGGTGGAGGATGCCCAGCAGCTCGCCACGGTGGATGGAGAACTGCGGCCAGCGGTAGCCGGCGGCGAGGCCGCGCGCTTCTGCCCAGATGCGCTGCCCTCGTCTCGAGTAGTAGGCAAGCTCGCCGGTGGGGATTCCGGTTCCGTACAGATCGTCCAGCAGCCCGAGCTCGGTCAGCTCGCGCACCGCGTGCGGCAGGACGTTGATGCCCACGCCCAGCTCCCGCAGGGCCGGCGCCGATTCGTGGATCTCAATCTCCCCAAGGCCGGCGTCGTGTAGCGACAGCGCCAGCGCCATCCCTCCGATGCCTCCGCCGACGATCACGCATCTCATGACCGCCGCCGCATCAGCTCGCTCAACCGGTCCGCTGCGGCGCGCAGGGGCGGCAAGAACCGCTTCACCATCTGCTGCGGCGACGTCCGGTTGGCCTGGCCGCTGACGTTGAGCGCGGCCAGGATGCGGCCGCTGCGCTCGCGGATCGGCGCGCTGATCGAAACCAGCCCCTCCTCCAACTCCTGGTTGACCAGGGCCCAGCCGCGGACGCGCACCTCGGCGACCAGCCTGCGCAGCTCGGCGCGCTCCGTTACCGTGCGGAGCGTGCGCGCCTCGATCTTGGATCTGCGCAGGATGGAGTCGACCTCGGCATCGTCCAGTCCCGAGAGGAGGACCCGCCCCATCGACGTGCACCACGCCGGCAGCCTGCTGCCTGGACCCAGGCTGATGGTCATGATCTTGTGGGTCGGAACGCGGAGCACGTAGACGATGTCGGTGCCGTCGAGGACCGAGGCGGAGCTGGACTCGTGCACCTCCTCGACCAGCGCTTCCATGATCGGCTCGGCAAGGTTCCAGAACGGCATCGAAGAGAGGTAGGCGAATCCCAGATCGAGGATGCGCGCGGTGAGGCGGAACTGCCGCCCCTCGGCGGCCACGTATCCCAGCTGGGCGAGAGTCAAGAGGATGCGGCGCGCGCCTGCCCGCGTCAGACCGGTTGCCGCCGCCACTTCGGAGAGCGTCATCGACGGCCGCTCGGAGCTGAAGGCGCGGATCACCGAAAGCCCGCGCGCAAACGACTGTACGTAGGCGTCCCCAGGGGTGAGGAATGGCTCGGCGCCGTTCATGTCTCGCGGATGCTAGTCAATGTTCGCATCTCGAACAAGCGTTCGCGTGGCGAAGGAGACGCTTGACCCGCTCCCCCGGCAGACCTAGGCTCCGCACCCTGCGCGGAGGTGCGGCATGGGCCGGTACACGACGGTCACCGGATCGCTCGACAAGTTCGAGAGGGGCCAGCTCACCATCATCGACGACGACCCCAAGCACTACTGCTACTCCAACGTCTTCGAGGTCGCGTCGAAGTCGAAGCCGTACGACAAGATCGCGGTGGCCAGGAACCTCGAGTACGTGATCGAGGCCATCCGCGCCGAGGGCACCTCCGATTGGCTCGCGTGCAACCACGACGAATTCGTAGTGGTGATGGACGGCGAGGTCACCATCTCGTTCGCGGAGCCGGGCGCCGCCGCGCCGCCTCAGGGAAAAGACGGAACCCAGCGCCTTTCCGGCCCGCCCAAGGGCAAGAAGATGGGCCGCATCCATCTGAAGCGCGGCCACCAGGCGCTGCTCCCCAAGGGGGCCGCGTACCAGTTCAGCGCGGCCCGCCCCTCGGTCATGATCCAGCAGACCATCCTCGGCGAGCTGACGCAGCAGAAGTGGGCGGAGATCTGCACTTCCTGAAGGAGACGGCCATGGCAATGCCGGAATCCCAAGCAGTCCGACGCCCCGCGAAGGCGCCAGAGTTCAAGGTCGTGATGAGCGAGCCGGACCCGAAGACCGGGTTCCGCGCCTTCGAGTTGGGCGAGTTCCATTTCCTCCGAGACGAATACTTCGTCCACGTCAGCTGGCCCACCAAGCGCGGCCGTCTCGAGCACCGCATCTCGGCCGACGCGTTCCTGCGCGCGTTGATGCGCGACGTGGCCTGGGGCTTCTTCTACGGCTGGGTGAACTTCGACGCGATGTTCGGCAGCCGCAACCTGTACGGCCGGGTGGAGTTCTTCGCCGGCCGGTACCACGAGGCGTACCACAAGGCAGGTCTGTCCTACGTGGAGGAGTTCGACTCGCCCTTCGCAATGGCCACCTGCAAGGCCATCCTTCGCGACTGGTGCAACGCTGGATTCGATCCCTTCGCCGCTCCGGAGGAGACGGGTGCGAGCTGGGCCGGTACGAAGAAAGGCGACAACGTCGCAGCCATCGAGCGGACTCGCGTCGCCACCAAGCGGATGCCTGGCCTGTTCGGCGACTCTCCGCTCCGCGACGACCTGCCGGTGAATCGTGCCTTCGCCGACGTACCGCAGGACGATCCGGTGATCGAAGTCGAGCCCGGCTTCGAGGGCAAGCTGCACGGCTTCAACCTCTTCAAGTACCTCTCCCGATCCGACGTCACCTGGAACCCGTCGGTCACCTCGGTCTGCCGGGAGTCGCTCTTCTGTCCCACCACCGAGGAATACATCCTCCCCATCATCCACGGGAACGACCGGGTCGAGTGGTTCGTGCAGCTCACGGACGAGATCGACTGGGAGGTCTCCGACAAGGAGACCGGCAAGCCCCGCGCCCGCGTGCTGATGCGCGCCGGCGACGTTGCCTCCATGCCGGCCGACATCCGCCACCAGGGGTTCGCCACCAAGCGCTCCATGCTGCTGGTCTGGGAGAACGCGCGCATGGATCTGCCCAAGCTCTACGAGACGGGGCAGCTCAAGCCGTACCCGGTCGAGTTCTGAGATGCGGCCTCGGGCGGGGATCGAGGTCTGCTCCCTGGACCGATTCGCAGACTGAGAGGTCCGGATGGAGATCCAGCAGCGGCTCTACATCGGCGGCAAGTTCGTGCCGGCGGAGGACGGCGCCACACTGCCCTCGCTCAACCCGCACGACAACACGCCGCTCGCCGATGTGTCGATGGCCGGGAAGGCGGACATCGACAAGGCGGTGGAGGCGGCGCGCGCCGCCTTTCCGCGCTGGAGCCGCCTCGCTGCCGCCGAGCGGGGCCACCTCTTGCTCAAGCTCGCCGACAAGATCGAGGAGCGAGCCGAAGAGCTGGCGCGCCTGGAGACGCTCGACACGGGCCACCCGCTGCGCGATACGCGCGGCGTCGATACGCCGCGCACCGCCGCAACGTTCCGTTACTTCGGCGGCATGGCCGACAAGTTCGAGGGTTCGGTCATCCCAGTGGAAGCGGGCTTCCTCAATTACCTCCTGCGCGAGCCGCTCGGCGTGGTCGGGCAAGTGGTGCCGTGGAACTTCCCGCTCATGTTCACCAGCTGGAAGATGGCGCCCGCCCTCGCCGCCGGGAACTGCGTGGTGATGAAGCCCGCCGAGCTGACCCCCCTCTCCAGCCTGCGGATGGCCGAGCTCATGGCCGAAGTCGGCTTCCCCGACGGCGTGGTGAACATCGTGCCGGGTCTCGGCGCGGTGGCGGGGCAGTACCTCGCAGAGCATCCAGGAGTGGCCAAGATCGCCTTCACCGGCTCGACCGCCACAGGACGCCGCATCGTCCAGGCGTCCGCCGCCAATCTGAAGAAGGTGCAGCTCGAGCTGGGGGGCAAGGGCGCCAACATCGTCTTCGACGACGCGAATCTCACCGCGGCGGTGAACGGCTCCGCTTTCGCCATCTTCCACAACCAGGGCCAGGCTTGCGTGGCGGGTTCGCGTTTGCTCTTGCAGGAGAAGATCGCGGAGGCGTTTCTCGCCCGCTTCGTGCCGCTGGCGAAGTCGATCAGGCTCGGCAACCCCATCGAACCGGCCACCGAGATGGGCCCGCTCACCTCCACCATGCATCGCGACCGCGTCCTCTCCTACGTGCAGGTGGCGAAGGACCAGGGCGGCGAGGTCCTGCTGGGGGGAAAGCCGCCCGAACGCCCCGAGCTTTCACGCGGCTGCTACGTCGAGCCGACGGTGGTCCGGGCCCGGCCGGCCGACCGCGTCTGCCAGGAAGAGGTGTTCGGGCCATTCGTCACCGTCACCACCTTCCGCGGTGACGATGAGGCCCTCGCCATCGCCAACGGCACCGAGTACGGCCTGGGCGGCGGCCTGTGGACCGCGAACATCCAGCGCGCGCACAGGTTCGCCCGCGAGCTGAAGAGCGGCATGGTCTGGATCAATTGCTACAAGCGCGTGAACCCCGCCTCGCCGTTCGGCGGCACCGGCAGCTCGGGCTACGGGCGGGAGATGGGATTCGAAGTCATGCGCGAGTACACGCAGACCAAGTCCGTCTGGGTGAACGTCGACGCGCAGATCCCACCCTATTATCCGCGCCAGGATTGAGCATGGTGGACAAGACCGTCGTCTCCCTGGAAGCCGCCGTCGCCGACGTCCGCGACGGCGCCACAGTGATGATTGGCGGATTCGGCCTGGCCGGCCAGCCGGCCGCGCTGATCGACGCGCTGATCGCGCAGGGCGCGCGCGAGTTGACCGTGGTCAACAACAACGCCGGGAACGGCGAGCTGGGCCTGGCAGCCCTGCTCAAGGCGCGCCGGGTGCGGAAGATCATCTGTTCGTTTCCGCGGCAGTCCGATTCGCATGTCTTCGACGCGCTCTACCGCAAAGGAGAGATCGAGCTTGAGGTCGTGCCTCAAGGCAACCTCGCCGAACGCATCCGGGCGGCGGGAGCGGGAATCGGCGCGTTCTACACGCCCACCGGTCACGGCACGCTGCTCGCGGAAGGCAAGGAGACGCGCGTGATCGCGGGCCGCCCGCACGTGCTCGAATACCCGCTGGCGGCCGATTTCGCGCTGATCAAGGCACACCGCGGCGACCGGCTGGGGAACCTCGTCTACCGCAAGGCCGCGCGCAACTTCGGGCCGGTCATGGCGAGCGCGGCCGCCTGCACCGTGGCGCAAGTTGACGCGCTGGTCGAGGTGGGCGCGCTCGATCCGGAGGCCATCGTCACACCGGGCATCTTCGTCCGCAGGGTGGTGGCCGTCGCATGAAGCGCCTTTCCCGCGATCAGCTCGCCTCCCGTGTGGCGCGCGACATTCCCGAAGGCGCGTACGTCAATCTCGGCATCGGCCTGCCCACGCTGGTCGCCAACCATTTGCCTCCCGATCGCGAGATCTTCCTGCACAGCGAGAACGGCATCCTGGGCATGGGACCCGCGCCCGCCCCGGGTGAGGAGGATCCCGACCTGATCAACGCCGGCAAGCAGCCGGTGACGCTCCTGCCCGGAGGGTCCTTCTTCCACCACGCCGACTCGTTCGCGATGATGCGCGGCGGTCACCTCGACATCTGCGTCCTGGGCGCGTTCGAGGTCTCCGCCTCGGGGGATCTGGCCAACTGGCACACCGGGCAACCCGATGCGATCCCGGCGGTGGGAGGCGCGATGGACCTGGCCATCGGCGCGAAGCAGGTGTTCGTGATGATGGAGCACGTCACCCGGCAGGGCGAGAGCAAGATCGTCGAACGCTGCCGGTACCCGCTCACCGCCATCGGCTGCGTGGACCGCATCTACACCGATCTTGCAGTCATCGACGTCGGTCCGGACGGCCTGCACGTGCTGGAGATGGTGGGCGGACTCTCCTTCGCCGAGCTGCAGCGGCTCACGCGCGCGGCCCTCATTCCCCCACCGCAGGGCATGGTCGCATGACACTCAAGGAGGTTGCATGGCAACTCGCCGGTCATTGCTCAAGGCAGCTGCGCTCCTCACCCTGCCGCGCGTCGCGTTCGCCCAGAAGGGGCCCGTGCGCATCGGCTTCGTCTCGCCGCAAACCGGCCCTCTGGCGCCGTTCGGCGAGGCGGATCGGTTCACCATCGACCAGATGAACAAGCTGTTCGCGAAGGAGAAGACTCCCTTCCAGATCGTGCAGAAGGATAGCCAGTCGAGCCCGAATCGCGCGGGCGAGGTCGCGAACGATCTCATCCTGAAGGAGAAGGTCGACCTGGTGCTGGTGTCGTCGACGCCGGAGACCGCCAACCCGGTCTGCGACGCGTGCGAGCTGAACGAGGTCCCCTGCATCTCCACGGTCGTCCCGTGGCAGCCCTGGTTCTTCGGCCGCAAGGGCGACCCCGCCAAGGGTTTCGACTGGACGTACCACTTCTTCTGGGGCCTGGAGGACGTGATCGCGAACTTCCTGGCCGGCTGGAAATCGGTGCCGACCAACCGGGTGGTGGGCGGGCTCTTCCCCAACGACGGTGACGGAAACGCCTGGGGCGACAAGGAGCGCGGCTTCCCGGGTCCGCTGGCGAAGGAGGGCTTCACGCTGATCGATCCCGGCCGCTTCCAGAACATGAACAACGACTTCTCCGCACAGATCGCCGCCTTCAAGAAAGCAAGCGCGGAGATCGTGACCGGGGTGGTCATTCCTCCCGACGCAAAGACGTTCCTCACCCAGGCCCGGCAGCAGGGCCTGCGGCCCAAGGTGGTCACGCTCGGCAAGGCCCTGCTCTTCCCGGGCGCCATCGAGGCGCTCGGGGAGCTTGGCCAAGGGCTCTCGACCGAGGTGTGGTGGTCCCCTTCGCACCCGTTCAAGTCCTCGTTGACCGGGCAGACCGCGCGGCAGCTGGCGGACTCGTACGAATCGGGGACCAAGAAGCAGTGGACACAGCCCATCGGCTTCGCGCACGCGCTCTTCGAAGTGGCCGTGGACGCCCTCCGGCGCGCGAAGGATGCGCATGACAAGGTGGCGCTGCGCGACGCGGTGGCGGCGACGCAGCTCGCCACGGTGGTGGGCCCGGTCAAGTGGGGTGGCCAAGGACCCTTCAAGAACGTGTCGAAGACGCCGCTGGTGCTGGGCCAATGGGTGAAGGGCAAGAAGCATCGGTACGAGCTGGTCATCGTCAACAACCACGCCGCCCCCGAGATCCCCGTCGGCGGCAAGCTCCAGCTGATCTCCTGAGGATGTCCCCGATCCTCTCCGTGGCGGCGGTCTCGAAGAGCTTCGGCGCCCTCCGGGTGCTCGATGGTCTCTCGCTCTCCGTGATGGAGGGCGAGACGCTCGGAGTGCTGGGGCCGAACGGCGCCGGAAAGACGACCCTGCTGAACCTGGTCACGGGCGAGCTGCGGGCGGACGCCGGGCGGATCCAATTCGCGGGCCAGGACGTCGCTCGAGAGCCGCCGCACCGCCGCTGCCGGCTCGGCATCGGACGGGCCTACCAGGTCCCCCGGCCGTTCGGGGCAATGACGGTGTTCGAGAACCTGATCGTGGCGGCCGCATTCGGCTCCCAGCGGCACGAGAAGGAGACGTATGCCGGCGTCGTCGAGATCCTTCGTGATACCGGCTTGCTGCAGAAAGCGAATTGGCTGGCGGGTAGCCTCACCCTGCTCGATCGCAAGCGCCTGGAGCTCGCGCGCGCTCTCGCCACCCGGCCGCGGCTCCTGCTGCTCGACGAGATCGCCGGCGGGTTGACCGAGCACGAGTCGGTGGACCTCGTCGAGGAGCTCCGCCGGATCAAGCGGCAAGGGGTGACGATGCTGTGGATCGAGCACGTGGTGCACGCGCTCGTCGCCGTCGCCGACCGGCTGTTGGTGGTCAACTTCGGGCGGAAGCTGGCCGAGGGCGCACCCGCGGCAGTGATGGGCGATCCGGAGGTGCAGCGCGTCTACCTGGGGCTCGCGGCCTGAATGGCGCTCCTCTGCACCCGCAGGCTCGAGGCGTACTACGGCGACTTCCAGGCGTTGTTCGGCGTGGACTTCGAGATCGACGCCGGCGAGGTGGTGGCGCTGGTCGGCGCGAACGGCGCCGGCAAGTCCACCTTCCTCAAGACCGTCTGCGGACTCTTGCCGGCGCCGCGAGGCGCTGTCGCGTTCCTCGGCGAGGAGATCGGTGGGCTCCCTGCTGCGAAGATCGTCCGCCGGGGAATTGCGCTGGTGCCTGAAGGCCGCCGGCTGTTCCCCAGCCTCTCGGTGGAGGAGAACCTGCGCATGGGCGCGTACGTGAAGCGCGCCGGCCCCTGGCGTCTCGAATCGGTGTACCGGCTGTTCCCGAGGCTCGAGGAACGGCGAGCGGCCTCCGCCACCGCTCTCTCCGGAGGCGAGCAGCAGATGGCGGCGATCGGCCGCGCGCTGATGGGCAACCCGCGCCTGCTGATCTGCGACGAGCTGTCGCTCGGCCTGGCACCCGTGGTCGTGAAGGAGATCTACCAGGCGTTGGCCACGGTCTGCCGCGACGGGCTCACTGCCGTGATCGTGGAGCAAGACGTTGCCGTCGCGCAGCGGGTGTCGCGGCGCATGTACTGCATGCAGGAGGGACGGATCACATTGTCGGGGGTCTCCGGCGAGCTGACCCGCGAGCAGATCTCCCAGGCCTACTTCGGCGTGTAAACGATGCTGAGCTTCATCGACACCATCCTGCAGGGCATCCTTCTCGGTGGCCTTTACGCGCTCTTCGCCCTGGGCCAGTCGCTCCTCTTCGGCGTGATGCGGCTCACCAACACCGCCCATGGCGACTTCATCATCCTGGCCGCGTTCGCGGCCTCTTCGCTCGCGCTGGCAATCGGGCTGCCAGCCGCAGCGGCGCCCTGGGCCGCCTTGCTCCTTCTCTTGCCGCTCTCGTTCGGAGCTGGTTACGCCTTGCAACGCTTCGTGCTCAACGGGACGCTGGGCAGGGATCCGCTGCCGTCGCTGGTGGTGACGTTCGGGCTGGCCATCGTCATCCAGAATGCGCTACAGGAGATCTTCACCGCCGATCCACGCTCGATCGACTCGGGAGGCCTCAACACCGCCAGCCTGAGTCTCTTCGGGGGCCTTTCGGTCGGGGTGCTGCCGCTGCTCATCTTCGCCGCAGCGGTCGTGCTGACTTGCAGCCTGCAGCTCCTCTTCGATCGGACCGATCTGGGCCGGGCGTTCCGGGCGGTGAGCGACGACCGCGAGGCCGCGGAGATGATGGGCATCGATCACCGCCACGTTTACGCGTTGGCCACCGGCATCGCCTTCCTCCTGGTCGCGGTGGCGGGCACGCTGCACGGCATGAAGACCACCGTCTCGGCCTCCGACGGACCGGCGCTCCTCCTTTACGCCTTTGAGGCGGTGATCATCGGCGGCATGGGATCCTTCTACGGGACGCTGGCAGGCGGATTGATCCTTGGCGTGACCCAGGACGTCGGTTTCCGCATCGACCCGGGCTGGGGTATCTGGTCGGGCCACGTCGCCTTCCTTGCGATGTTGCTGCTCAGGCCCAGTGGGCTCTTCCCGAGGACGCGGTGACGCCCTCCTTCACCGTAGCCCGCGCCACGCGCGCCAGCCGCCTCGGCGGCGTGATCGCCGTGGCACTGGTCCTCGGGCTCGCCAGCTTCCCCTTCTGGGCCGACGCGGGTTGGATGCGCGACTTCGACGAGATGGCTTGCTACTTCATCTTCGCGCTGATGTGGAACCTGCTTGCGGGCTATGGCGGGCTGGTCTCGATCGGACAGCAGGCCTTCTTCGGGCTCGGCGGCTACGCTCTGCTGGTGTTGGGCAATCACGCACAGATGAATCCGTTCCTTGCGGTACCGCTCGCGGCGTTGGTCGCGCTCGCCGTCGCCTGGCCGGTCTCCCGGATTGCGTTCCGCTTGCAGGGTGGGTACTTCGCCATCGGCACCTGGGTGATCTCGGAGGTGTTCCGCCTCTCGATCGCCAACGTCTCGGCCGTCGGCGGCGGCTCCGGCACCAGCCTCACCGCGCTGCGCGGAATCCCCCGCGCGACCCGCGAGTCGGTGACCTTCTGGCTCTGCCTCGCTGGCGCCACCGCTGCGCTGGCCTTGGCCTACGCGGTCCTGCGCTCGCGGCACGGACTGGCATTCCTGGCCCTGCGCGACAGCGAGATCGCCGCTGAAAGCCAGGGCGTCGACGTCGCCCGGACGAAGGCCTTTCTTTACCTGACCGCCGCGTTCGGCGCGGGCCTGGCTGGCGCGCTCTACTTCCTGGGAAACCTGCGCATCTCGCCGGACGCCGCGTTCACGGTGAACTGGAGCGCGTTCTCGATCTTCATCGTCCTGGTGGGCGGAGTGGGCACGCTGGAGGGCACCATCGTCGGGATCGTCCTGTTCTACCTGCTGAACAAGCTGTTCTCGAGCTATGGGACCTGGTACCTGGTCGGCCTCGGCCTCCTGGCGGTGGTGGTGGTGCTCAAGCTCCCGCATGGGCTCTGGGGCTTCGTTTCGGCGAAGTTTGACCTGCACCTCTTCCCGGTGCAGCGCCGCTTGATTCTTCCCGAGAAGGAATGAACGTGCGCAACCTGACGGAAGCCAATCTGACCGAGGCCGTCCTCGCGCGAACGGCGGGCTGCAAGGACCCCCGGACGCGGAGGATGATCCAGAGCGTCATTCGCCATCTGCATGAGATCGTCCGCGAACTGGAACCCACTCCCAGGGAGTGGCTGGCTGCGATCCAGTTCCTCACCGACACGGGGAAGATGTGCGACGAGAAGCGGCAGGAGTTCATCCTCCTCTCCGACACGCTGGGGATCTCCATGCTGGTCGACGCGATCAACAACCGGATGACCGCCGGGGGCACCGAGAGCTCCGTGCTTGGCCCCTTCTACGTCGATGGCGCGCCAGTCCGCGAGCGCGGGACCGATCTGGCGGCCGGCGATCCAGGCGAGACGGCCACCTTCCGAGGCCGTGTCCTGACTGCCGGAGGAGGACCGGTTGCCTCCGCCCTCCTCGACGTCTGGCAGACGTCGGCGAACGGGTTCTACGACATCCAGGATCCTTCGCAGCCGCCGATGCACCTGCGGGCACGGTTCCAGACCAGCGCCGACGGCCGCTATGAGTTCCACACCTTGAAACCCGTCAGCTATCCGATCCCGACCGACGGCCCGGTGGGCATGCTGCTCGCGCTGCAGGGCCGGAAGCCGTACCGCCCGGCGCACACGCACTTCATCGTTTCCGCTCCCGGCCATCGACGGCTTGTGACCGAGCTCTTCGCTGAAGGCGATGCACAGCTCGACTCGGACCCGGTGTTCGGGGTCAAGAGCTCGCTGGTGGTGGAATTCAAGCCCGACGGAAAGGATGCGCAGGGGCGCGCACATTTCCTGGTCGAATACGACTTCGTCCTCGAGCGGGCGTGAGCAGCGCGTCGAGGAGGCCTGCCTGCCGTGCTAGCATCGCTCCCCGGTGATCCGCCCGGCCGGCCTGGTCCTGCTGCTTCTCGCTGTCCCGCGTCTCGCCCGCGCAGATGGGCCCGTCACCGACCGCCACTACACGATCGACGCCTACCGCGGCGCTGCGGTTGCTGACTATCGCGTGATCGGGATGGGCGGGGCATCGCTCGCCACCGCCGAAGGCGCCATCGGGCTTCTCGGCAACCCGGCGGCCGCGGCGTCGAGGCCGGCGACTGCTTCGAGCTGGTTCTACTGGGACTTCCTGTTCGACGTCTACACGCCTGCGCTCGCCGTCGACTACGACAACAGCGGGACGCGGCAGGATCAGGCCATCGG
>Ga0137418_10002033_pt1 | contig 18586 bp, 34 predicted proteins | sample CZODoug3_1_2_16f_FD_122242 | JGI IMG/M metagenome (GOLD analysis project Ga0137418, IMG submission 122242) | Vadose zone soil fungal communities from Angelo Coast Range Reserve, California, USA - CZODoug3_1_2_16fungal (Hybrid Assembly) | ecosystem: Environmental > Terrestrial > Soil > Vadose... | reverse complement strand
ACATTCAACTACAGTGAGCTTATTGGACACCCTCCGGAGTTCAATATTCAACTCCGGTGAGCCCATTGGACACCCTCTGGAGTTCAATATTCAACTCCGGTGAGCCCATTGGACACCCTTGGGAGTTGAATATCAGGCTGCTATATACCAACCTCTATTAATTGATAAGTAAACAATGAAGAGCTCATCGGAAATGTTCCGCACTGTAATATTGAACTGGTTAATACAATATACAATTGGTCCGGACATGCTCTGGTAGTTCAATACTCAACTCCAAGTGAGCTCAGCGGACTATCTTGGCAGTTTAGTACAATCCGCCAAACGTCCGGGGAATGGACTACATCCGGGGATTGTCAACTTCATTTTCACGGACTAAGTCTGTATATTTGACTGAATGGGCTCGGGGAAAAGTGGCCGATAAAATTTGGTAGTTGACTATGTCCACAAGAATGAACAATGCGGAGTTTCTGGTTGAATCTAGGATGATTTCGACGGTAAAGAACACGTTCGTTTCGCTTACAACCGGGTTTGCGATGCTGATCTGTCAGGGGATCTGATTCATCATCATTGGTATCCAAATAACGACGGTCCATATCGTCTTCATATGTGTGTATGAAGTATTCGACAATATTGAGGTGCTCAAGAGCGTCCCCACGTAACATGTAATCCGTTGCTTGACATTTTGGATAGATCTTGCCATCCGAATCAGTGTCTAATGTCAAGACTTTGTTGCTGTTCTAATATCATTGTATTAGAGTTGTTCTGTGACTCGAAAATACTAAAACTTACTTCGGCATCATCAGCATCCGCTCTTTCTCTCACTGCCAGTGAATCTTCACCATCTTCCTAAGCCTCAGCTACCAATTCGTTTCTAGATGATCCGTGTCAGCAATGATATCCGTACCCTACAACCCTATAATTTGACTGACTGTGGAGAGCTCAATTGCTGTTGTCTGTTGACGTCAAAATCAATGTTGTGATATTTCCATTTATATTATAAAGCCAACTTACTGCTGCGTTCGATGAAGGTTTGGGAAAGTTTTGAGTACAAACGACGACCAGTAAATGGTTGAGTATTTATGCGAACAATATTTTTCGCCCCATTCATCAAGATGCGAACAAACCATCGGTGCCGCTATCTCTTGCTCTCGGTTGACTGCATGCACAAGACAAAAACAATCTATGATGATCGCGAATGTCTTCCAGGTACGCAGAGTGGTCCTTGTGGTATGCGTAACCCCTTGCCATGATCGCAGATAGGTTATAATTCTTGTTCTGCTTCTTCGTAGCATAAGAACCCGTAATATAGAAGGATGAGCCACGTGTCTCGGAACCGTTCATCAAGAACTTCACGTCATTGTTACAATGACAGTTCAGTAGGATAGCAGGATTCCAACTGTTCATAAACTCGTATAGGCACTTTTGCTTCCACTTGCTGGACTCATCGATAAAGTCTTCTAGGGATTTCTCGAAAGGTGCCCGACGCTTGCACCAGTAGTGGCCATGTTTGGTTGGGACAAGACATCAATGCAACTCACAGGTATGAACCTGCTTTGATCGGGCCAAGCGGAGCTCAAAATTTGCCAGCTGGGAATCATAATCAGGAGTGTCAGGGTGTATTGGACGGGAATATGTGATTTCCAGCTCGTTTGGGATCTGTTTGACTGATTGAGCGGAGTCTAAACCTGGAACATAAGCTCTCAGATTTGCTCGAATATACGCCAGGACCTGTGCACGAAAAGCAGCTGCCGCCAGCAGCTTATGCATTTCTTCAGATGTCAGTGCCCCCATCAGCCAGAGTAACAGGTGAAGATGAAGAGATCCTTGGTTCTGTGATTCCACAATACCGAAATATGCCATCACTTGACCAAAGATACCCATTTTACTTTTAACTTGATAAGGAGTGGCTTCAACCCCAAAAAGTGTGCGTAAGATTGTCCGTATCATGAAATGGAAGAACTTGGCTGCAGCATAAGGGTCGGCAGCTATGTTCTGAGCCTGTCTCTCTTTGGAAGGTCCTGCAGTTGCGATAAAATGATCCAGGTCGATCTGTTCCCCACAAAAAACCTGAGCTATAGGGTCATGTAAGTCCCAAGGATTAATAGTTATCCATAGTGACGGCGGATTGAGATAGATAGACGTTGACCAGATCTGGCTGCGTAGCTGGAAACGAGCTTGATTGGAAGCCATAACACGGCCACCTGTTGCGTGTATATGTTTTCGGAGTAAATGAACAGCAGGATCTGATATAGGCAGATGTTTTTCTTCCTTGATGCGTGCTCATTCAAGCTTTTCGGGTGTAATTGTTGACAAGAGGCAGGTGTCAGCCTCGAATGTTTTGTGACGAATCTGCACACATGCCGAGTATAATGCCTGATGCTGCTGGATAATCCCAAATGCTACAAATGGAAATGTTTCATGTTTTCCAAAGTGGCGATTGTGATACTTGAGTGCCCATCGGATGTGGTCGCAGAAGTCAACCTGTACAGGTCAATCTGCTTCTGGTCCACCCACACCATAAGGGAATAGACAAGGAAAAGCTTTCTCGAAGAAGTTTGGCCAGTCTGAACCTGCTGGATCTTCTTCACCGCGCCTGGGATGACCAAAGTCATTGACTGGAAAATGACCATGTCGGACCGCATAACCACCCTCTTCACCCTGTTGCCATAAATTGGCTAAACCCCACATCATCATCTCATTTGCACTGAGTTTAGAGAGGTCATCGTCGACCGTTCCAGAAATTTGCAGAGGAATGACATCGGGTTCATCGCTTTGGTGGTCTGGGTCATTGTTGTTTGCAGCAGCAGTTATACCAGCATCTTCTATGAAAACATGTGTGTCACTAAAGTAATCTTTGACTGCAACACTATAACTCACCTGTGGGACCATCATCGTCCATTGGAACATATCCAGCACTTTCTTGATCAACAAGTCCTGTATCTGTTGATTGGCATACGATTCCTAACACTTCCACTGGGACATCATCTTCAGGCAGCTGCACAATCCGACAACCATCAATCTCAATCCCTCCATAATATTTCGGATTATTATTCTTCAACCAGCGTAGGGCCTCAAAAACGACCTGGCGTCTGACTCAAAATGTAGTGCGCAGCCATTTTTTCGGTCAGTCTCCGAGACCAATGAACGTTATGGATATGACTGATGCTAAAACTGCAGGTGGTCATGGCATTCAGTTTCCTTCTACCATCTCGGCTATACCCTCCATATCCATGTCGTATGTGCTGACATTCCCTCGCATCCCACGCTGCAGTGATGTTGCATCCTGTATGCCATGGAGCTTCCTGGGATACAGTTTGAAGGCATACACGCAAGGGTACAGCAGTGCAATGAGTAGCTGCTTGGGGAAAGTGAGTGTTTGCAACCTCCATGGGATTCCACCTATCCACATGTTGTTTGCGAGTGAGTACCGAGGTGGTTGATCTGTAGGCTTTTTGAGATCATTGAAACAATCTGCACAGGTCATCACAACCGCATGGTTGCCATCTCCTGAAACTCCTTTTGGCTCAAGTAGTTTGCCGTTGAAGAGGGTATGCTGTGGATGTGGCATTCTCGGCACCAAACGATGTACATTGGGTAGAGTGTTGATGGTGTAAGGGAAGATTTTGTTGGTGATGGCCTCCAGTTCACGAGCACAGACACCACAAATAGCTGTCTTTATGGCATCATTTCACCAGTATATGTAGCCACATCACGATGTGGCTACGAATATTAACATGAGACATCGTGATGTTCACAGCAATACGGGGCTGGGGGAGTCGTGATGTCTGGTGGCTGGCCTACGGTGGGAGTCCTCCGAGTTTCCCAAAGTAGCTGTATTTCCAGAAGTAGTATACAGATTTTTTAATTTTATTTATAATACCACAACCATATTATATCAGTCTGGGAAGATTCCTGAGATCGAAAGATCTGACGGAAGCTGGGAATCTATTATGGATTGGTAGCAGCATTACATAATAGGCAAAAAGGCTAATCTTCGCAATCAGATCCTACCGCCTCGTCGTCGAGCTCTAGCTCGATCAAGTCATTAGCAAGATCATCGATACTCATCTCTTCGCCGTCATCATGGACTACCCATCCGTCACCCATAACTGCTGAAACAATTGGAATGGCGCGATTGCGAGTCCCTCTCCACTTGAAAGCCCATTTCCTTGCAATCTCTCGTTCTAACGCAGCTTGTTGGTGGGCGTATGCCTTCAACCCCCCGGCGAGCGGATCATCAGGCTGTAGGGAAGATTCCCGCTGCGTGATCTGGGTTTCCCACCAGTTGGCTTTCCAGCTGCAGAATTCCAGGGTTCGGCGCATCTCTTCGTCGAGGAGTACGACGTCCTCCTCCCAACGATCAGCCCGTGCCTTGGTTTTGGCCCACTCAACACGAAGGGCTACAGACGAAACCTGTTAGATAGGCAAAATGAAACGGTGTTTAAGACGTACCTTTACGCGTTAATGGATCATCCATATCTTCATGGTTGTTGCCCGAAAACCATATCCAAGAAGGTCGACGTTGACCCTCTCCAACAGCTGCTACCGTCGCAACAACCCTCTCATCTTCGATATCGTCCGCATTCACCCCCGCTTTCACCCCCGCTCGTAAGCGCACCCGTTCAATGTCATCTTTTTCTTGTTGTGTCATCTGCCTCTCGTTCAAAGCCCTGACATCCGACCTCTCCAGCACCTGCAGCACCTGCTCCCACTCCCCCTTTCCTCTCAAAGCTAGAAGCGCAGTACGCGCGCGGCAATATTGAATCTGGGATTGTCGTACTTTGTCGTCAATATGATTCTGTGTTTCCCTAGAGCGAGTATTGTTGATTTGGCCGGTAACATTGGCGATCTTGAAGCGATTGGTGAACGACCGAGTGCGTAGGTGATGGCGAAGGTCCTCCAGGGCATCAGTTGCCTCTGCATATCGAAGGCGATTCTCTAGGCCTGCTAGGCCGGCGGGGCAATACCGGCGACGGTGGTAATCATTAAGCTCTGAGGGTAAAAAAAGGGAGACGTCTTCTACCACGGTGGGTGTAGTGTCGTTATGTGCAGCAGAAGGTAAGGAGTGTCTGTGGTTTCTGGAGTCAAATCCTGGCATATGAATGCGCTGGATTTCACGGAAGCGTTGAATACGTTTGAGTAGCACGGTGCGTCGTTCGACCAGCGAGGTCGTCTGGAGTATGGTCTGCTTTCGCTGCCCGGATACCTCGATGCGGAGTGCTTGCCTTGGAAATGTCATCGTTGAGCACTTGGTCGTCGAAGAGATGTGGTAAACTCACTGGATGTTCTGGATTTCCATACCCAGCAGAAGGAATGCGCTGGCACTCACATCGTGGAGGGCGCCCGTTCCCGCTTCTGCCCTCTCTTTCTCCTCTTCGGCCATTGTAAGCCGGACCTGAGCAAGGGTAAGATCTTGACAGAACATTATTAAACAAGTTACATGAATGTAAAGGATTGAATTACTCACTTGATTTAGGAATCCGATATGGATCCTGATGGGACTTATCCAAGATGTGACGGTCCCTGTTTGCCTCCCAGGCAGCTAGCTCCCGCTCCATGTCCTGCACCTCATCAGGAATGTCAACACGTAAACTCGCGTCGAACATCACAAAATCGCGACGAGTTTGCTCGGCCTGAGGGATGGCCAACAGAAGTCTTTTTAAAAGAAGATTGCCTAAAGAAAAATTGTTAACAATGGAAAGATGCTCGTAGAATGAAAGGCATACCTAAGCCCATAGTCTTACGAAAGTTTGCCCAACCGCAACAGTCATTCAATGTCTCCCAGCGATGCCCTGGTACCATCTCCGCAGTCGACGGTGCCTGTCCGTTCAACTCGTCCCAATTTCGCTCTACTCCTTCGCCCTCAGCTCGACCGACACCCTTGCAGTAATTGAAAGAGAAAGCACTATGGCATTTCTCCTCGTGACTTTGTAGATGAAACTTGGGGACAAGCGCGCGCACGGCCGAGATGGGAAGGGAAAGCTTAAGAGCATCTGGTAGATGGCCCATCCGTGTCCAGAAGTTGATAAACCATTGACAGGCGACGTCGTAGGAGATGATGAGCATTCGAATGCCGACGCCCGTTAAGCTGGATGTAAAAAGGTAATCCATATTGCATTGGCTGTATATGTGATATTAGAAATGCAGGCTACGAGAGTCGGAACTACACATACCGTTCACCTTTCTGCAGATCACCCAGTCCCAGCGGACGAAACATCTGATGGCGGGCGCAGCTGACTGCCGCCATTCCCGTCGCACGCAGTCCTTTCGATTTTTTCGTGAGCATGTTGAGGAGGGCTTGGAACCCGACGCAAGTCCCGATCTGCGTGAGTATAGATTAGTTGGGCCCTATCGATCGTTGCAAGCACGCTTACTTCTTCTTGATCCACATAGTCTTTGATGAAGTCGGAATATGGACCATTGTTGACGAAGTAAGACCATCCAGGACCGAGGGTGTGATTCTTGTTGAGTGCGCCGCGTAGCTTGGATCGCAGACGGAAATTAGCATCCATTGCAACGATCAGCGTGTAAAGCCACCTGGTGAACATTGTTCAGAGCCATACTTTTAAAACTGGAGTAATAACCACTTACGCCCGTGCCGGAGGAACATTTTCCCACCCCACCGGAAGATTAATGTTGGGGATAGGGCATGCACGACAGGGAATAGCCAAAGATCCAGGGGCTGTTTTCATGGTGCCGCCCGGATCATATGCTCTCCCGCCTCGCTTTAACATCTTGGTGTGTCGAAATTGACAAACCATAAGCATAAACGATGCTAGACGATTCTGTATTCCGTCGGTATAAGTCAATGGACATAGATTGATAATAAAATAGCGTACGGGTGGTTTCTCCAGACCCGTGTTGTCCGTCTCGTACTCCAACGAACGGTAGAAACTGTAGCCGGTGAGTTTACCCTGGAGGTTTAAATGTTGAAAATGACGGAGAACTTCCATCGTTGCGCAAGTTTTAGGTTCAATCGGGGTGGCGGGCCACCAAGCAGTGCGAAGTAGTTGGGTGCGATGGGGGAGCGAGTTGCAACGGCAATAATCGACATTCACGAGATGGATTCCGTTGGTGTGAATAACAACAAAATCCTTGCATGCCGGTTCTCTGGTTGGACAGAATTGGCCTGGCGGGTGTCCTAGTTGAACACAAAGACCGAGCTCCTTTAGTGTCGATCTTTGGAAGAACAATCCATTCCACATCTAAAAGCAAATCGAGTTAGCTGCGATCCCGAAATTGTGCAAACAGTTGCATACCTGAACGTTATGCAACGGTGCCTCATGATGCCGAACCAGTAGGCATTTTTGGCACCAAAGCGCCCCGTGTGTGCAATCCCTGCACCTATACGCAGGGAATAGAGCACGACAGCCAGCACACTTTTTGGCAAAATGTCCTCGGCCCTCCAGGGACATACATTCATCCAGATATTCATCACGGTATTTCACCCACGTTTCGAGAGGCTCGTCCTACAGATAAATTAGATCATCTCGTTGATGATAGGTTGGTGTGACACGTACTGAATTGTGATATCGTTTTGCCGGTGGAACGACTTGAATGTTTGTGCCTGTAATGACTGTGGATTGGCCCGTTTCTTCCTCTTCCATTGGGTCGTCCGGTATTATGTTGTCTGGCCCGGGCATATCATCAAAATTAATGGCATAGTACATATCTTTATGCCCTACCAGAGGGGGGGGATTGACAAATACATTAGAAGATATATAAGACAGTATGGTACCACCAGTCCGTGTAGTCGATGTGCCAAGCTGCTGTGCAGTTGCTGGTCGAGCATTGTGGTTGTAAAGCGATTGTGATGGAGCCTTGGGCATGACTGACAGCGACGACAACAACCAACACGTGTTTGAGGTTATCAAAGGACGTTAAGAGCCTGCACACCTTCCTTGTTTGGAATTCCACATGAATTTTTTCGGGTTGGAACGCAAGTGAATTTGCTAAGTCGCAAAAAAAGTGTACGAAAACCGGCTATGGAAACAATTGGCTAACTTAGCACGAGAGATTGGGAAAATTTTAATTAATTTTAAAACTGAATAACAGGAATACCGCTTTCCGAACCACATAATAAGTCAAATGCGGAGCAGTACTCAAATAATCAGATAAAATACAAAGAACATTAGAACGCAGCGTTCAACAATGACTATGACCAAACATTCCACAAGCATAATCAGAACAATGGAAGATGGAAAATATATATATTGCGCCGTCGTAACACATAAGGCGGTATACTGAACACCTGCCGCTAACAGCCAAGGATCATAGAAGCCCATCGCAACCGAAGTAGTACAGATACCCCTGACACTAATAATAAATAAACGTTGAAATAACCTGCCAACGTATCAACAACCCACACACAAAGCAGCGCGGACCCTCGTCGTACCCCGGTAGCCCACTGCCAATGACTCAGGTGAGCCATTGGCACTATCCGCCGATGCTATGATAGCCGTTCATGGACCTCACAACCAACTGTTCAACTGCAAGACGGGCCAGTCTGCGAGCGCGAAGCTCTACGACTGCGATTCCCATCCGATACAGTGACAAAATTGGAGGTCCTATATGGACCTCACAACCAACTGTTCGACTGCAAGACGGGCCAGTCTGCGAGCGCGAAGCTCTACGACCGCGATTCCCATCCCATACAGCGACAAAATTGGAGAGGTCCTGCGTAATTCCTACAATGGAAATTAGAAAGCGCATGGAATTCAGCAGATTACGACTTACCAAACAGTTGAAGGGCACGCACACTGGAAAAGTGATGGTCAATAATGTTATCCAAATAGTCAGAAAGTATCATACAAATAGTTTTCACGGCCTGCCTGGCTAGGAGGGAACGACAGTTATGTTAAAGAAGGAGTGTTGACAAGCATCGGCCAGAACAAACAGAAAACCAAAAGTGAAGAACTCCGACGTGAGCTTGAAGACAAGGAGGGAAATGGCGTCAAGAAAGAGTCTGCTTATGAGGAATCGAGCAACGCACGGACCATGTTTGCATGTGTGTGGCACAAAACAGATATTCATAGCCACATGAGATATTCATTATATGGTTTCATCCTCGTCTTCACAAGAACAATGGATGACAGTGCGCTATATATCAGGATGGCAGCGAATATACACAGGAGAGGGTATAGAGATTGACTAGGTAGTTGTGTATTTTTATATAACTAACCCAGCTTGCAAATGAAGGCTATCGCTATTCTGACGTTCCGCAAGATCCAAGCTCAATTCTAATCCCAGCACGCCGGCATAAACCATCTCAAGGAGTTGATATGCCTCCAGCCAAAGGTTCCTCCATTCCTCTACAGCAGGAAGCTCCCCATCCATGACTCGTGCGAGGTCCTTGATGATGCGCCGTCCCGCAAGCACCTGATTTCGTGTGGAATCAAGCCAAGAAGATATCTGCTGAGCAGCACTGGCCTTTACAGACACCCACTCCCGCCCGAAGCTGGCTGGCCATCGGGCCACTGTTCCCCATTTCTCTTCCAGGAGGAGGAGGGCACGACGAATGTATACCAGACGACCCCGTGCATTACGAAGCATGAAATCGTCCGAAGCATCTCCATCCAAGTTCGATGTGAGATAATTAGATGTGGGCCCAGTCGCGAAGCCCTCTGTGGCCGATCTACCGCAGTAACTAGTGACAAGGGGATCTTGAACCCAGCCATTGGAGGCGGCATTATGGATTGGGACGAGTGTTGGACGAAAAGTTGCATTGTAGTCTCGTATTGGACCTGAAGTGGTAGTAACCACGCCGTTGGGACTGTCGTAGTCGTTCGTGTAGTCATCCTCTGGGTTTGGTTGCCGGGGTAACTTGGCACGATTCCTGTAACAATATTGAACGTGCCGTGTAAAAACGGTGAATATGCCATACCTAGACATCCTTTCGCGAGCCTTGGCCTGTTGATCATCAATATTTCTGATTGGGTAAGGTAAGCGACGAGATCGTAGTATGATAAATTGCTGCTCACCTGCGGTAGTACCGCCTCTGGTTTCTTGCCTTTCTCCTCTTCTGCTTTGCATCCTTCCTAGCCACCCTCTGCATCTCATTCAACTGTGTATCATCTTCAGAGGTAGATGAATCAGACGATGAGGATACCATTAGAATGATAACGAGCTGGCAGCAGGTGGTTCTTTGAGGGTGCCCGTACGCTCAAGCGCTTTCTCGAATAGGAGCTCCTTGAAGAAGAAGCCTTACGAACCTGCTTTGTGTTGGCCTGTGTGTAAACGCGAAGTGATGAACACGCGAAAGTAAGGGTGACAGCCAAATGTGGTCAAACAAAATCATGGAGGTTGGTGGGGGGTTACACGCATAATATGTGGTCCAACTACACTATCCAATACGCACAATGAGCTGTCGGCGTCCATTATACACCTTCATGGTTGTTGTAGAATGAACCCCAATGTTCGATCCCTTCTGCACTATATACTCGCTCATCATCCTGGCCCTCTAGTTTATTCCGATAGTGAGCGCAAGAATTAATATAAACACTATCGGCAACAGGCTGTGCTTGGGTGAGGCTCCGGCGACGAAGTCTGAAATTCGCGTCAACTTGGATAAGAACGTAATGCAAGTTAAATGTAATGATTCGCTGCGCAGGAGATATATTTATGACTCTGCTACGAATGAGATTTTGCGTGATCTTAGATGGACATGAGCAAAATGAGCGGCCTACAGATGGAAGCAGACTTGCCTCCGATAACTGTTCGACATCAAAAGTCCGTGAAGCATTGAAAAACGGCGGCTGGTTTAGATGCATTAGCTGACATATCTATATCAACATTGATAACTCACATGAATGGTAGAAACTTGGTTATTGACAAAAGACATGTTTCTCGAGGCTGGCAAGTTTGCCATTGAAGAGACCGTGTTCCGTTCGCAAGTAATGGAGTGTGATGCCAAAGCTGGAGCTTGGGAAGCAACAGGGAGACGATGGAGAGACAAGACTTCCGATCAAAGTTTCGATCGATCAGTGCTTGTCTAAACCTATCCACGAAAGCTTTCACTCCCACTCCTCTCTAGCACTCCTGAACCACCTCGAACTGTTCGTGTTCCATTCTGACAACATTCAGCTATTGTCTTCACTGTCTATTTTCATATTGTCTCCGTTCAAGCAATTGGTATCGCTCGACGTTTACATTTTCGCGCTGTGCACACCAATACACCTCTTCCTCGGGCCACTCACATTCAATAACTAAACTAATATTATAGGAACCTTATATAACATTTGTATGGCGAATATTGCGTTGAATTCAAACAGTAGGACTCGAACAATGACAGGTGAGTCCCTTGCTCTGCTGTCATTTCTGGTTCATCCTGTATCTACTGATTTCTGACGATTTTGGCTTACTGGGAGGTTCTATGGTTGTAAAATTTGCTATAGACGTTGCTATATAGAATAGGATGGATTAATAAACGGATGGATAACGATTGGACGAGTATAAATACTCTGGTGAGTCGACCTACCTCATTTGCCTTCCCTCTTTATTTCTGATTTTTATATGCGTTCCCCAGCCGTACCTCTTCTCGTTTGGGGTCTCCTATGTGTATATACCGTGCATAGACGCTTTTCGATGGGATCAAAAGACTGGGTGAGTTTAAATCTACCTCCTCATGCTGACTCCCTGCCCCTTTGCCCTTCGCTCCAGCGTCCTCCCTGGACATTTCCCCATCATCCACCATCTACATACTTACCTCACCGATGTTTTCACATCCATGGCATCACTGCATACGCATACACATTCTCCCCTCCCCCTCCCATCGCTTTTTTGAGCTCCAGATTGGCCAGAGAGCCGAGATATGCATGTACCCATCTTTCCCTTGTACATATCATCCTCCTATACATCAATATCACTTATTTAAATTAACACTAATAGCTTGATGCACTCAAGTCAATCTCTCCGTTTCGTGGATATGCATGTTCATTTCATATATTGGATTGCGATACTACAACATAAACTACAAAGTTTCCACCTCACCCCGCTGAACAGCCCTAGCATAAGCCGCCTCAGCCTCCGATTTGGAGGAATAACTTTGGTAGGTCGAGCACCGAATCTTCAGTGCCTGCGTAGCAGCAAGATTCCTGGATATAGATATGAGAGAGAAGAACCGCTACAATGGACATGCACAATTACCAGGATGGAAAGATTCCCGTGCGCCTGCCCTTGAACACAACATACCAATTACTTCCTAGAAAATCATCCCCCGCCTGTGCCCAAGCCGCCATGATCGCCTCAGGAATGGGAGCTGCAGCAGCAGGGGTGCCGCGAGTCTGACCGTTCCGAGGTTGAAGAACACGGACTGCTCCGAGAGCATAAGCGAGCACATAGGCTCGTTCTGCATCGAGGCGAGAAGTGAAACTATCGTGGACGTTGCCAGGGACCCTCGTAACTAGAGGTTCGACTTGGCGCCTTGATGAGATGAGTAATTAGACGGTGATTAGCGACGACATATTTAAACAAAAAGCGTGCCATGAATCATATAGACCGGGCGCCAAGCCCTCAAAGACTACGTAAGTTTTGCCAGCGCGGCGTGATCGAGATCCTGCATTAGGGCTGGTAGCTGATGAAGCAGGGGAGGCTAGTGGACCCAGTAGTGGAAGTGGTGCGGCTCGAAGGTTAGAAGGCATCGGAGTAGCAGCCGAAGCCAGGTATGACGGAGCGACAGAGGGAGCCGGCGGGGAAGCCATGTTAGACCGAACCGTTGTTGCCGCTGGCACATCGCGGGGAGGCTGAGGGGTAAAGGGCATCCGGGCCGAGGTGGGAATACTAGGCTCCCTGATTCTGTGAACCCGGCCTCCAGGTACACCTTGACTTGTGTGTGCCGCCCGTGACCTGAAATCAATTGTGAGGCAGGCACAAAACGGTAATGGAGAAGACACACCATTCTTCTATTACCCCCGTCTCCCTACCGGATGATACATTATAGATGCGGTTGTCATCATTGCCGGCATTGGCGGCGGTCTCTGCATCTAATGAGTGTGTCAGCAGCAGTGCCAAACAAGCGCATCAACGACGTACAATCCGTGCTTTGTGCCTCAGCAAACTGCTCAGCAGGACGGGCGTTGCGCGTTCTGGGACGGGACGGAGTCGATGGTGGGGGCTCATTGCCGATGGTCATGGCATTGAGGATCGCAATTAGGTCCTGGTCGTTAGTAAGAGCATCAGAGTAGACGGGCATGGCGATATGGGCAAGTGGGCTAGTGGGAGAAGAAGACAGAAAGGGCTGTGTTAACAATTGGACGAAGCCAACATGTCAGCAAATGTCCCAAGATGGACGCACCTTAAATTTATCATTCCTTCTTGACCGCCGGTTATAGCCTGAAGTGAATTGTGTGGCGTGTTCCTGATTGTTCGTTACCTTTTTTTTCCGTCGTTTATTCGAACTCGATATCACCCATGGGGAAGAAAAAACAAACGAAGTCGAATACGAAGCGTGGTGGTCAAGACCATTTTGTTGGTTTCAAGCTGCAATTCCTTGAATCACGAGCTCTACAGTACCAGCAAGCCCTCGATGCTAGTAGTCCGGGACCGTTTTATAATAAAGTGGCTTTGGACTTCCTCGCAAAGTTTGGTCAAGATGATGACTTCGGGAAGGATCCAGATGAAGACCCACCGAACCCTTGGGACTTCCTGGATGAGACGGATGAAGATGAAATTTCTGATGACGAGGCGGAAAAGCGGACTGCAAGGTACAATAAAATTCGGCAGGTCAGTCAACAAAATTGTTATTACCATAGATAAATCCTCACGATTTCTTTGCAGAAGCTCGGGCAGTGGTATCGCCGAAAATACAAGCGTCTGGAGACCGGTTCAGCCAGCAGCACCGACTCTGTTAATCCATTCGTATCAGTACTCGATGCGATCAAGGGAAAGCCGCCTCGAAAGCTTTCTCCGTTTCACCAATATTTTAAACTTCATTATAAAACTCGCATCAGGGCCGAGTATATCCGAAGGTTCAACTGGGCAAAGGAGGAGTATGAAAATGCCACTGAGGAGGAAAGGCGGGAAAAAAAGTTGTCTGCACCGGTTGCTATTGCAGTCAGAAGCAGGGTTGGCAGAGAATTCTGGCTGCTGGAGTCAGAAGAATTCCGTCAAGAGATGGGCAAACTCGCGGAACAACAACATACCTTGGATATGGAAGAATGGGAGGCATCTCAGCAAATGTCGAAGACGCCTCAGCAATTCCATCAGTGAGTGCCACAATCCTTATTATTATTATTACAAACATACCTTGTTCGAACAGACAGCTTGCCTTCGCTGCTCAGTATGTTCAACCGGTGGCCAAATCTATCTCCGAACACATGCAAGCCGCGGTGACAATTATGATTATTGGACCTGTCCCTGACAGACACGGCGAGGTTGAAGTTCGAAGGTACGTGACTAGACCGCATCTGTACTGAATAATTAATTGACAATAATACAGCATTCATGTCAACTGGCCTGGAGGCCTGGCAAGCTCGACATGGCCATTACACGATCCTGTCGGCTACGGTGAAGCAGAACGGTCTGCTTGCGAGTACAGCAGAGCAAATTTTAGTAAGCCAGTAATTGTGAGCGTGGATCCAGACGGCTGAACATACCCTAGGCCAAGCCGAATGCAAACGCCGTGCGTTACCGGCTGAGAACCAGCAAGCGAGCAACACTACGCCGACTGCTGGACTGTCACCACAACCGTCTCTCCCCTCATTGCCACCTGATTCTCGTCCACCCTCACCTCAACCACCGCCTCCTCGTTCGCCAACACCTCAATCTCCACCATCGCCTGATATACACCGACTCCTGTCTCGCACCCCACCCCCTCGTTCACCTTCACCCCTTCCTGCACCTCCGCGTCACCCTCCTACTCCCACCCCTCCTCCATCTCCACCGCCACCACGTCCCTCACATCCTTCTCATACACCGTCTCGTCACGCAACACCATTCCCGTCCCACTTGCCTCCACCCGAGTCGCCTGCGGGGTTACCATGGACAAATGATTCGGTGGCTACACCTCGTGGTTCACCTTCGCTGTCGCATCAAGATATTCTCCATGTCTCCCGCCCCCTTCCAGATTATTCAGGCTGGCCCGAAGACTTGTTGGAAATCTACAAATACCTCACTCAGGGACCGGCTCCGGCAGAGGAAATGCCCAGAGACTGGGGGCAAGAATGGGCGGACTGTGTGGAGGAGTACATGAGCTTTCAGGGTATCTCGGGTTTCCCAGTGAGTCACGAAAAAGGGTGCGCACCTGATGGTAGACTGATGTTGAGTTAAACACCAGGCAGGCAACAACTTCCCTACTTTGACCAACATTCGACCGACAGAGGTTGGCCAATGGATGAGAGCCTCCCGACCATTGAGAGATATGCCAGTGAATGATTTACCACTTCTGAAGACGAAATGGCGAGCATGGTGGTCGAAACTTTGTCCGGAAGATGCACCTGTGCCTGCCGATCGCTCCTGGGAATCTTTGCGGAAACCCGGTAAAAATGGGTTCCTGCTCATGATGGTGTGCCTCGCTTGGTGGGGCAGCGCTGCAGGTGCTGACACCGAGTGGAAGGAAGCCATTGGAAAGGTTGTTCGGGCGCTTCGGTGGTTGGGAAGCACTACTCCTGCCGTTAAAGGAAATTTGCCTCCTGTGACTGCTGGCAAACGCAAACGACCTGAGGGAGGCAAGGACGATTTGGCTCCATCTGAACGCCCATCACGCAAAATAAAGTGAGTTCTGTTCGTTTGGCGATGTATGTTGACACTATGTTGACTTCTTTCTCAGGATGCCGTCGCGATTCACCACGTAAATATTCACCACATTGACATTTGCTAAGAGATTCATCTTTAGATTCAACTAATACATTTTTCATGTATATCTTGTTTGTATCAACTAATTTCTCATAGGCATGTCAAGTTTTTTTTAGGTAGTTTTGATCATGACCGCCTTTTTTCCGCCTTTTAGACAGTGACTTTGCTTCTTACAATAGTACCGCTGTAGTTACTTGTGCATGTTCATAATTCTAGTATATTGTCACTCGAGTACATGCGATATGCAAAGGCAGGCAACCGAATGCCAAGACCGGAAGCAGTTGAAGCAATTGATGCAACTTGCCAAAAGGGGCCAGTCATCCTCGACGCGCAAAATCCGATGAGGGTGTCCAACCTACCTATTAGAGCCACTACGCCTGCCAATCATCCACTTCCTTGATTAAGTTCTTGTTTAGCAATGAATTTTGTGGCAGCGAAGCCATGCGGCCAGGAAAAAGGCAAATGTGGCTGAGTCAACCCACAGCTGCATATGGCAAGTGTACTTGTCGGCCCATTCTATACACACAGAATGCCCCGCCGGATCCCCGAATAACATACAAGGGTATGCATCACAAATACCCCAGCCCAGGATAGCTGCAGGCATCGCGATTCCACATGTGAGGCTACCAGTAAGGTATCATGATATTACTACAGGGACGCCTCATCATTTGCTGTTGCCTTGTAGAAATCGCTTGACCTGGTCATCCATAGGAAGTTGAAGGAATGTTGATATGTTTTGGTTGGAATTTTGTTCAGGTATGATGTCATCTGCCTCTAGCCTCTGTGCAGTGTGACGAATATCCTGCTGATCATCTTCTCTGCTTCTCTTCTGTCCCCCCTCAGTTTGACGTTCCTCCCTCACCAAGCGCTTATCGAGGCCTGCCTGTTGAAGAAAGTTAATCTCATGCAGAGGTGCATGTGCTAGCACGTGGTCAATCAGCACGTCCTTGCTTGACCTCTGCTCTCGTGAAAATGACAATGTGCCTTTGAGCCTCGCAAGTATTTCTTTCACGGTGAGTTCGAAAACAGCATCTCGTGTATCAGAGTCCATGGGGCAAAATGGATGTTTTGCAGATGATTATGCACAGCCGTACTCGCCGACTTGTGCCAAATTCTGCTAAGTGCTTTGCGTTCAGCCACCACCGATCTGTTGCCATTCTCAACACCCGCCTAGAATTTCGTAGAAAGTTCTACACAGTGTGGAAAGGTCCATGGGAATCTGCACACTGACCATGCCGAACTGCTATAAGTATGTCGTCTCCAATGCTCAGTTCCTTATTCTACCTGCACTCACACTCATTTACAATGTCCTTTCCACTGCCACTCACTCCCCCAAATGCACCCGCTCGTTCTCTTACTACCCTTCATCCTCACACTGCTAAAACTTTGCTGGACGGCTGACAATGCCTACTCGACTCTAACGCGTATCTCGCCCATCCTAATTTCTGCGACAGAGTTGAATGGGTACGCGATGGAAAAGCCCATAAGCTGGTAATGAAGGTTGATAAACCTGCTTCTGCCTCCATCTCTGCTGCAGACAACGACGATGAGAACTCCTCATCTGCTCCCGAGATGGCTATTCTGTCAGTCATTGTAATTATCAGCTCAGATGACTTCTGGATGAGTTCTGATGCGGGTTGGAGGGGGCCAATGAAGATCACCAAAACCTTTGCACAGGTTAAGCCGTCCTGCACTGGTGAACGGCCAAATCTTGAGACCCTCGGCGATGACTTTGACATTGCCATAAGTAATCTCAAATGGCTCCAAGATCAGGCTGCTACTCATGGGTTTAGAGAAAAGAAGGGTCTTCTCATCGGAAATCCAGGGATGCCCAGGATTAAAGTTCGCCATACGCTGTTCAAGGTAAGTTTCCTTTCTCTTGATTTCACAACTCATTCCTAATACTACAACATTTGAACTTGGATAGCTTCGATCCCCAGATGATGACACTGCAAATACAGATGAAGACGCAGATACAGAAAGTAAGTCTACAGCGAATTTTATGTATAATCCATTGCTTATCTTGAACTTGTCTAGAATTTCCATATACCATTGAAAATTGGCTGTGCACAAACGATACCGCACAGGCTGCTCTCGAGTACTTGTCAACTACTCATCGTATCATACCCATTCCTGCGTATGAGCAGGAAGGGACGCTCATGCATCCCCAGTATTACAGACGTCAGCTCATGGGTGCGATGGTGAAACTACATTTCACGCTGACGCACTGGTCTATCGGTGCAAAGCCTGGCGATAGTCAGCAGAGTGTCGATACTTACAGTGCAGAGCTTTTCTCCACGAGAGTGCTTAGAAAGCCTCTTCCGTCAATCCCGTCCCCTCAACAGCGCAAAGTGTCCCCAACGGATCCGATGACCCCAACCAAAAAAGCTAAGATTTAAGTAGAACGCGTACATGCCAACCTATGTGTTTGACCCTCATTGTTAATAACTGCTTTTTCAGCTAAAGGATTGTTGCAAAATACAAATTATTCACCATTAGCTACCGCTTGTTTATAATGGACATCACTTTAAACCCCTTTAATTGATATCGTACATAGATACAATGTCACGTAATCTTCCCGGCTCCCTCCTTTGAAAACTAAATACAATGGATAATATATACTCAGGTCATCTACTCTTTTTGCGGCGAGCAAGGGTTCTGCCGACGCACGCGGCGCTTCCCGAGTTTTTGGGATGTAGCAAAGAAAAACCTTGTGTTCTTACCCAGAAGGTTTGATGGCAACTTTTGGCCCCAAAAACATGTATTTCGCACTCGACAACAGCGGACTTGCGAAATA
>Ga0137418_10002032_pt1 | contig 18587 bp, 21 predicted proteins | sample CZODoug3_1_2_16f_FD_122242 | JGI IMG/M metagenome (GOLD analysis project Ga0137418, IMG submission 122242) | Vadose zone soil fungal communities from Angelo Coast Range Reserve, California, USA - CZODoug3_1_2_16fungal (Hybrid Assembly) | ecosystem: Environmental > Terrestrial > Soil > Vadose... | reverse complement strand
AGTTTAAACGTCGTAGTACAGGAAGAACTCATACGGATGCGGCCGCAACGCGACCGGATCGACGTCCTTGGCGCGCTTGTAGCTGATCCACGTGTCGATCAGATCCTGCGTGAATACTCCTCCCTCGGTCAGGAAGGCGTGATTGGCTTCGAGCGCCGCCAGGGACTCCTGCAGGCTCCCCGGCGTGTTCTTGATGTGTTTGCGCTCGGCCGGCTCCAGCTCGTACAGGTCCACGTCCATTGGCTTGGGCGGCTCGATCTTGTTCTTGATGCCGTCGAGACCGGCCATCAGCAGGGCTGCGAAGGTCAGATAAGGGTTGCTGGCCGGATCGGGCGCCCGGAACTCGATGCGCTTGGCCTTCGGCGACTTCGAGTACATCGGGATACGGCAGATCGCCGAACGGTTGCGCTGCGAGTACATGAGGTTGATCGGCGCCTCGTAGCCCGGCACCAGCCGGCGGTAGCTGTTCGTCGTCGGCGCCGCGAACGCGAGGATCGCGGCCGCGTGCTTGATCAGGCCGCCAATGTACCAGCGCGCCTGGTCCGACAGCAACGCGTAGCCCTTGGGATCGAAGAACAGGTTGGTGTCGCCGTCCCACAGACTCATGTGGACGTGCATCCCCGACCCGTTATCACCGTACATCGGCTTGGGCATGAACGTCGCCGTGTAGCCGTGCTGATGGCAGACGTTCTTCACGATGTACTTGTACATCATGATCTGATCGGCCATGCGCGTCAGGGTGCCGAAACGCATGTCGATTTCCGTCTGCCCCGCCGTGCCGACCTCGTGGTGGTGCACTTCCACTTCGATCCCCGCAGCCATCAGGGCGAGCACGATCTTCGAGCGCAGGTCCTGCAACCGGTCGACCGGCGGCACCGGGAAGTAGCCTTCCTTGTGACGCGGGCGATGGCCCAGGTTCGGGGAACCGTTCGTCCCCGAGTTCCAGATGCCTTCTTCCGAATCGATGTGGTAGTAGCCTTCGTGCGCGTTCTGATCGAAGCGCACGGAGTTGAAGATGTAGAACTCCGCCTCGGGGCCGTAGTACGCCGTCGTCGCCACGCCACTCTTCTTCAGAAAGGCTTCGGCCTTTCGCGCGACGTAGCGCGGGTCACGAGTGTACGCCTCGCCCGTCACCGGGTCGACGATGTCGCACGTCAACGACAGCGTCGGGACCTGCAGGCACGGATCGACGAATGCGCTCCACGGATCCGGCAGGAGCAGCATGTCGCTCTCGTTGATCGCCTGGAATCCGCGGATCGACGAGCCGTCGAAACCGAGTCCTTCCGTGAACACGTCTTCGGTCAGCTCCTTCATCGGCACGGAGAAGTGCTGCCAGGTACCGGGCAGGTCAGTGAACTTGACGTCCACGATCTGCACACCGGCTTCCTTGGCGCGGCGAATTACGTCCGCCGGCGAGGGCGCAGCTGTCGCTTTCGCCCCCGTGGTTGCGGTGGGCTCCAACGTCGCGGTCATACGGTCGGTCTCCTGGGAGTAGTTAGGGTGGGCATGCGGCAAGGTATGGGCCACACCGGGGGGTGTCAAGGATTCCGTGCAGAAACTGCAGGAAAACTCGTCCAGAAGATCCAATACCGCCACTAAACTGACACGCTGATGTGGAAAACGTGCTACGCTAGCTTTCCAGCGACTCCACAAAGTGCAGCAGCTCCACAGCCGAAAACTCCCCGAACCGGTCGTGCACGTCCCGCTCCTGCCATTCGAGGAAGATCCAGCCGGTGGTCCGGTGCAGCGCGCCGCTGACGAAGTGGATCCGGCCCCGCACGGCTCCGAGGTCGGCGTCCTGTTGCGCCTCGACGTACACGTCCCAGCGCTGGTCGCCCCGCTTCAGCTCCCCCATGTGTTTGGCGCGCTCTTGCCCGGGGAAAGCGTTGGTCATGGGCACTACTCTACGCTCCCCCCACAATTCCTGCCAGTTAGATTCTCCTGCCTATGACCTGTCACGCCTGCGGCGCTCAACTCTCTGCCAACGTTCGATTCTGTCACAAGTGCGGCGCGGCAGTGGGCGGCGGGCAGGCGACCGCCTGGCGTGTCGGCCTCCCGTGGGCCGTCGCGGGCGCGGCGCTTGGCGCGCTGGTGACGGTCGTGGTGATGCGAATCGGCGGTGGCTCGCCCGCCCGCGAACCGACCACCCTCGGCGGGCCCGTGGGTGTGAGGCCGCCGGACATATCGCAGATGTCCCCAGAAGAGCGCGCCAATCGCCTCTTCAACCGCATCATGATCCTCGACGAAGCGGGCAAGACCGACAGCGTCCAGTTCTTCCTTCCCATGGCGCTGGGGGCCTATAACCAGCTCCCGGCCCTCGATGTCGATGCTCGCTACCACATCGGCCTGATCGAACTGGCGGGCCGTCAGCCCGCCGGGGCCTTGGCGCAGGCGGACACTATCCTCCGTACGGTTCCCACGCACCTCTTCGCATACATGCTCCGGGCCGACGCCTATCGACAGCAAGGCAACCGCCCGGGGGAGCGGCGGGCCAACGCGGACTTCCTCCGCCACGAGGCGGCCGAGCTGGCCCGCAATCGTCCCGAGTACACCGATCACCGGGAGCCCCTGAACGCCTTCCACGCGGCTGCGAGCAAATGATCCACGTCGCGCACAGCCCTGATGCCGACGACGCCTTCATGTTCTGGGCGATGGCCGAAGGGAAGATCGATACCAACGGCCGCCGCTACGTGCACGAGCTGGCCGACATCGAAACCCTGAACCGCCGGGCGCTCGGCGGCGAGCTCGAGCTCACTGCCGTGTCTATCCACGCGTACGCTCATCTCGCGGACCGGTACGCCCTGCTCGCGCACGGCGCCAGCATGGGCGATCGCTATGGCCCGAGAATCGTGGCGCGCACCCCCGCAGCCTCCGACCCCCGGGCCGACATCGCCGGCCGCACTGTCGCCATCCCCGGGACCCTCACCACGGCGTGGCTGGCGTTGCAGCTTTACCAGCCCAACGTGCGACCCGTCGTCGTCCCGTTCGATCAAATCGAGGACCATGTGGCTGCAGGGAAATCCGACGCGGGCCTCCTCATTCACGAAGGGCAGCTCACCTTCGGGGATCGGGGCCTGCATCTGTGGGCCGACATGGGCGAATGGTGGTACGGAGAGACGGGGCTGCCGCTGCCGCTCGGCGGGAACGTGGTGCGGCGCGACTTGGGGGACGAGCTGCTGCGCGGCATCGCGCGGGACATGAAGGCCAGCATCGAGTACGGGCTCGCCCATCGGGCCGAGGCGCTGCGTCACGCGCAGGGGTTCAGCCGCGGACTGGACGAGATTCGTACCGATCGCTTCATCGGGATGTACGTCAATGACTACACAGTCGATTACGGGCCCACCGGCCGGCAGGCAGTCGCCGAGCTGCTGCGGCGGGGCCACCGCGCCGGGCTTATTCCGGGGCCGATTGACGTAACCTTCCTCAACGCCAATCCTTAAGTCCTATGGTTTCCGTGCTGGTCGTCGACGATGAGGAGCCCATCCGGAACGCGCTGCGCAAGTTTTTGAAACAGCAGCAGTTCGAAGTCTACTCGGCTGGATCCGGCGACGAGGCGTTGCAGCAGTTGCGCCTGCACAAGGTCGCGCTGATGCTCTCCGACATCCGCATGCCGGGGACCAGCGGGGTCGACCTGGTGCCCCAGGCCCTCGAGATCGAGCCCGACCTCGCCATTCTGATGCTGACCGCCGTCAACGACGCCACCAGCGCCGCGCTGTGCATGCAGCGGGGCGCCATGGATTACCTCACGAAGCCGATCGAGCTCGCCGACCTGGGCCGCGCCGTCCAGCGCGCCCTGAAGCGGCGCGAGATGCTGCTCGAGAACCGCGAGCTGAACCAGTGGCTCAAGGAAGAGGTCACGACGCGCACCGCGGAGCTGCAGCGCGAGCGCCACCGGCTCGAGCGCGTCTCGACCGCTACGCTCGAGGCGCTGGTCAATGCGCTCGAGGCGAAGGACCCCTACCTGCGCGGCCACTCGGCGCGGGTGGCCGACGCCTCCGCCAACATCGCGGCCGAGCTGAAGCTCCCCGAGGAAGACGTCGAGCGGGTCCGCATGGCGGGACGGCTCCACGACCTTGGCAAGATCGGCACGCGGGAAGGCGTGACGAATAAGGAAGGGCCCCTCACGCCCGAGGAGTTCGAGCACGTCAAGCAGCACGTCATCATTGGCGCCCAGATCCTCGCGCCGCTCACGCACCTGGGGGATGTCGTGTCCATGGTGCGCAGCCACCACGAGCGGTGGGACGGGACCGGGTATCCCGAGGGCCTGCGCGGCGAGGAAATCCCCATGGGCGGGCGCGTGATCGCCGCGGCGGAGGTCTACGACGCGCTCACCACGTCGCGTCCCTACCAGGACCGGATGACCCCGGAGCAAGCGATCGAGCGCCTGGCCGATCTGTCGGGCACCGTACTCGACCCCAAGGTGTTCGAGGCGCTGACGCGCATCGTCGGGCGGCGCCAGACACTCGTCTTCCTCGACGAGGACGTCGGACCCGCGATCTGAGCTGCTGTGGTGTTCCCCCTCCTCGCGTTCCTCGTTCAGGCAGTCCCCACAGCCCCCCTCACACACGCAGAGATCTGGTTCGACGCCCGCGCCACCGTCGCGGACTTTCAGGGCCGCGCGAAGGCGGTGACCGGAGAGCTGATCGGCGGCGCGAGTCCTGGGGATGTTCGCGGTTGGATCGAAGTGCGTTGGAGCGACATCGATACCGATAACGGTACGCGCAACCGGCACATGTTGAAGACCGTCGACGCGGAGCAGTTCCCGGTCATCCGTTTCGCGGTGACGGCCGTTCGACCCGGTGCCGACACCGTCGTGGGGACCCTCGCACTCCACGGCGCGACGAGGCAAGTCGAGTGGCCCGTCACGGCGCGGGTCGAGGCCGATAGCGTCAGCATTGCCGCCGACTTTCCGGTCGACATGCGCGACTATGGCATTAAGCCGCCGGTGCGATTCGTGATCGCGAGGATGGGCCCGGTGGTGACGGTGCACGTGCGAATGGTTTTCGCGAGGGGAAAAAACCAAACCCGGGGCTAGAAGCTCCCCGGGCTGGCGGTCGGGCGAAGTGGCCGTCACACTTCGACCGCGACCCTTGCTCAACGATCTATTCCAACAACTGGTTTCAAGGGATTAGATGCTCGACCCTCACGGAGGGTTGCGTCTACCAGCGTTTCACCCTGCCGACGCGCGACACCGTGATTGTTTCTACCTGAGACCCCCGACGCAGCACGACCTTGGTGTTCGATGCGCCCCAGCCCAGGCCCGTGGGTCCGAACACGACTTCGGGATTTGAGACCTCGAGCTGCACACGGTAGTCCGCTGGTCCCGGCCGTCGCCACCAGGGCACCCACTCGTCGGTCGTCCCGATCTTGAGCCGGTCGATCCGAATGGTGTCGGCAGCGATCGTCACGCGCGCGCGAGTCGCTTGCATCACCGCTCCGTGACGTCCGACCGCGAACGCGGTCGTAATCTCTTGAGCGGCCTGGTTGGTCGCGACGCGATCGATGTACGGCCGCAACTGGGGAAGTCCAACAGCGGTGAGGACGGCGATGATGAGCAGTACGAAAGCGAGCTCGATGAGCGAGAAGCCCCTGGTCATGTCTCCTTGATAGCGTTTTTCCGGGCAGAATCGACACCGGAAAACCCCGGCGAAAAGCCAAAAAACGCGCCATTTGCGGCCTAACGCGACCTTGGCTGAAACGCTATGTTCAAGCGTCAATTGGCCTTGCGTTCCGGCACACCCGCTGCTTTAAGGAACGTTGATGACACGAACCGCCCCAGCCAGACCGACTGGACTTCCGCACGCGGTGTTCCTGCAGCGCGTGACCGACGAACCGGCCACGTCGCCGGAGGTACGCCTCGGCCAGGGTGCCTTTTTGGCCTTGCGGTTCGTCGATCTCCTCGCGCCCGACCGTGAGCCCCCCGCGCCCGATGTGTTCCGATACCAGTGGGCGGCGACCGAGCGCTATTGCAATGAGCTGGCGGGTGAGGGCACTGAAGCCGCGCACCTCGCCGGCATCGTGCGGGCGACGAGCGAAGCGCATCGCACCGAGGACGTCCGCGGTCTCGCTCCCGCCCTGCTCGCCTACGCGCTGTACCTCGAGCAAGTGGCGCATTTCGACGAGGCCGAGGACGTGTTGTTGACGCTGATTCGCGTCGGCGGCGTGCGGCTTGCGGCCTCCGACGCTACGGCCGCCTGGATGCGGACCGGGCGCGTGCGGCGACTCCAGACCGACTTCGACCACGCCGACGCCGCGTACGCCGAGGCGGGTCGCATCGCGGACGCCGCCGGCGACCGGCAAAGCGTACTCCTGAGCCGCATCGGTCAGTGCAACGTGCTCCACTTCCGCGGCAACCTCGGTGAAGCCGAGCAGGGTTGGCGAAGCGTGCTAGCGGACGCTACCGCGGCCGGCCTGCCGAACGTCCAGGCGCAGGCCGAGCATGGCTTGGGCACCATCCTCCATCGTCGCGGCCAGGCGCACATGGCGGCGCCGCACGTGTGGCGTGCCTACGAACTGTACGAGGACGACGGCGCGCTCCGCGCGCTCGGTGACTTGGGCAACCTCTTGTTGGCGCTCGGCGACATCGTGGGGGCGGAGCGCGCGCTGAACGAAGTGGTGCGACGCGCCGCGTTGCCCGACCTCCTGGCGAACGCCAAGATCGAGTTGATGCACTGCGCGTCCTACCGTCGCGACCGCGTTGGGTTCGAGCGGTGGCGTGAGCGGGCGCTCGATCATTTCGAAGATGCGTTGCCACACATCCGCGCCGACTACCATCTCAAGGTCGGGATCGGGCTGGCGCGGTTCGGGAACTACGTCAAAGCTGCGACCCAGATGCACCAGGCGCTCGAGATTGCGAGCGCGCACGGGTTGCATGACGCCGTCTTCAAGATCGAGCGCATCAAGAACGGGCTCCGCGAGTGCGACGCTCTCGAACACATAGAAGGCGTCGCGGCGGAGCCCGTGACTTGGACTGAGCAGCTCAGGGAAGTGTCAGCTTCCCTGGCTGCCCTGAGTGCGTAGCGACTAGTGGCAGGTGTTGGGGTTGTTCTGTTCGCAGGTCGTCTCGGCGTTCATCGTCGGGCCGGTGCTGGCATCGGCGCAAGCGGAAGCGACCATCGCGAACGAAACGAGCAGCAGCGAGAAAGCAAAGCGGATCCGGCGGGCCATGGGAGCCTCCACAGTCAGGATGGGCGGTGCGTCAGGAACACCACCCAACTTGGGTGCGCGGCCCCTCCGGGTTTAGGGCGTTTTTGCTGCATCGTAGGGCGTTTTTGCTGCACTGAGCGGTCCGGGGAGGGTGGAATGCTCGTACTGGCGGCGGTACCGGACATTCAGTATCACAAGCTGCGCCGCGCGGTCGCGGAGCGGTTTACGGTCGCGCACGCCCGTTCGTGGGATGCCGTGCTCGATTCCATCCGGAGCCGGCCCGTCGAGATCGCCGTCGTCGATCCGCTGCTGTCCGGAGAGCCGCGGGGGCAACAGATCGAACGGCTGCGCGTGTTGTTCCCGTCCCTGCCACTGATTCTCTACACGGCGCTCACGCCGCAGGTCGCCGCGGTGCTGCTCGGTCTCGGCCAGCGCGGCATCCGCCACGTCGTGTTCGCGCGTTTCGACGACCATCCCGAGCGACTGCGCGAAGTGATCGAAGCCGAAGAGATGCACGCCGCCTCGCACCAGATGATCGGGCAGCTCGCGGCGGCGCTCGCACCGCTGCCGCGCGAGATGCGCTGGGTGCTCGAGGACGTGCTCCTCACTCCCGGTACCGTATTGACGATCCAACAGTTCGCCGCCCGGGCCCGCGTCGATCGCGGGACCTGCGCGCGCTGGTTCGCGCGGGCGGGCCTGCCGAGCCCGCGGCATTTCCTTGCGGCAACGCGCGTGCTGTACGCGCACCGCTTGCTGCAGGACCCCGGATTCACAATCGAGGACGTGGCCCAACGGCTCGGATACGCGCAGGCCAAGACGCTGCAGCAGCACGCTCGCGCGTACCTCGGCCTCACCGCGGGCGAGATGCGCTTGTCCCTGACGCCGGACGACGCGGCCCTCCGCATCCTGGGAGGGGTCCTCGCACCTCCGGCGGCCCTCGCGGCGCACGCGTCATGAACCATCCCCCCGCTCCCGTGCCAACCGTCCTCGTCGTCGACGATGAAGCGGGCTTGCGCCGGGTGTTGGAGCGCGTGCTCGTCCGCCACGGGTACCGCGTCCTGACCGCCGGGAGTGCCGAGACGGCCTACGAGCTGCTCACGTCCGAGCGGGCCGACGCGCTACTCCTCGATATCCACCTCCCCACGATGTCGGGTCTGGCGCTGTACCTCGCGATCATTCATCGCTGGCCGACGCTCGAGGGGCGCATTGCCATCATGACGGGCGACGCCGAGGCCGACGAAGTGCGCACCTGGCTGGAGCACCACCGCTGCGCGGTGATCCGCAAGCCGTTCAACCTCGAGCAGGTCACGGAGTGGGTCGCGGCCGTGCTGCATCCGCGCGGCCGCTCGACGGGGGCCATGGACGCATGACCGGCGCGGCTCAACCCGATCCGCTCCACGTCCTCAGAGAATACTCGGGGCTTGCGCCCTGGAATCTCCGCGACCTGTCGGTGCTCGTCGGCGCGGTCCTCGACGCGTCGGCGGTCACGCCCATCAACGCCGCCGCGCGGGCCTCGCCGAGCGAGCGAACGATCCGCTTCTACGTGACGCGCGGCCTCGTCAGTCCACCGGAAGGACGCGGCACAGCGGCGACCTACTCGTATCGGCACTTCCTGCAGCTGCTCTGGATCAAACTCCGCCAGATGGAAGGCGCCACGCTTACGGCGCTCACCAAGGACATGAAGGACCAGACGGGTGACGTGCTGGAGCGTCGCTGCGCGCAGGTGCTCGGCGCGTCGCTGCCGTCGCCCGATCGCCTGCAGCTGAAGGGCGCCGAGGGCATGCCGCGCGGGCGCTCGGGACGCGCGCTCACCGCCTGGCTCACGCGCGACACCACCAAGGAGGCCGGTGTTCCGACGACGTGGCGCCGCATTCCGGTGACGCGCGGCGTCGAGCTGCACGTCGACGCCGACCATCCGCTGGCGCGCGTCGGCCCCGGCGACGCCGGCGTCGCCGACGTCGTGCGGCAAGCGCTCGCGAAACTCCTACCACACTCTCCGACGTCGTAGCAGCGCCGCACTTCTTTCACCCGGGAGCATCGATGGGCTGGGTTCTGCTGATTCTGGTCGTCGTCGTGGGGCTGTGGATGGTCGGCGCCTACAACGGCCTGATCGCCCTCAAGAACCAGACGATCAACGCGTTCAAACAAATCGACGTGCAGCTGAAGCGGCGGCACGACCTCATTCCCAACCTCGTGAACGCCGTGAAGGGCGCGATGGACTTCGAGAAGTCGACGCTCGAGGCAGTGATCCAGGCCCGCAATCAGGCCGTCAAGGTCAATGCCGCCGGTCCCGAGGCCATCAAACAGATCAGCCAGGCGGAGAATGCGCTCTCGAGCGCGCTGTCGCGCTTGATGGTCGTCGTCGAGCGTTACCCCGACCTCAAGGCCACGGGCAACATCGCGCAGCTGCAGGAGGAGCTCACGTCGACGGAGAACAAAGTCTCCTTCTCGCGCCAGCTCTATAACGACACGGCGACGCAGTACAACACCAAACAGCAGCAGTTCCCGACCAGCCTGGTGGCGGGGCTCGCTAAGGCGCAACCCTCCGAGCTGTGGGAGATCGAGGATCAGGCGGAGCGGGCGGTGCCCAAGGTTGACCTCACCTCCCGGTAACCTCTTTGAACAACAGGAAGCCAATCGCCGGCGCACGACCTGGCTGGTGATTGGCTTCGTTCTGTTTTTCACCTGGTTGGGCTTCGGCGGGGATTACATCTTCTGGCTCAGTACCCGCGATGCGGACGTCGAACGCTACCACCACGTCTTCCCCTGGTTCGGGCTGATCATCTCCGCCATCGCGATCGGCGTCGCCCGCTACGCGTACCGCACCGGGCCCGAGAAGGTCCTGTGGGCCACCGGCGCGCGCGAAGTGATCGACCCGCAGGACGACGCCGAGCGGCAGCTCGTGAACGTGGTGGAGGAGATGGCGATCGCTGCCGGCCTGCCGCGGCCGCGCATCTGGATCGTCCCCGACGACGATCCCAACGCCTTCGCCACCGGCCACGATCCAAAAGACTCGCACATCGCCGTGACCCGCGGCCTGCTCGGTATGTGCAGCCGTGACGAGCTGCAGGCGGTGATTGGCCACGAGTTGGGGCACGTGAAGAACCTAGACGTCCGGCTGATGACCACACTCGCCGCACTCGTCGGCGCCGTGTTGCTGATGCGCGATGGGATCGGCCGGATGATGCGCGGCGGCGCGCGCATCGGCTCCTTCGGGGGAGGCGGCGGGGGCGGGGGCGGTCGGAGTAGTGGTGGCAAGAAAGGGGGCGGCGCCGGCGCCCTCATCGCGATTCTCCTCGTCGTGTGGATCATCTCGTGGCTCGTCGCGCCGCTCGTCACGCAGCTCCTGGCGCTGGCCGTGAGCCGGAAGCGCGAGTACTTGGCCGACGCGATGAGCGCGCAGTTCACCCGCAATCCCCTGGCGCTCGCCAGCGCGCTCGAGAAGATCGAGAGCGCCGCGGCGCCCACGGCCGCCATCAAGCGCGGCGCCGCGCATCTCTGCATTGCGGACCCGTTGGGCCGGCGGCTCACCGGCAGTGAGGGCTGGCTCGCCGATCGGCTGGCGACGCATCCGCCGATGGCGATGCGGATTTCGCGCCTCAAGGGAATGGGCTACGCGCAGCTGAAAAAGGAGGGGGGCGAGCCGTCGTGACCTAGCGAACGGGGCCTGGCTCGTATCCTAGGGAGACAGCAAAACCCGAACCGACGCCGAGGCGACTGCTCGTGTAGCGCGTACCGAGCGCCAGATTCCTGATGTGAAGGGTGCCCGTGATCGACGCAGACGACTCCATGTCTGCGGTTCCGTACGTGGATTTGTAGCGACCGAGTGCGACTCCAAGATCGAGTTGAGAGAGAACGCTCGCCTGCGCCGCGACGGCGTATCCGGCGCGAGTCTCCGAGTACCTCCACAACGATCCCCATGACGCTGCTGCCGTTACCGACACAGATGATCGACCCAGAGACCGTGTCGCCGTCAAGTCAATCGAAGCGCGCCCTTCCGATGAGGCCCGTACCGAGCCTCCGATCGACCGGCTCAACTGGGCGCCGATGGCGATCTGATCCAGCCCGAAAGGACGGATGCGGACGTGGGCCCGTGCCACGGTGGAACTCTGCACTACGCCTACGTTGTCATCAGAGGCGACTGCGAGTCCCAGGTTCCCGGTGACCCTCCGCGGACCGAACGTCGCGTCGAGGCGCCCCCAAAGCGCTTGTGCGCGTAGACTCGATAGCGTCGGATCTTGGTTCGTGAGTGACGAATCAAACAGGTTGCCCAGGTCGGAGAAGGCGTACGCGACGCTCCACCGCGGGCCGAATCGAAACGCCACGGCTCCATGAAAGACGTGCACCGCGGCGTAGGAGCCGTAGGACATGCCCAGGAACACCCCCGTGGCGCGCGGTTCGGTGGTGGGATCAGCCCACAAGGCCGCCAAGCCCTTGGTGAGGGCAGCGGCCGTGGCGTCCAGTGTAGGTGCGGGAGGCGATCCCTCGAGGCTTGTGAGCAGCGTGCTTTGGCCCACAGCGACGCGGGGCATGCCGACACAGAGTGCGATGGCGGCCATCCGCCCGTACCGCATTTGTTACGGAGATTGGCGCAGGATAAGTCGTTGCACGATGCGCTGGCCGCCGGAGATCAGTACGGCGACGTAAACGCCCGGTGCGGCGGGCTGGCCGCGGTCGTCCAGGCCGTCCCAACCCACTTCGTAGAACCCGGCCGACAGCTGCTCATTCACCAAAGTCCGAATCGCGCGACCAGCCAGGGAATACACACGAATGCTCATCGCGGACGTCGCAGCGGCGGGAGTCACACTGAACGAAAGCCCCCGCACGCCGTATTGTCGCACGAGATCCGTAAGGGAGCCCGAAGGAGTAGTGGTCGCCTCCGCTGGCGCGGAAACGCCGAGGCCTGAAATCCGCGCGAGTGGGTGGGCAGAAAGTAGCACCTGCTGGCGCAGGAACAACGTTTGTGGCTCAGATTCGACGTCGGGCGCGAGGCACTGTTGACGCGCGATCGGGATCACCTGACCAATTGGGGGCGCAGGGGGCGGGCCACAATTGGGATTTCCGTTTGACCAGAAAGTGTTCGTGAACGTCGTCGTCTGGCACCAGCTGTAGCCGCATCCGTAGGCCGATTCCACGTCGATGCGAAATCGGTAGTTGCCGGGCGAGGTCCAAGTCCCATCGTCGCGGAGTCCATCCCACAGCCATCCGATTGTCCCCGGCGGCATGAATGTTCCGTTCGCCAGTGTGCGTACGAACGCGTTGTTCCAGTCCAGCACTCGGACCCATTGGCGAGTATGGTCGGTGGTTCGATAGGCGATCGACGCCACCTTAGTGCTGGTGTCCGGCCCCGCGGTGAGCGCGAATTCGAAGTTGAGGTAGTGCTCGACGGCGCCGCTGGAGTCGCTCCACTGCTCGGCCGTAATAACCCTACCTTCGCAGTACCACACCGTCTGACCATTCACGACTTTCAGGCCACACGGGACGCTGATGGCGTGAGGCCAAGCGAATGTATTGTAGTTCGTTTCGCCCTTGCCAAACGCTCCATAGGTCTCAATCAGTCCTAGGGCGTACGTGAATTTGTGAATGTGATTGTTGGCCTGATCAACGATGTATACGTTTCCAAAGTGGTCGACCGTGCAATCAGCCGGGTCCCAGCCCGACAGAGCAACAGTATTCACCCACGTCGGGCCGCTCGGCCCCCGGCTGAGCCAGACCAGACGCCGGTTTCCACGGTCCACGACATAGACGTACGCGTTGAACTGTGTTCCGCCGTTCGTCGCCGCGTTCTTACCAACGCAAATCCCTGATGGCCTGGAGAACTGGCCGGCACCGGAGCCTGTCGTCCCGTACGTCCACAAGAGCGTCGGCCGACTCCAGTAGCTGACACTGTTCAAGGAATCATCGAGGACGTAGAGGTTGTCTTGTGACAGGGGAGTCGTTCCTCCGTCCCAGGCGACGTCGACAGGTCGAGGGAATTGGAGCGCGCTCCAGACGCTGGCATTGATAAGGTTTTGCGAGGTTGGGCTTAATTCTGCAAGAAAAACACGGCCGTTCGAGCGGTCCGCGATGTAGACATACTTGCGGGCTGAGATGTCGATGCCTAGCGCTTGGCCCAATCTGCCGCCCGGCCCATTGGCGTTGTCGAAGGCGTGCACCCACTCGTCCTTCTGTCCGACGAGGACGCGCCGCCAGTCGGGATCTGTGGCGAGCTGATAGACCGTTGAGTTCTCGATGAAGGACACCTTTGTGCCAATTGCCCCAAAGAGGTCCCGACCGAGGCGCGACCGTGCTCCAACGCGTGTGAGGCGAGGACCCAAGTTCTGCCCCAAGTCGGTTAGCTGCACAAACGTCTGTGCTGACGCGGGGCGCGGGCAGGACAATGCGAGAGCGGCGACAGCTAAGGCGCCGGCATTAGGCAGCAATACTCGAAGGATGACGTTGCTCATGGTCATCTACTCCATTTTGTTTCTGACTCCAAGTCCCTCAGATGACCCACACAGGGGTGATTTCGACAATGCTCCACTGAATAAGAAGCCACTGGAGGTGGTAGACGTACTCACCTCCGAAGTCGGCATTCGCGGAGAAGTTCAATGGTTGGAATATCGATGGTTGAAGTATCGACGCGTCCGTTTGTCGGGTGGGTGCGAGAGGCTCAAGGAAGAGGCCGCCGTTCTTGATGATGTCGGGACTGGCCTCCGCTTCGGAGCGCCGCGCTACTACGTACGGTGAACCGACATCCGGCAACCATCTGAGGAACGCGCTGTCGATCGCGAACGATAGGTACTGGTCCGACAGATAAACCACGGGCCAAGAGTTTTTGGGTTGGCGACTCAGAAAGTCCAGTAGGATCGTTCGCGTGACGGTTCGCTCGTCGACGGCGGCGGGTGCCGAGACGGGGTTTCCCGCACACCCCGTGAGCATGCACGTCCATCCCAAAAGCGCAGCTTTGAGGATTGTGGCACGAGCAGGAGTAGACAGCTCAAGGAATCTCACGTAGGAAACGCTCCCCCCTCGACAGCAACCCCGGTCTAATCTCTCGCGGGAACGCAGGCGCCTCACCCCTAGAGACCCTTCCACAAACGCGTGCTTCCGAGCCCCGCGCTGTGAACTCGCCCAGAGCGCGTTTCGCCTGTCGCAACAAGACCGAGTCTACCCCTTGAGACATAGCCTCAAGATCTGGAAGAGCCGCCGTGCCGACTGCGCAGGCCAGCCCGAATGGTGCGAACTGTCGATACAGAGCGGTCGGGTGCGCTTGGAGTTGTACCCAAAAGCCCCGGAGGCTCGCATCGGGTTGGGTGGAGAGTGCCTTGATCGCCCGGGTGCGGAGGACCTCACGCAGTTCCGCGGGAAGCGAGCGCAAGCGAGGACCCGTCGCGTAGTCCAGCAACAGATCTTGCCGAATCCCGATTCGCGGGTACTGCGCGGCGGTCAGGGCCGCGAGCTGAATGAGGAAGTTCGCGCGCGACGATGGGCGGTCGAGTATGAGTTCCAAGCCCGGCTTCGCACGCGGCCCGTAGGCTGCGGCAACGAACTCAGGCATGTCGAAGTCGTCCTCCCCGCCCGATTCGAAAATCCTCGTGATTTGCTCGACGGATAGCGCTCGGTCCTGAGCACTGAGCTTCGACGGCACACCATGCACCGCCAGTGCGATCATCAGCACAAGAGGAACGGGTGTTGCGCGACTCATGGTGCGATGTCCCACTTGACGAAGCGGGACGACTGGGCGTCGAAACACTCATCCCAGCCGTCAACTCCCACCAAGACCTGCCTGTTCGCATCGGTTGCCGTCACTAACGCCATAGCTCCGGGGCTTGCGAGCCAAGTTAACTTGTCGATGTTTGTATAGTCTGGATATGCAAGAATTGCGTGGAATTATCCCCCCATACGGTCGGAAACACTGGTGGTTCCCGAAGGAACATGTGAGCGATCTCGTGCGAAAAGACCGAGCGGGGAGCGTTCACAGCGGCAACCTGAGTGTTGATCCATATTGAGGGGACGTAAAGGTTGAAAGGCTCGTAAAGAACCCCCTTGTCACCGTCGAACTCAATCCCGTTAAAGCCCCGCGGAAGGTCGTTACCGTTCTCGTCAACCGTGATCAGCCGCGGCATTTGGAAGACGAGCACAGTATCAGGCATGTCGGCTCGGTAGTATGTGTCGAAGAGTCTCTGGCCATCAGGCGTATACGTATCCGTACCGCTGAACGTTCTCTGAGTGAACCTGAAGCCTGTCGAATCACCCGCACTGTCGGGAACCAGCGGCCAGGCGGCCCTCGACAGGCCTGTACTCGGCGTCATTAGAATGTTGATGCGACACGGCTCGCGATAACCGTGGAACGACCCACCATACGACTCAGTTTGGTAGCGAGGAATCGGGTTGTCCCACCAAACCTGTTGCGCCACTTGGGCGTCGACCACGGTTGCGACGTTGAAGGGACTAGTATGGTAAACGAGATGGAAATATGACCGGTACACTATGTTCGCCGGCGGCGGCGGCAATCTACATGCCCAACCTGCGCACATGAGCATCACCGTCAACGCTAGGCGTCGCGGTCTCATAAACGACAGAGGGCGTCCAGGAGGCCTTCCTCTCGCGTCCAGACCGCACGGTCGGGATCCAAGGTGAGCGTTACGCTTGACCGTATGGCGCCGCCCGGAGATTCCGGCATCACGACCAGGTCCGCGGTCACGATCTGCGTCGTCCCCGAGTCCGCGATCTTGATCTTGTCGAGGAACAACGCCATCGCGGTGCCGCCGCCCGAGAGCGTGATCCGGCGAACTTGGCTTGCAATTCTGGAAAGGGCGTCACTCACGCTACCGCACGGCGCCGAACCAAGCGCAGCGCTCTGGAGCAACATGCCCATGGTCTTGGCGTCGCCCGCTTGCAGTGCTTGAAGAAGCTCACTGACATGCAGGTACGCTGTTTGGTACCTGATCGAGTCTGCAGGAGCTCGAGTCAGGAGGGGCGCCCTACTGCTGTCGGGTCGTGGCAAGTCCACGCGCTGCGCATCGACTGGAGTCGGCGTCGATAAGGCGAGTGTGGACGCGAAGGTCACGAGCGACATCAACGCGCGGTCGCGCATAACGCTCACTTCAACCGCACTTCCTATGCCGAGCAGAAACCCGGTACGAAACGATGCGCACGCGCTTCGACGATCTACGACCGCGCTTTGGTGGCGGCGGGAGCGCCATGAGAACGTTGCACCAGCGCGACACAGCCATCACCTTGGCTGTGTGACACCCCTGCTTTGGCTAGCTCTCCTACTCGGTCTCCTGGCGGCGGCGACGCTGATCCTCTGGTTCGCCCGCCGCCATCTGCGCCGCGCCGCCCTCCGCGCGCTCCACGATTTCCGCGCCCGCCTCGCCCGCTACAAACTACAGGAACGCCGCCTCGTCAAAGCCGCCCTCGCCGACGATCCCGCGATCGCCGCCGCGGTCCGCGAGCACATGGCCGCACATCGTCTCTCCGAGGAAGTGGTCCGCCGTCGGGTAAACGTGTACGTCGACGAGATCGTGCCGCACTTCAACGTCCTGTCGTACTACAAGATCGGCTACAACCTCGCGAAGATCTTCGTGAACCTGCTGTACAAGGTGAGCGTCGATTACCAGGACGAAGCAGCCCTGGCGGCGATCCCGCGGCGCGACGTCGTCGTATACCTCATGAACCATCGCTCCAACGCCGACTACGTTGTCGTCGCGTACGTGCTCGCCCGCGGCGTACACGTCAGCTACGCGGTAGGCGAATGGGCGCGCGCCTGGCCCCTCGAGTACGTGTTCAAGTCGTTCGGCGCGTATTTCATCCGCCGCCGTTTTCGCGAGCCGCTGTATCACGCCGTCCTGGAGCGCTACATCCAGTTGATTACGCGCAACGGCGTCACGCAGGGGATCTTCCCCGAGGGCGGCCTCACGCGCGACGGCCGGCTCCGCGCTCCGAAACTCGGATTGCTCGACTACATCTGCCGCACGCTGCTCGATCCGTCATTCACACGGGACGTCTGGTTTGTTCCGGTCGCGATCAACTACGACCGCGTGCTGGAAGACCGCTCGCTCATTCGCGAATTGACCGACGAGCGCGACCGCCCGGGGCGTATCGCTCAGTTCTTCACCGTCGCGTCGTACCTCGCGAGCAATACGCTGCGGCTGCTGACGGGTCGGTTGCAGCGCTATGGTCGCGCCGCGGTGAACTTCGGAACGCCGCTGTCGCTGCGCGCCTGGCTCCGCACCGCCCCCGACGGCGTGCTCGACTGGCCCAAGGAGAAGCGCCTCCCGGAGCTCGACAAGCTGGCCCGCGAGATGTTGGACCGAATCGGCGCGATCCTGCCCGTCACGCCCGTGCCCCTCGCCGCCGCGGCGCTGCTTTCGTTCGATCAGACGGTGATCCCTCGCGCCGCGGTCCTCGAGCGCATGGACGAGCTGCGCGACCGCCTCCACGAGGTGAACGGCAAGGTGGTGCGGGGCGGGGCGGGCATCGGCGACATCTGGGACCGGGCCTGGCGCATGTTGCGGATGCGGCGTCTCGTTGTAGCGGAGGGAGACTCGCTCGTGGTGCTGCCCCGCGGGCGGCCGCTCCTCGAGTACTATGCCAACGCGATCGCCCACCTCGTCCCGATTCGCGGGCCGCGGCGCCCGTTCCACAAGGCGCACGAGGTGGAGACGGATCTGCCGAAACTCAAGAAACTCTAAAGGAGGATCGATGAGCGGAATGGGAATGCTGCTGGCCATCCTCGCGCTCCAGCAGCAGCCGGCGGACCTGGTCGTCCTCAATGCCAGGGTCTACACCGCTGATGTCAACCGCCCCGTGGCCGAAGCCTTCGCCGTTCGTGCCGGGCGCATCGCGTTCGTGGGCAGCAGCCGAGGAGCCCTCGCCCTCGTCGGGCCGCGCACCGAGCGGCTCGACCTCGCGGGCCGGACGGTGATCCCCGGCATGGTGGACGCCCACGCGCACCTGCTCGGCCTCGGTCAGGCGCTGCGGACCGTGAGCCTCGTGGGCACGCGCTCGTACGACGAAGTGATCGCGCGCGTGGTCGAGCGGGCGAAGACCGCCCGTCCCGGGGAGTGGATCCGCGGTCGCGGCTGGGACCAGAACGATTGGGCCGACACGCGCTTCCCCACGTACCAGGCGCTGTCGCGCGCCGTCCCCAACAACCCCGTGTATCTGACGCGCGTGGACGGCCACGCCGCCCTCGTCAATGCCAAGGCGCTGGAGCTGGCGCAGGTGACCGCGGCGACCGCCGACCCAACGGGTGGACGGTTCATCCGAGACTCGGCCGGGAATCCCACGGGGGTTCTGGTGGACGGCGCGCAGGGCGTCGTGGGACGCGTGATTCCGGCCGCTACGCGCGTCGAGCTCCGGGAGCAAACGCTCGCCGCGATTGCGGAGGCGAATCGCTGGGGCCTGACGGGGATCCACGACGCGGGCGTCGATGCGGACGGCATCGCGGTGTA
>Ga0137418_10002031_pt1 | contig 18596 bp, 38 predicted proteins | sample CZODoug3_1_2_16f_FD_122242 | JGI IMG/M metagenome (GOLD analysis project Ga0137418, IMG submission 122242) | Vadose zone soil fungal communities from Angelo Coast Range Reserve, California, USA - CZODoug3_1_2_16fungal (Hybrid Assembly) | ecosystem: Environmental > Terrestrial > Soil > Vadose... | reverse complement strand
AAGTCCTTTCTTTTCTTTTGGCAATCGCACGCGGCGATAATGATAGGTCAATTCGCCGCACGATTCGCAATGCTTAGCCTTTTTCATTAATGTCTCCGAATATAACGGGCAGCCATACGCCGACGAATACCCGGCGCCGTAAACGTCATCGCAACACAAACACCCATCGCGAACTCCGCAAGAATCCAGACTACCTGCATAATCATTTCTTCCTGCCTTTCTTACCTTTCCCGTTATTACGCTTATTCGTTTTTGCGCCAATACCCAACAGCGCGAGAACCCCGGCAACAAACGCGCCCACGATCTCTATCGGTGTGAGAAAGAAAGCCGCCAACATTAGTTCTCACCTCGCACAATTGTAGGATTCTCATCATATGATGCAGTGTCGTCATTCCATATCGGTATGTCGTACAGAATGGATGCTTGAATCAACGATTCGGTTAACGCATTGTCAGCTTCCGGAAGCGTCTCATACTGCCATTCCTTCTGTGTAAACAAATGATAATGCTGTCCTCCGTCGCACGCCACCACAATAATTTCCAGTGTCACGCCAGGCTCGCGAGGTGGCTGCGCAGTCCATGCCTTGATCACAGTACTCATTTATCCAGCCCTTAATCCTCTAGCCACTGCATCAATCTCGGCACGAACACATATACTCAACAGCTCGTAATCCTCACGCGCCAAGGTCCCGGAACGATACATGTCCCCAATAAGCATAGCAGCGCGATTCACATTATGCGCACGAACTCGTAGTTCAATTGGGGCTGTCGGTATGCGCCTTTGGAATAGCTTCACTGTAGCCGATCTCTTTCGGTTTGAGCTGTGGCATCAATTAGGTGGCCCCTAACCATGGCCTTGATTTGATGCTCACTAGCTATGTCCAATGGAATGGAATAGCCCACAATGCAGTCTGTGCAACCACAACCAATTGGATCTATTCGTTTCACAGTACGACTGTCACTAATCTGCACAGGAGTCCGCTCGGGCGGAGTAATCGCACTGCCCGCTCGAATGATGATGTCTGGATTCACGTCGCGGCATATTTCCCACACCAAAGCCAGTAAACTCTGTAACACTAAATCCGCGTTTTCGTCGCTGCTGATTTGCATGAATGCGATATCGATAAGGTTGCGACTACGGGCAAGTTTCGCGCGTGCATTTCCTTGCTGTGTTTTGTTCATCAGGATTCCCGTCTGAAATAGGATCATGACCGGGAATCATCCTCCCATGATTCCCGGCCATAATCCTGTTTATTTAACTACTGGTTTTCGCGCTGCCACGCAGCGAAATCACGGTCATACACGGCCATCCGCGCCGCGTACTCCGGATCAGTCTCATCCATCCGACGCGTAGGCTTACGCGGCTTACTCGCATCATAAGCCCGCTTATCCACGGCCTGGAAAGCCACATGCGACACAGTATTGTCGCCGTTCGCATCAACCTTGATCTTGCAACCCAAATTCAGCTGCGCGGCGCCCCGACGGAGCAGGTTGACCAGGTCACGGGCGATGCCGGTCAGAACGTCCTTACCGTCCTCGGCTCGCGCATACGGCGCGCCCGGCACCGAAAACAGTCCAGCCTGATCATTCGCCTTGCTGGCCTTCAACGCGGCGAGAATGTTCTCAGGGATCGGGCGAGCCTCACGGCCACCTTCCCGGGCCCACGACTCGGTAGCCTTAGGCTTGAGCGCTCCGAAATCGAACGACACGGCATCGGCCGACTTAGGCTTAGGACCTGGCTTAGCCTTCACTGGTGCAGTCATGATGTTGATCCTTCCCGGATCGAAGATCGCTAGCGACTTGCTAGTCGATACGTCTGATGGTACCGCAAATCGCTGGAGAATTCCAGCGAAATGCGCTGCTGTCAGAACGGTGGTTCAAGATCAATCGGCACGGTATCCGTCAAGATCGTCAGCTCGCCGAGCGGGTACGACGAGAACGCGCCGACCGTAGGATCATCCCATTCCACATACGCGTTATCCGGCGAATACATGCCCCGGACAGTACCCACAATATGCGGGTACCCGGCCAACGTGCAACGATGATTCACGATCGTGTCAGACATTCCATTGCCCATCTGTCATACGCCCCTCCGCCTGTTCAACTTCAATCAGACTGTCAGTCAATTTGTGAAGCTGAGTAGCTAGCGTAAGCAAGTCTGCACTAAATTGATAATCTGCGGATCTAGCTGCTGAACGAATGAGTTTATAAGCCTTGTCCATTTGATTGAGTGAATCTTTGTTACTCATTTTCGGTCTCCCGTCCGTTTTTCTGTGTTCCTGATAACTAGAAATCTACTCCTGATCGGGAACGTTGTCAACATCTTCGCCATACCAATTTTGATATTCTTCTGCACGTGGACAGCTTGACTGACAACGATGACGGCCACAATGTCCGCGTTGCTTTTTACACCCGTGCGTACCCCAATACACGCGACACGGATTTTCTAACGCTTTCTTTTTGTGTCTCATGTTACTATTCCCGCCAGTAGTAGCGATTTCCGCAACGACATTCACTAATGCCTCCGAACTTCCAATCATATTTAATTGTTCCAAATGGATGTTTCCATATACAATGCCATGCCCACTGATACCGAGACATGTCAGTAGCGTAACGTAATCTCATGCTAGCAATCCTTCCGATTCTTCCAAATATTCCCGCCATGTGGGAACGGGCTGATCGTCTAACCATGGAATATCATGCGGATACGAACGGTAATCCAACGTCGTGATGCCCTGTCCAATGTTCAACATGGCTTGTGGCCGGATCACCGTATCATGTGGCATCTCATATGCGGACACTCCGGCATCACAAGCCTTACACATGTGCGGGCTGTGTACCCGTTTCATTCCACGCCCCGTATCGAATTGTTTATCCGCTGTTTCCCACACACGATGATGCGTCTCAAACGGGCCCTGATTCTGTTTCTGCCGCCACAACGCATTTTGATACCCGATAAAGCGTGTCGTTGTACCCGTCAATTTAGGCCAGTCAGGATCTTCATAATCATGACGCGGTGCCCGAATCGGTCCGAGTTCTTTTGCGTGATCTACGACGGCGTTTATCGACACGGATTTTGAATCCAGACCACGGTATTTCAAGCTCCAGTCTTGTTCGATTCTTTTTGCGTAAAATCCGGATTGAAGATAAATCAATTCGTCGATCGGAGTTACCTCCCAGGCTCCCAATTCCGAGCTGTCTTTTAGTCCAATCTCCGTTGGTGACAACGTCGAAAACAATCCATCGGTCTCGACCGCAATTAACGTATCGAAAGGTACGCGTGACATCACCGTATATAGTTGTGCTCTTGTGAAAGATGTTACCCATCCTGCCCACTCCAATTGATGCCATGCCGGGGCCCGCCCGGTCCGCTTCCAACCTGCTCTTTGTGCGGTTTTTCCGTACAGCGAATTCAACAACAATTTCAACGCCATTTGTGTACCGATATTCGCGGCTTTCATACGGCGTCGTTCTTCGTATACGTCTGCCACAAACGCAAATGGCTGTGTTTCCCATCCCGTATATTCCCATCCTTCTTTGACTGAATCTATCAAACTAGGATCATGCACGAGCATTGCTTTAATTTCCGGAGACCAATACCATCCGTCAACCATCCACGGATATGAAATGTTGCCGCGCCGGTCACGGCAAAATACTGGTCCTGCTTGCTGCCCTAATCTACGTCCGAGTGAGACTCGATAAATTCCGAATTCAGCGATACCATGATCGTTGCCGTTATTCGGACTGTCACGGTGGGTCCAGACACCCTCGGAAAGACTCGGCAATTGAGAAATAGCGAATGGGTACGCGGAATTGATGTCGTACCCAAATACTCCTTGATAGCGGCCGATATGAAATCTTTCAAAGCGTCCGCCTGCATAACCATATCTCGCGAGATTGTATATTCTTTCTCCGGTATCTGACTTGTGTTTTCGGATACCTTGCGTTCTGTAGGCATAGTTAGCTAACTCCCCTGGTCCGTGCCATTTGGCGATGAACAAACCGGCGTCATACAGCATTTCCCGTAGCCGTTCCACAAGCGCATGAAACAACACGGATTCAATTTTCCAATAATCCTTGATAAACTCGAATTGCGCGAACGTGAATTGTGAACGCTTATCTTTACCGGCTTCAATTTCCGGTAAATGGACCATTAATTCATGTTCGGGAATATTTGTGGTGAGAGCTTTGATGAATGATGATTGAAAGAAACCCCACACGTCGTAAATCGTGACCGTAACATTCTTAGGCTCTCTATAATGTGTGACGCGGAACCATTTCCCTGGAATGTGTTCTACCCGATATTCATGATCACCGATGAGGCATGATCCGGTTTCCCGTAGCCGCATGAACTGCACTAAGGTCAAGTTCCGTAGAATCATGTTCACGTCATAATCGAATGCGAAGCCAACATGCCAATGATTTTTGTATCGCTCTCCGGCAGCGATAATATGTTTCAAACATCCGTAGGTGGTTAATGCCCGGCCATCAATGTAATGATGCTCGTTGCCATCGTAGTAGCCGAAAAGAATATAGTCCTGGGCTTTACGCGTCCCGGAATGCGCACCTTCCCCGTCCCAGACCACAAACTGTTTGTCCCGGAGATACTCGGTTCGATCCTGGTTATTGATTCGTTGACGAGTTTTACCTTTCGTCCCGTCATGATAGAACTGGATCGAAACAGGTTCCGGAACAAGATCACTGAACGGTTCCACGCTCTAGATACGTAGACGTCACGTAATTGAAGTTATCCTGGATTTCAGGATCTACGATGTATGCTTTCAAACGCGGGATATCGCAATCGCGGATACGATGCCATAAATAATGTAATAATTCTGATTCTTTGTCGATTTGAATAAGACGCGCAAGCAGGGTTCCTACATCTAACTGTTCCTGTCTATTCATCTTTATCTCCACAGTAGCAAAATTCGAGGCGATCTACCGGCGTGGCCTGACTCGTCGCACTATTGCCGTAGCGCACAAACACGTAATGATCATTCACCGACGAAATGACACCTTCCTGCCCTGGCGCGTTATCCGGAGTGTGCGGTGAGTGGTAAACCACGACACGGCCGATCGTCAACGGCTCACACCCGGTCGTACACCCTTCACAGATACGATTCTGAATGCATTTATATTTAATCGTCGTCATCGTCGTTCAAAATTTGTGTACGAGTAGATGCACGACTGCCCGCATTCAAAGGAATACGTGGCCTGTCATTGAATACAATTTCACTGCATCCGGCACAAGAATCCTGCACAATTTCCTTGAATACAGAACGTCCGTCTTCCTTGACTCGACGATTCCCAGTAAACGTTGTCCAACCATCGTCATTCTCCGAGAAAATAATTCCACAAGAATCACACATTCTCACGCTAGACATTTACATTTTCCTTCCACAATATATGCAAACTAGATGACTAGGCACGCGCATTCTGCCGTAAAAATATTCGGCGTCAACCACACGAGACACGCATTCGTGACGCGCATTAATTTTCTGCGCTACGGTCCCAAAAACATTTGCTTGACGCAATTCATTAATCAGCTGCTCCGCATCCTTTCTTTGTTTAGTATTCAAGTCAGTCTTTTTGACAATGATTTCTAGAAGCTCAATCAGTGTCATGCGGCGTCATACCATTCACGGTAAGCTTCCCAATCAAAATCATGCTCGAAATCAATCAAATATTCGTCATCCAAATGAAAGACAAGATCATTATACATTTCTTGACGTTCCTCACGACTGATATCCGGATCAAACAAAGCTTCATAGAAAAACCATTGCGCATCGTCGTCGCCATACGCGCCCGGATGGTCACGAAACAAGTCATCAAACAATGCTTGCTCGTCGCGTTCCCATTCGTCATATTGCCATGCAGCCATCGCACGACGGCTTTACGAGTCAGTCTCGCGAGTTTTCTTATTCTCTTCCGCTCTATGTCTTTCCCACGCATTGTAGCCCGTGAATTCTTCGCCACATTTACAGAGATAGTATCCCGGTACGTGTTGATTGCCGCCACGCACGCGGCGAATAAGCTGATGACGAGTGTCTTTCCTGCGACCTACCATTGTTGCCACCGTATGCCGCCTTAGCAGAATGGGGCACGAGCCGGCATGGATCGCGCCATTGTCGAATAATGGTGCGGGGAACATTCGTGCCCCATCCCACGTCTATTTATGCGGTGCAGTAATCACTATATCAAAAACTGTGTGATGTTTGCACGCACTGTCATTAGTTAATGCTAAGTGGGTATTCTTTGAACCGTCGTATCGGCGACATTCATCGCACAGTAAATCCTCTTGCGTTGCGAGACTTACGCAGGCAATTTCTGCAAAAATATCGCATCCGCACGTTAGCGATGGCATTTAGAGATTCGCTCTAACAAAACAATCTTTGGCTTCTAATAGTTTACGTAACCCGGTCTCTATTTCTGCATAATTCTGATTCTGAGTCCCGTAACTGAATCCCACAATCTGATTTGCCAATTGGAAGCACATACGCGACGGTTCCTGTAGACGCAACGGCAAATGGTTGTATTCAAAGAATCGCAGAATCGGAAACCGATCCGCATATTCTGGCATCGTTTCTTCAGTCATTAATTTCATCCTTAAAACGGTGGATCTATCGGAAGCTCCTGCGGAGGGCAGGGGGATTGAAATATTTCTGAGTAGCGTGCGATGCGTTCGTAGGTCACCCATGCTTCGCAGTCGTCGCAGTACACGACGGGTGCGAGTTTCTGTAGGGCCCGAGAGATTTCCCATTCCAGCGCCACGTGCCCGCATTTGGTGAGCACGTATTTAGCGGTGTTAGGGCGCCACGGGGCACGAGAACCTGTCTTTGTTCTCGTGCCCCGCATCCATGGGTTGAAACCACTATCGGGGTTAGTAGAATCTCCCCACGGGTCTACAGCGGAAATTACTCGCCTACCGTGATTTCCGTCACGAACTGGCGTGCGGGCGAGAGACCTTCCCGGATGACGTCATCATCGCCGACGTATTCCTGTGAAAAGAAATCGTCGATCGCGAGCCCGGTCAGAGCTGCATTCTCCAGTGCCTTAGCCAGCGATTCCCGCTGATTCTGTGACTGAACATTCACTACGAGTTTATCTCCCTCGGGCGAGGTCAAATAAACCTGCAAATGCTTCTTAGGAATGCCTGCCGCGTTCCTCTTCTGAGTTCCGCCGATCTCGGAATCAACCATTGCCGCACCCACTACGGTGCCCCGTGCGCGATCTCCGATATTGCGGAACACGAATAGAACGGGGTCTTTCTGGTTCAGAAACGCGTTCACCGCGCCTAGCGTTTCCCGCTGTTTCTTTGCTGCCGCTGTTGCCATTGTTCCCATCCTTTGCCGTGTAATTAGGTGACGGAATTCCCGCGTGATATAATCGCGCGTATGGGATTCCCGTCCCGAATAGTGAGATGCCCGGTTTGCTCCTTTCCCGTCCAGCCGGGCATTTCGCTATGCCATAGTATCACGCGGCAGCTGGCCGGGGGAAGGGCATCCCGCATCGTGAGATCGAAATCCCACCTGATGAGACGCGAAACAATCGTAGGGAATTGACAGAATGAGAATAGATCCGGGTATTATTGATGCTGCGAAAAGAGCTAGTGATGCAATCAACAAAGCCATTGTCGAAAACGGATTCGATATGGTCACGCACAAATGGCTCGCAATTAGATTATCAGATGGCGGCACCGACGGTGTGCTCTATGATACAAAGCGCGACGCGGTCCGTCGTCAAAGCAATGAATTCCAGTGCGCTTATGTTGCGTTGCGCAATTTGCGGCAGGGAGCTAAACCGGAAGAAATGGCAAGGTTTCTTCAATTCAATCGAGACGCCTATGACGCCGGATTCAGACTTCCAGATCCCGACAGTAACGATGGTGGTCCGGAACTCTTGAGAGATGCAGCAACCAACGACTTCTATCGCGAAATGATGCGCGACGTAGAAACACTTATCCGGGCAGAAAGGCTGCATAATGGCTACTGACTATGACGTTTTTGAAAACCTCACCGCAGAAAATGTCGACTTTCTGCAACCGACTGAAATGCCCACCGACGATATAGATGCGAACGTAGATCCAGATACCCCCGACACTACGATTACTCAAGAGCCGAAACGCACGTTGCGCGCTAAGCGCTATGAAAAGAAAATCGGCGGCATATTCGGTGCAGCTGCACGAACTTCTTTGGAACATCCGGCCACGGTCGCAGATGGCGCCGCGATGCTCTATTACGTGCCGAATATTGCTAAGAAATTGGGTGACCTTGCTGACGTTGACGACAACGTTCGTAAGGGAATTGATTTCCTTACCGGTGGGGTAGAAAATCCTTATGCTGCTGCATTGGCTGCCGTAGCGCCGTTGGTATTTCAGATTATCCGAAACCACGAGCCAGTGCTTGAACCGTCTATGCGCGGTCTACGTATTCCCTTCACTAAGCGCACTATTAAGCTTAAGTTCGGAATTAAACTTGGCCGGTTGCGTCAAATGTTTACCCATGATCCCGAGGAATTGATAGAGGCCGCTCTTACTCGTGAAAATCGTCTCATCTTAGAGCATCAAGGCGTGAAAATCGCTAGCAGGAAGCGCGCACGCAAGGATTCCTAATGAATACGCCTACGATGCAAGTAGAAGAAATTCCACGTAAGGAATTTCTTAAAGAATTTGGCCGCGATTATAGGGCTGGGCAGCACGTAACTTTTCTTGGTCCGAAACAGCGCGGTAAAACTACTCTTGCACTGCAATTGCTCAAGCAATGTATCAGTCCAGAATTGCGTTGCATTATTCTAGCGGGTAAACCACCGGATCGTGATAAGACAATGAACGATGCGGCGAAAGAATTGAATTTGCGTGTTGTGGAAACGTGGCCGCCTACATATTCGCCGCGTGATCGTAAACGTAATGGATATGTTCTCCGTCCACATCAAACATTGAAAGACTTAGATGCGGATAATGCGAATATTCAGAGCGAGTTTCGTAGAGCGTTGATGAGTGCTTATGCATCAAAGAAACCCGTCATTATTGTTTGTGATGAAGCACATCACGTGCAGAATGATATGAAGCTGAAAAAGGAATATGAAGCTTCATTGATGCGTGGTGCGCCTGTTGTCGCGGAATGGTCGCTCATTCAACGCGGTGCGTACATGTCCTATCACGCTTACAGTGAAGCTGACCATTTGTTTATCTTCTATGATCCGGACGCGAAAAATAGGAAACGCTATTCAGATTTCGGGGGATTAGACCCACGAACAACGGAGGCTATTATTGAAAGTTTAGAATTGAATAAGGCTAGTAACGGTATGACAATATCTGAATGTCTCTATATTCAGCGTGCCGATCCTACGCCTGTCATCGTCGGAATGAAATAAGGGATTCTAATAAAGTCTAATCCCAGTACTTTGTAGATATCCCAGGGGTACTATCCAATTCCCCTAAATAAAGAAAGTAGGAAACAGCATGACAGCACCTAGGACGGCCGCTAAGCCAGCGTCCGGCAAGCAAGCACAAGTCAAGCCGCGATCGTTTCTCGTCGGCACGCAAGCGGTCTGGGAAGGCAACGACTACGACCAAACGTATACCGCCACGAATGGCGCTGCCGGTATTCCCTGGGCGCTCACCGCGACCGGATGGCTCCGGGGACTATGGCTGGAAGTCACGCTTACCGGATTGACGGCCGGTACTGCAGCAGCTGACAGTCCTTTCAATATTTTCTCCAATATTGAATTGGACGACGTCAACAATGAGGCTATTTTCGGTCCATTCGATGGCTACACTGCATTCTTGACTAACCTCTACGGAGGATACTACTTTGCGGATAACCCCGCGACGTCGCCGATCTTCACACTCAGCGGTACCGTGAGCACGAACAATGCTACGTTCATGCTCTACATTCCGCTGGAGATTGTGAACCGTGAGCCTATCGGTCCGGTCGCTTCCGTGAACAACACTGCATCGCTCACGCTGCGATTCACTATCAACAGCACAGCAAACGTGTTCGCCACCCCTACGGGCACTCTGTTGGTTCGTGTGCGCGGCTCGCAGGACTTCTACTGGGAGCCTAAGAAAGCTGACGCGATGGGTAACCCCATTTCGGGGCAGCCCCCGGCGAGTGGCACGACTCAGTACTGGACACAGGGTTCGGTAGCGGTCGCTGGCGCCGGTACGATCAATCAGCCGCTTGTTACCGCGCTCGGTTACCCGTTCCGTGAATATCTGTTCATGTTGCGAGATGCATCGGGAGCTAGAGCAGCGGGAGAGACCAACTGGCCCGATCCGCTTATTGGTATCAAGTATGAAGCGAACATGATTGTTTCACAGTTCACTAAGAATGCCTGGAAGCAGCTTATGGCTAAGCAGTCCGGATATATCGCGGCGGCTGCGGATACTCGCGCGGCAGGCGTAGCTACCGGCAAGGAGAACGGTGTTTATGGTTTGTTCTGGAATGACGATTTCTTCTTGAACAAGATCGGTGGGGAAACTCATCGTTCTTATCTACAAACGTCGCCCGGATCTAACTTCATTTTCAATGGCCCCATCGGCGGAGCCGGAACTCTCTATCAGGTAGTCAATTACGTCGCGCCCGGTGGCAAGGGTAGCGGCCAGCCGCAAAACACTGCGCTACTCACTGGAGGCCGATAACCAATGACGGACGTTCAAGATGATGCAGTAGATTACCGTGTTGTCACTGCAACTAACCGTGAAGTTTTCAAGGGACCGGAAAAGGATGCGCGCTTGTATCTGGAGCGTAATTTCCCGCGTCCACACAACGAATTCGGAGTACTCAGCTACGGCGCACATCTGGTAGATCCGTCGGGAGTCAAAGAGCAGTATCACGTCGAGGAAGGATGGAGTGACGTAAACGATGCCTAGAATTCTTAAGAGTGGCCAGTTTTGGGCCGGAGTGGTTACCGGTGCAATTCTCGGTCCGTGGGCGATGCAACGTTTCGGTAGTGGAATGAAGGCCAAGCTTCCTACTACACAGGACTAGTGAATGAGATGACAGCGCCGCGACGGTATAAGACGCAAGGAATCAATGGTGTTTCCGTGCTCGTATTGACAGTCGGCGCTGTCATCCTTATCTCCGGATTAACCAATAAAAAGATATCTAACGTGGTGACTGGATTTCTGGCCGGTAGTGCTCCCACGCCAGACGCTCCCGGCGGCAGTACTGACACTAGTAGTACAGATAGCGGTATCGTGCCGAGTGTTGGTACTGGAATAGCGGGAGGGAATGCGGGCGGTAGCCCGTCTGTAAACAAAGGCATAGGTAAGTTACTGGCCGCGCCATACGGATGGGCTACAGGTACTGAATGGAACGATCTCGATCTCCTATGGACACGGGAAAGCGGCTGGCAAAACGATATCGCCAACCGATCCAGCGGCGCGTTCGGTATCGCGCAAGCATTAGGGCACGGCACCGCTAGCAGCAGCGCAACAACAACCGTCCGCTACCCCGGCGGCGGATCGGAAAGAAAACTAGTCAACGAATACCCGAATATGGCCGCGAATTCAGGTAATGCAGCCGCGCAAATAGCATGGGGACTCGCCTACATTAAACAACGCTACGGCAGTGTCAGCGCCGCCTGGGCACACGAGCAAGCAAACAGTTGGTACTGACATGCGACACAATTATTTTGGGATTGGACGACGTGCACAATGCTGCATAGAATGTCGTCGCGAATTTTGGAACGATCGTGCATTCGTGGCGCATATTCAACCCCGTAAAGATTACGTTCCGCACAGGAGTCTCAATGGCTAAATCAACTGGCATTGTTCTCGCCGCTGGCGGGATAGCCTTTGGCAATGATTGGGTACAGACAAAGAAACCCAACCTGCGCATCCCCGTCGCCACACTCGGCGCCACACTCTTTTTAGCGGGGATAGAACGACTCAATACACGGGCCGGCGTCGGCCTCGCAACCATGATGATGATACTTGCCCTCGTTACCCCCGTCAAAGGCAAAGCTCCGGCACAAACCGTCGTGGCACTCATGCAGCAACCTAAGAAGCCTGTTATCCCACCACATGGAGGTTAGAATGACCGGATCTAAAAGCATCGATATCTTTGTTGCGGGCATCGTCACTATCGGCATCATCACCGCATTGATGCTACCTGGACGTCAAACCGCGAGCGTCGTCAAGGCTACGGGACAAGCTGGCAGCGGACTACTCGGTACTGCAATTAAGGGCTGACATGCCCCCGTTCAACGCGAACAATAGTTCAGACGGTATCGCATTTCTTGTATCGGCGGGTATCGTTTACGAGATTATTGCAGCCGCATGCTCTAGTCCTCAAACCACTGAAATTAACGCTAGTGCACGAGCAGAAACGCTTATGAAGTGGGTTCATATAGGTCTGATACAAGCCGCACTATTCGTGGGCGCGGCAGCATTGTTTGATAAATCGCATAGAAACGCTATTCTTGCCGGTGGTGGCGCTGCTGGAGTACTCATGTACGGGCAGTATGTGCATGCGAAAAGCGCTGGCCTTAACAGTACTGAACCAGGAACGGAGCAATACTAATTATGGCAGCTATTACCGGTACCTGGAAAGATCAGCGTGCAGTACAAGCTGGCGCTGGAATATGGGGCACGGGCTGGAATCCTATTCATGCAGAACGCAATGGTGAAGGTCGTAATCTCGCACCTGATCCTAGCGGACATCTTGTCGACCCGGTATTGACAGGACAGTATGAGAATGAACCAGAGGGCGGTTTTACTACAGAAGATTTTCATCTTATAGAGATGTACGGCTACGGTACTGAAACGGGAACTGCTGATCGTCCTAGTCTAGGACAGTCGGATGTACGTGCCGAAACACATGGTTTCCCGCCGCCGCCACAAACGGGCGAAATTATTCGTTCAGAAGATCACGGAGCTGATGCAACCAATACACAAAAAGTCACTCCGCAGCACGATGCTGCACAAGGATGGATTAACAAAGCGCACGGTGAAGAAGGTTATGCAAAACCTAGCGATCCTTCACAGTATGAAATAGCTACGTCCATGAGGCAGCGTATGGAAACACGCGCAGGGTCACAGGTACAAGCGGGTCGTGCATCACAATATTTGCAGCCTATCGCGTCACGTCTCGTCGGCCAGAAAGTGAAATTCTTTTCCGGCGGGGTACGGCACGCGGAAATGTTCCCACGACAGCAAACCATTAGCGTGCGGGGATTTTGGAATCGTGGCGCGGGCACGGGACCGCCGCATTGGATGATTCCTAACGAATTCTCGCAGACTGATCCAATGCAACGCACGCCGCCATCCGATCCTTATCAGGGGACTACGGTAGGAGATTTACAGACTACGGATACGGCCGATGAAGGATGGTATTACTAATGGCTAAAAAGATTGCTGGCGTCGATCTTAAATGGTGGGTTATTGGGGGCGTCGGCTCAGCAGCTATCGTTTGGTATGTTTATAAGAAACAAGCTGCTAGCACAGCTGCCATTCCTGCTGACACATCAACCGATCCTAACCTATCAGGATACGGAGATTACTCAAGTGCCGATGGCGGAGCTTATGGCAGTAACTATAGTACCCCCACGAATTACGGATACTATGATCAAGCCACTGGCCAGTTTGTAGGTTTAGGCGGAACTACCGTCGTTGCCGGGCCCAGCACTAACAGCGCATGGGTCCAAGCTGCTGCCGCGTATCTGATCAATCAGGGATATGATCCGATTACCGTTATCGCAGCTTTGGGTAAATACGTGAGTAGCCAAGGATTAACAGCGCTCTCGCAAACTGAATACAATATTGTGACTGCGGCTATCGGTATTGAGGGGCAACCACCTGAAACTATTGCTCCGCCTCATTTGGAATCGAATACTGGACAGACCACGCCGACTACTGTCCCGGCTAAACCACGTGCGGGAAAGGTAGGAAATAACATCACGTGGTCGCCGGTAATTGGAGCCACTCATTATCATATTCGTGATGTCGCCGGAGGATGGGCGCATGACGCTGGCCCTACCGTGTTCATCATTACCGCGCCGCGTAAAGGTTCCTACACTGTTTCAGCTGTGAACGCTAAGGGTTCAAGCGCCCCGTCTAATGTCGTCAAATTCTAGGGAGATAAACTCATGGCATTCTCGAAACTCACTCCAGAATCTTCAGTCTTGGTCGGCGCGCTGACAGCGATTGGCGTGCTGGCTATCTACAATCATGCCGTGCCGAATCTGACTGATCTCCGTTCAGCTCCGCCCCACGATGACACCATTGAGCAGGAACGAAAGCAAGCCGCAATTGAAGGCGTAGTGTTGCTGGTGGGTATTTCTCTGATCTCGCGAGATCTCGGACCGTACGTGATTGGTGGCGCCGTACTGGTAGGTATGGACTATCTGATCAAGCATGCTAACGCGGTGAATCCTGGCACGAATAAGCTTGATACGACGCAAGCGCCGCAGTCTCTGTATTCGCTTCCATCGTATGAAGAGACGGTAGATACGGGTAGCTAATGCCAGCGCCTGCTAATCCACCATATACGGCAGGAACATTACATGCGCCGTTAACTCCGGTCGAGCGTCAGAAAATGATCAGCTACATTAAGAAAGGCGGATTTGCAGATAAGGATATCGCTGATTATATTGGTTGGCCTAATACAGTACCGCTGAGCGTTTATATCGCTACCGCTGGCGGCAGTGGTACGACAGTAACCGATCTAGACACGATGCTGATTAGCGCCTATGAGGCGGTAGCGGCAGGCGGCGGATTCCAGGGCAATCCTAAAGTGCAAAAAGAATTTCAGAATCCGTTACCAGCTATTGGTCAATGGTTTGTAGACAATATAGTGCGGCTAGGTGAAATCGTTGTCGGAGTGGTGATCGTGGGTGTAGCGGTCGGCGCCATGATGAAAGGACGACAATAATGCATCCATTCACAGAATTCGAAGATAAAGAAATGGAAGCTGTCAAAGTTGAAGTAGTCAATACGGCAGCAGAAAAAACGTCGCGGCCTGAATTCGGTGAGGGAACCACGTTTCCATTCTCGGGCACGATTACTGACCAGATGGTGCAGCTCATTCCACAGGAACCACGACGACACCGCGCTGTGATCATCGTAACGGCAGGCGCGGCAGCTGCATCAGTGTTTGTCGGTTCCGCAAGCAAGGTTCCGAACGGACAGGGCATGAAACTCACGGCTCCTATCAACGGTACGGCTATGTTGGTGACAGAATCGCAGTCTGCGGTTTATGCCATCTCTGATAAGGTCGCGCCGTCGACAGTGTCAGTGTGGGATGAGAGATACCAGTGACTAGGGCAGACACAGAACGCGATATTCTATTCATGGCCGAATTGACTAGCGCTCTTATCGGGCTTTATATTGCGTTCAAGATGCTAAAAGATGAGGATTCTTTTAAAGAATTGAGAATGCGCTATTTTCGAACCGTTTCACGTACCGCTAAAAAGGTGTCAGAGAATGCTAGCGTGATCGCTGCTAAAGCCGATACGGCGTATTGGGCAACTACTAACCGATAAATCCTTATGACTATCAATCCTCTAGACGGCGCTAATAATGTCACATTGAACGGCTCTGGAAACGGCACTACTTCACTTGGGCCGCTGAATGGACAGACATGGAACGTCAACAACGTGGGCATACAAACGAATACCCGCACTAACCCAAATGCTGCCGTGCCTGAATGCAGTATCTATATCGGTGGCGCGCCTATAGCGGCATTTTTTATCGACGGAACCAATACCGGTAACCTGGACTCAACCGACCGAACAGCTAGTTTCCCCATCACACAAGGAAATAGAATTTGGGCCGTATGGACAGGTGGCGATCCCGGGTCTGTAGCCACACTGTCTATCGTCGGCACAGTTGAAACGGGCAGACGATGAGCGGATTCGCTGGATCCATTCTAGGCGGCATCGGCACTCTCATTCGAGAATATATACAGTCCGTGGGTTTCGTTTCTGGAGTCAGCGGATGGCGCATCAGCAAGAATGGCGATGCTGAATTCAACAACATTTTTGTACGCGGCACTATTGAATTACCGCTAGTAGCAACACAAGGCGAGATCGGGACACTATGGTGGAACGACGGACTCGCTGTAGAACACGCACAAATATTCAAAACCACAGGACATACTCTATTCATGTCCGGTGGTTCTAATAATGCGGTATTGGGTCACGATAGTTTTATCGCATTCAGTGAAGAATCCGCTGCCGGCAATGATAGTCGTCTACAGTTGTCTAACGATGGCGGCCGAGATGCAATGTTCGGCAGTGAAATTTTATTAGATCAAGGTGTAGAAATATTCTCTCCGAATGCGACAGGTTTAGTCGGTGATCGTGGCGCTAGAATATTCATTCTAGGAACGGCTATTAGTTTACTCGCGCCTGGCACTGTCACTGCGGGATGGACGCAAACCATCGACGCGAGTGGGGTACAGTTCGGTGCTGGACCGAAAGGCATGTATTACTATGAAGAAGTTACGGCATCCGGCACAACTCCGGCAGTGACAAGCGGTGTCGCAACCACGTTAACAAATTTGACTTCTACGTTACTTCAATCAGATTACGGTAGCGCTTTCAATCTGGCTACTGGCGTGTGGACTTGTCCTGTCGCTGGCGTGTATGACATTTCATTTCAAGTGCAATTCACCACGTGGGCAGGAACTGGGCGCATATTAGTACAGGTATTGAATGGAAATACGGGAGGAATTCTGGCTGAGAATGACATTTCATCAGGTGGCGCAGCAACAGCGACCGTATCGGCATCCGGTACTCGCTTCATTCAAGTCGCTGAGCAAATATCGTTCCGGGTGGTGCAGGTGAGCGGCGCAAACCGTGCAGTGTCAACGCTCAACACGGTAATGTCAATGGGACGCCGACTATAACAAAGGATATATGATGCCAGTTTTTCCGGGCGCGAAATACGAACCGATTCCTGGACATAGCGACGGACCTATGCGCAGCTATTTGGGATTAGTTCTGCACGTTAACGATGCTAACAGCTACGATCTACACGACTATTTCAGTCGGGCAGATATCGAAGTATCTTCACATTTTCAAGTAACCAAAGATGGGCGAATATTTCAATACCTCGACACTGACAAACAATCATGGTGTCAATCAAACGGCAACAAAGATTACCTATCCGTAGAGACACAAGGATTTCCTAGCGAAGCATTAACAGAGATGCAGGTAAGCTCTCTAGCATCTCTGTACCGCTGGCTACATGAGACACATTATCTCCCCTACCGTATAGCGAATACAGTCGGCAGTCGGGGTTTCGCATGGCATGGAATGGGTGGTGATGCATGGGGCGGACATCCGGGATGCCCGGGCGATCTACGTAAAGCGCAACGTTCAACAATACTCACATTGGCACAGAATGGAGATACCGGCATGGCAAGCGAAGAATTCACTACATTGTCAAAGCAAATCACGGCGCTACATGAACAGCTCGACGCGAAAGCGGATGCGCGAGCTGACGAAACTGATCGAATCGCTCGTATACCAATCAACGGCAATGACACATTCCCGTCTGTGTATGACGAGCTTAATGCAATCAAAGCGTCGTTGGTTATAATCGAAAACAAATTAGGACTCTAAGAATATCATGACCGATCCGCAGCACATAGTAGCCACTGTAACGGGTAACGATTTGCTGCAACGGCTCGATAGCGTTTCCGCATTGCTAGCAAAGATCGAAACTAAGGTCGACAGCTTCCCAACTGAAATGGCCGCGTCCAAAATTGATACAGCACAGCTACAAATCCGGGTATCTAAACTCGAAAACTGGAAATCCTGGCAGATGGGAATCATGACAACAATGTCATTGCTTCTCACATCCGGCGTAATTACAGCCCTATTTCAATCAGTAAGAAAGTAGGTAATGCAATGAGTGCACAAGAGGATTACTCATTCCTTGGCGAACTGGCTGATCGTCTTTTCGGAGATGATGGCGACCCTGATAAGCGCGACAAGTGGCTATCGGATCACATGCGACAGCTTGGACATCGCGCTACTAGCGTATGGGAAGATAGCAGCGACGATAATGATAACGGTGGTAACAATGTTGGCTATTTCGATAGGGGGCGACAGACTCGCGAAATCGGTAAGGCAAAGGACAAGAAAAAGAGTAATTGGATGTACGGCTAATGATTACCTTAATGATTCTAGGCATGAGCGCTAGTTTATTTTTGGGATATCGATTAGGAAGGCATTCGATAGCGCCTAAACATTGGACACAAAAATGAACATAGCCAAAGTTAGTAAAGCAATAGCGAGTGGTATAGGAGCTGCCGTTGCCGGTTTTACCATTCCAGCAGTAACGGATTCTAAACTCAGCATTCTGGGTGATATTGCAGCTGCTATAATTGCAGGAATCGTCGGATTCGAAACCACCTACTGGGCGCCTAAGAATAGTACAGAAAGCCTACTAGATAATTAAATAAACTCGCTGCATTCACGGCCCGGATGAATGCGGCTAGAGAGCACGGGGCGCATTTACTAACAAAGTAGATGCGCCCCGTTTGCTATTGTCAAATAAAATATACAAAATTTATGGTCATAATCGAACAGTCATTTCACCATGGCGGCTTATGTCCGTATATGTCGCCCGACATGTCCGTATTT
>Ga0137418_10002029_pt1 | contig 18607 bp, 16 predicted proteins | sample CZODoug3_1_2_16f_FD_122242 | JGI IMG/M metagenome (GOLD analysis project Ga0137418, IMG submission 122242) | Vadose zone soil fungal communities from Angelo Coast Range Reserve, California, USA - CZODoug3_1_2_16fungal (Hybrid Assembly) | ecosystem: Environmental > Terrestrial > Soil > Vadose... | reverse complement strand
CTTCTCACGATCATCGAGAAATATCAAGGTGGTCCGGTCGGAGTGAACACGTTGGCGGCTGCGCTCGCGGAAGAACCCGATGCCATTGAGGAAATCTACGAACCGTTTCTGATTCAGATCGGCTTCCTGAACCGCACGCCGCGGGGACGCGTGGCCACTATGCTTGCCTACGAGCACTTCGGGATCGCGCCGAACCGCCGACAGAGTTCCCTGTTCTAGTCCTCAAAGACTCCTCAAAGACCGAAAACTGATACCCCTCACGGTACTTGGGGACCGTGCACGAATGGTGTATGTTGCTCAGCTACCCTGTAGGGGGCAGGGTGCACTGTGAACGAATCCTGATTTTGGGGCGAGTGCCTGGGTGTGCAGGTCTTTTGTCAGACGACTCTTGATCGCCCGACTACTGATCGCCGGCGTCCTACTTCCTCTCGGTAGCTCGCCATGGGCCGAACCTGGGGGATGGGCATGGGCTTGCACGCCGACGCCCCGGTCCGAACGGGATCGCCTGCAGAATCCCCAAGTGTCCCCGGAGCCATCGAGCCCCTCTGCGACCGCTCCCGAAACTCCACAACCGCAGCAGGTTGTCGCTCAAAGCACCTTGGGCCCGCCCGCCGTCCTGATCCCTCGCCTTTCCCGCGGGCCATCCATCGACGACTTCCTCACCATGAAACCAGCGGGCGACGTTGCCGGACAAATGTCGAAGGTGACGGGCTTTTCCCAACGCGATCCGCATGACGGAGAACCTGTCTCGGAACGCACCGAGGCCTATTTGGGATACGACACCAAGAATCTCTACGTCGTGTTCGTATGCTTCGATGAACGTGGAAAGGTACGTGCGCACGCAGCTCGCCGCGAGGACGTGAGTGAAGATGACACGGTCGAGGTGATGCTCGATACGTTTCACGATCGACGGCGGGCCTACGCCTTCCAGGTCAACCCTCTGGGCGTGCAATGGGACGCGATCTGGAGCGAGACGCCCCACGAGGAAGTCGGCGGGAATTTCGATACCTCGTTCGATACGTTGTGGTATTCGCAAGGCCGCTTGACTCCGGAAGGCTTTGTGGCATGGATCGCCATCCCGTTCAAGAGCCTGCGTTTTTCGGCAGCGAAGCAACAATCTTGGGGCATCATCCTGTATCGAGGGATTGTGCGCGAAAACGAAGACTCGTTCTGGCCGCAAGTCTCGCATCGCTTCGAAGGACGACTGGGTCAGGCGGCCACGCTGACCGGGCTGGAAGGGATTTCGCCCGGACGGAACCTGCAATTCATCCCCTACGGGCTGCTCAATTCTTTTCACGATGTGGACGCGCGTGACCCGAGCGATCCGCACTACGAGAACCGAGCCATTGGCGGCACGTTTGGTCTCGACTCCAAGATCATCCTGAACGACAGCCTGGTGCTCGACTTGACGGCCAACCCCGATTTCAGTCAGGTGGAATCGGAAGATCCCCAAGTCACGGTCAACCAGCGCTTCGCCGTCTATTTCCCCGAGAAGCGGCCCTTCTTCATCGAGAACGCGGATTACTTGCGTACGCCTATCGACTTGTTTTTTACGCGGCAGATTGTGAACCCAAGTTATGGAGCGCGCCTTACCGGAAAGCTGGGCCCTTACTCCATTGGAGTGCTGACCGCGGACGACCGCGCTCCCGGACTGGTGGTAGCCCCATCGGATCCGTTAGCCGGCTCGCGCCGGTACTTTACTCTCGCCCGGGTGAGCCGCGACATTTTCAAGCAGTCGAGCATCGGCGCGATCTACACCGACGAGGAATATCCTGCGGCGGGCGGATTCAACCGTATCGGGGGCATCGACAGCCGTATCAAGTTCGCCCCGAGCTGGACCGTCACACTCCAGTCGGTGGTGAGTTCCACCCTGAATCCGGGCGGCACGTACCAGGCCGGACCCGCGTCCTTCGTCGACACTACTTACTCCGGCGTGCATACCAGCTATGAGGCCACCTACAAGGACGTCAGTCCCGGCTTCACCAGCCTGCCCGGGTTCGTCAACCGGGTCGACGTTCGCGACGTTTTCAACGAATTCGACTACCGCTTCCGTCCACAGCACGGCCCGCTGCTGTCCTGGGGACCGTCGATGCATACCGATTGGGTCTGGGCGCATGACGGGACGCGGCTTGATCTGCTCACCGATGCCAGTCTCGGCTTTCGTTTCAAGGGTCAGAGCTTCCTGACTCTGTATCCGTACACAGATTTTCACGAGCAGCTCCGGCCAATAGACTTTCCGGCGCTCCCGGCAAACCGCGACTACCACGAACACAACAGCTCGATCGTTTGGGCGACGAGCTACCTGCGTTGGCTGACTTTCCAGGGCTTTTACCAGTGGGGGGACGGCGTGAACTTTGTTCCCCCCAAGACAGCAACGCCGGCGCAGTGTCCCGGTCCGCCCGCAGGTCTCGCCCAGTTCTGCACACCCTTCCTCGCGCGATCGGACAGCGCCAGCACCGGCATCTCTCTGCGTCCGCTTTCCGCGCTGCGAATCGACAACACCTACCTGTTTTCCCGATTGCGCGACCGCGAAACCGGAGCGGGCATATTCAATAACCACATCGTCCGGACCAGATGGAATTGGCAGTTCAACCGCGAGTTGTCCGTCCGCATGATCTTGCAGTACACGGCGACATTGGCCAATTCGTCTTTCACCTCGGTGCCCACCACCAAGCAATTCAATGGAGACTTTCTAATCACATACCTGGTCCATCCGGGCACCGCCGTCTATATCGGCTACAACAGCGATTTCCAGAACATCGACCCGCAACTGGCGTTCGATCCCAACGGCGGCCTGCTGAGAACGAGAGACCGGCTGATCAACGACGGACGCCTGTTTTTCGTGAAGGTCTCCTATCTCTTCCGATTCTGACCTCCGGCTTTATGGCCGAATGCCAACTGCTAACTGCTGGCTGCTATGTTCCCGGCTACAATGTCGCCAGCATGATTGCTCATCTTCGCGGAAAGTTGCTGGCGAAACATCCCAACCAGGCCATCGTCGAAACCGCCGGCGTGGGGTACGACGTGACCATCAGCGTTCCCACATTTTCAGATCTGCCCAGTGTCGGAAGCGAAGTCTCGCTTCACATCCACACCCACGTGCGCGAAGACCTGATCGGTCTCTACGGGTTTCTTCGACCGGGCGAGAAGCAGCTCTTTGAGAAGCTAATCACGGTGAGCGGGATTGGCCCCAAACTGGCCATCACGATCTTGAGCGGCATGCCGGCCGATGAGATGGTCAGTGCGATCCGTGGAAACGACATCGCACGGTTGACCCGCATCCCGGGCATCGGCAGAAAGACCGCCGAACGGATGGTCCTTGAACTGCGCGACAAGCTGCCCCCACAAGCCATCGGCCAGGAACCAGCTGTGCCGGTCCGGAGCCCGATCGAGGAAGATGTGCTTTCCGCGTTGCTGAACCTGGGATATCAGCGCGCCGCGGCGGAGAAGACGCTTGCCGGCGCCGTTAAGGCGGGAAAGACCGGGTCGTTCGACCTGCTGTTCCGGGAAGCCCTGGGAGGGCTGTCGAAATAGCGCGCTGTGCCGGGACCTGCGACTCTTGATCGTTCCGAAAGCCACTTCTTTGACAACGACAGGAGGGAAAACCTGCCGTGACACGGAACCGTCAATGGCCGACGAATCTTAAATACAAATCTCGATCTGACTTACACGTCGCCGCCATCTCTTTGACCTTCTGCCAAGCTTCGCGCTGCGATTCGTCGCGCGCGCGATCCTTGACGCGCTCCCACTCCTCGAGAAAAGCATCCGCCTGCAGGTGATTGAAGACCGTCTTTCCAAACGGATCGATACAACGCAACACGGGAAAGTCGCGTTCGTCGTTTGCCGGGATCACTCCGTGCAACATGACCCACTCGCTGCGTTCACCCAGATCGTCCTCGAGCTTGACCACCAGCGACATGTACTCTCCGACCCGGGGGAATGCTCCGAATGTACCAAGTTGCGCAGCAATTCTCCAGACCAGCGTCTCCGACTTACGGTAGTAGTTTGCGATTTAGCAGAACGACGCAACCCGGGCGTTACTTTCCAATACAAAATGTGCTGAAGATGAGATTCAGGATGTCGTCCGTGGTCGTCGCCCCAGTTATCTCGTCGAGCGGACGTAGGGCATTGTAGAGATCCAGCAATAGCATCTCGTGAGGAATCTCGTTGGCAACCGCGGTCTTCGCGGCTGCGAGTGCAGAAAGGGAGTCGAGGACCAGGCGCTGGTGGCGGACATTGGTCAAAAATCCACTTTCCTGTGCAACTCCCGACTCTCCGCCGACGTATTGCAGGATCTCTCTTCGTAACGAGTCCACGCCTTCTCCCGTCAGAGCTGATGTGCGAACTCGAGGCAACGGGGAACCGAGAAGCTCAAATCGAGAACCGACCACGTCTGCCTTGTTCTCAACCATGATTCCAGCGCCGCGATCTTCCACCTGCGTCAGAAGTTCGCGATCTTCCGCACCCACCGGCTGGGAGGCATCGAACACAACCAGCACAAGATCGGCCTCGGCGAGAGCTTCCATCGATTTGCGGATGCCGATGCTTTCGGCTTCGTCGAGGCCGCGGCGAATGCCCGCCGTATCCACGAGTTGCACCGGAATCCCACCGATGGCGACGCTTTCGCTGACCAAATCGCGGGTGGTGCCAGGGGTGGCGGTCACAATGGCGCGATCCCGCTCGACCAGCCGGTTGAACAGGCTCGACTTGCCGACGTTCGGCCGGCCGACGATCGCGAGGGTCAGGCCCTCATGCACGATCTTGCCGTATGCAAAGCTGTCCGCCAGACTGCTGAGTGGCATCCCGATTTCTGCCAGGTGTTTCAGGATGGTCGCGTCCGCCGCGACCGAAACGTCGTCTTCTGCAAAGTCGATGCCGGCTTCGAGCAACGCAATCAGCTCGACCAACTTCTGCTTGATCGGCTTCAGCCGTTTTGAAAGCGCACCCTCCAGTTGTTGCGCCGCTACCTTCGCCTGAAACAAAGTCTGGGACTCGATCAGATCACGGACGGCCTCGGCCTGCGTCAGGTCAATTCTTCCGTTGAGAAAGGCGCGCATCGTGAATTCCCCAGGCTCGGCGAGCCGCGCACCCCGCGCCAGAGCCAGTTCCACGATGTGCCGTAACACGACCGGTGAGCCGTGTGCTGAGATTTCGACGATGTCATCAGTGGTGTAGGAGTGCGGCTTGGCGAAGTAAGTAACGACGATTTCATCAATGCGCTGCCCCTGTGGCGCGGACACTCCTGTCCGCGTGTGACTGTCACTCCTGATTCCATCAATCGTTCCATTCGCCGTCCCGGGCGCGATCAGTTCGCCGAAAATGGCCTGACCCGGCTCGAGTTCGTGTCGCAAGCAAAGCATCGGCTTAACAATCGCTCGTGCCTCCGGTCCAGCCAGGCGGACGACACCGATCCCACCTCGACCCGGCGGAGTGGCGATAGCGACGATCGTGTCGTCGAGGTTCACGGAAGAGATTGTAATGGGAAGCTCTGCTGACCAGGCACTGCGCGTCCCTTCACGGTTCGCGCGAAGGCTCCTTCGCGCTGCCACCGCACGCTCCGGGCCGGAAGGCCTCGTGATTGCGATATACGAGGAAGTAGTAAAGGGCGGGACCGACCGGAATTCCCCCAAGCAAGAAAAGCAACCAGATCGCCCGCTTCATCCATCGGGAACGGTCGAAAGGAAACCAGAAATACCACCTCGGCCACATACCACAGTCCGGTGCCCACAGTCCCCGGCCAGAGCAGGCCTTTTACGATCGTCACTGCCAGTGGAGACTCCGCTACAGATCCAGCGCCCCTGGCCTGCACGGCGAGTCGCGTTCCCATGCGCACCGCGTGAAGAGCGAGATTTTGCCAGTGCGCATCCCAATAAATGCGGCGCAAGAGGGGAGACGATTCACCCGCGGGTGATGGGAGGGTAAAGCATGCATGGCCCGCGAGGACCAACACCAGAAGAACCAGTCGCTACGGAATTGTGTTCCGCGCCGGCCTAGCCGCGGACTTGTAATCCTTCGTATACACCACCACGTATCGCCGCAGCCCTTCGCCCTCACTCTCAGTGCGCAGGTCCGCCTCATCACGCAACGCCAAATGGACGATGCGGCGCTCGCGCGAAGACATGGGCGCGAACTTATAGGGCGCTCCGGTTTTGCGGACTTTCTCCGCCGCGACGTTGGCCGCCATGCGCAATTCCTGCAGCCGCATCGCCCGGTGGTTCATGCAGTCGAAGGAGATTTTTTCGTGCTCGTTGCCGGGCAAGCGAAGCATTTCGAGCGCAATAAGTTCGATCGAGCGCAGGAGTTCGGCACCCCGCTCCAGCATCAGCGGGGAATCGGGGCCGGCGAATTCCACCAGGATTTCCGGCCTCTCCCAGTCGCGCTCCTCGCCGATGGGCGGATCCACCGTGATGCGGTATTTCAGACGCAACCCGGCGTTAGCCACGACCCCGCGCAGAAGCTCGTTGATCTTGTTAGCGGCAGCGATTTTATCGGTGATAGGCATAAGCAGCTGTGAGCTGTGTGCTTCGAGCTTAAAGTTTTGAGCTACGAACGGGGCCGCTTCGCACCTGTTCGCAGCTCATAGCTCGAGGCTCGCAGCTATTTATCTTTCTTCCGGGCGCGCTTCTCCAGCATCTCCCGCATTTCGCGCCCCAACGGCGTGCGGTTCATGATGAGCTGCTGCACGGTCTGGATCACGTTGCCGACCGACCAGTACAGGCAAAGTCCGGCCGCCAGGTTCCAGCTGATGAAGCCCAGCATCACGGGCATGAAGATGTTCATCATCTTCTGCTGGGTCGGGTCCATGCCGGCCTGCGGGGTCAGGCGTTGCATGATCAGCATGGTGATGATAACGGCGATAGGCAGAATGTGCCACGGGTCCGGAGAAGACAAATCGGGCACCCACAACCAGTGCGCATGGCGCAGGTCCATCGCCACACCCAGCATGCGGTAATAAGCAAACAGAAATGGCATCTGAATCACCAGCGGCAAGCAACCACCCGCGGGATTCACGCCTTCTTTCTTGTACAACGCGGCGATTTCCTCGTTCATCGGTTGCTTGCGCGGGTCGCGCATGCCGTACTTCTTGTATTTTTCCTGGATCGACTTGATCTGCGGCGCCACCCGTTGCATCTTCAACATCGACCTCATCTGCGAGAGACGCAGTGGCAGCAGCGCGAGGTTGATGATCAGGGTTTGCAGCACAATCGCCCAGCCCCAGTTCGGCACGATGTGGTGGTACGTCCACTTCAGCCACAGGAAGAGCGGCCGGGCGATCAGGCCAAGCCAGCCAAAGTCCACCAGCCTGCGTAAATCCGGCTCGACCCCGCCCGCTAGACCTGCGACCGGAACCGTCTCGAGAACATCCAAAGCCTTGGGCCCAACGTACAGCCGCGCGACCGTCGGTCCGGCGAGATTTCCGACTGCCACGCCGAGAATCTCGTTCGGATGCTTCGCATCCTGTGGGTTGTCGAGTGCGTTATGTAGGGTGACGAGAGCCGCACTGCGCGGGTCTTCCGGCAGAAAGACTGCGGCAAAGTATTGGTCGGTAACGGCCGCCCAGTGAAAGGGACCGTGCATCGTGTTCCCGCCAATCACCTTCTTCAGCGCAATGCGCTCGACGTTGTCGCCGTTCTGATACTCGATGCGGCTGGCCGCATAGGACGCGGGATTGGTTTCGTCTCCGAAACCGGCCGGCCACATGGGGAACGCTGAGATCGCGCTGCCCTTGTACAGCACCGACGTTTCCAGCTTCACCACATAGGTGTGGTCGAAGTGGAATGACTTGCGCACTGAGACTTCCGGATCCGTGTATTCGAAGCTGATATCCGCGGGCGCCGTCTGCGTACCGGCTGCCGGTGTCACATACAGAACCGAGTTCAGCTTGTTACGCAATGCCTCGTCGTAAGACCACAGCGAGAGCGGGTACCCGTACTTCTCCGCGGCCACCGGATTGACCAATTCGAGCGGTTGCCCTTTGTCGTCATCAAATTTCTTCAGCACCCAGGACTTCACCTGGCCGCCGCGATTCGTGAAACGAATCTTATAAAGATCGTTCTCGATGACCGTCTCGGCTTCCGCCGACGCCTGCTTTGTAGCCGCGGATTGTGAAGGCGAAACGACCGGTACCGAGACAGCTGCGGGCGGCGTAGGAACTACAGTTTCATTCTGCGTTTGTTTGGGAGGCTCAGGAGTCTTGGGCCCGTACTTCTTCAGCAACGGCTGCGAGGCCAGGATGATGAGGAACGTCAGCGCGAAGACGAGAAGTAGTCGTCGCTCCGTGCCGGGTTCCGGTTGAGGATTTTGAAAGTCTGCCAATCGCTTACCGTGTTCGAATCTTCTGCGTGTCTAATCCGCGATTCCGAATTGTGCTAGGAATGTCCAACGCGCGACCCCCGTGTGCGCGCTGCTGCCCGGTAACTACCGGATCGTAGCCTCCCCTCGCAAAAGGGTGACAACGCAGCATTCGCACGAGCGCCATCCAACTACCGCGCCAAACTCCGTAGAGCTCCACCGCCTCCATGGCGTACTCCGAGCAAGAGGGCACATAGCGACAACTCGGCGGGAACAAGGGTGAAATCATCCACTTGTACCCTCGCAGCAGAAAAACCGCGGTTTGCCGGGCGATCTGCCTCATGGATCTAGTGGCCCTAACCATCATGTACGATCTTCCATGTACGATCTTCGCGTTGCGGATGTTTCACGGCCGTTCGGCCAACTTCTGTGTGATCACCTCAAAGGCGCGGCTGACCTCGGTCAGCAAGTCAGAAAATTCAGCCGTACGCAGCGATTTCTTTGGGTTGATGACCACATCCGCGGCTACTCCGGCAACGGGACGAGTAAGCCGAACCGACTCCCGCAAACGCCGTTTCATCCGATTGCGGTCCACCGCTCCTCCCAGAACGCGGCCTACGGTATAACCAACTCTCAGCGCTTCTCCCTCCGCCCGCCCCAGGTAAAACACGGTCATATGGGTGGAGAAATGGCGGCGTCCCTGCTTGTAGACTCGCTCAAAATCCGCATGCCGCAGAAGCCGTCCACTGCGGGGATTTTTCTTCCCTGACTTCGTGGCCGGGGAATTCCCGCCCTGCGGAGCCTGCGCGCTCACTGCTCACCCACAATCCGTCGGAGGATTCTCAACTCGCTCAGGATGACTACCCTTGGAACACCGGTGACGCACGAGAGGCAAAATTAGGAGTTATTCGCGGAATCCTGGCTTCACCGATACCCGCTTGCGACCCTTGGCGCGCCGGCGTGACAACACCGCGGCGCCGCTCTTGGTCTTCATGCGCGAACGGAATCCGTGCTTCTTCGAGCGCTTACGCCGGTTGGGTTGGAAAGTCCGCTTAGGCATGAAAAATAGCTGCTCCTGATTCGATCAATGGCCTTTAAGCAAACGTTGAGTATAAATGACGCAGGCTAGACGGGCAAACCGGGCCCGCGGGATTGAGAGATTCTGCGGCGGTGCTCGAACCCCCAGGCTGTCAGTCCAGATCGATGACAGCGTGGTTCAGTCGTCGGTCTTCCGTCGTTAGTCGTCAACGGAATGCGCTTTCCCGGAAAACGGAAGAGCGAGGACTGGAATAATTTTCCGGCCATCAAGTGAATGATGCAATGCGTACTCATCAAACGGGATGCGCACTACTCAGGAAAAATGCTTCGCGCCAAAAGTCTTGCCGCACACGAAAGTTCGCGGTCTGCTTCCACTCGCGCATTCCTCACCCCCTCACGCCGGTCTCCGCGCCAGTTGGGCGATTTCCGCAAGTGGTTATTCAGATCCCCCTTCTGCACCACGCACGCTGCAGTTACAAGTCCGCTACTTGACAAAAGATTTTCTTCACGTGCTGAATGTGAGTGACGGCGAAAAATCTTTCGTGAAGTTTTCCACACGACGAAAAATTTTGTGCTAGTATGCCGCCTGATCTCTTTCAGAAATTTTCCTTTGTCCAGGGCAACGCTCCCCCATCAAACGGGGCGTTCTGCACTAATTGGAATTTCTTCAGACAGAATTTTGACAGTGGGCTCGAACCAGCCGCCGGGCCCGAGATGAGCGTTTATGTCTGTTCCCAGCACAAGCCTGCCTCATAATCCCTGGATCCGCATCCTCGACGCGCTTGAGAAGAAAATCAATCGGCATTCCTACGACACCTGGCTGAAGCCCACGCGCTTCAGTCATGCCAACGGAGGCATTCTGTTCATCCGGGTGCCCACCGTGGAGTTCCGTCACGTAGGCGACAAGTACGCCGATCTGATTCAGGAAGCAATCGACAATCTCGGACTCGAATACCAGGACGTGAAGTTCGTAACACCCGACGACGACCCGGCCGCAACGCCCGTGCGCCATGACGGCGGTCTAGGCAATCTGTCTGTCGTCCCACCCTCTGCGACCGGACCCATCGCTCAGGGTCGCTTCGATTGGGATGGCGCGGCACAACTGAATCCGCGCTATACCTTCGACGCCTTCGTAATCGGCAGTGGCAACCAGTTCGCACACGCTGCCTGCCAGGCCGTCGCCGAACGCCCGTCGAAAGCCTACAATCCGCTCTTCCTGTATGGCGGCGTCGGCATGGGCAAGACTCATCTCATGCAGGCCATCGGCCATGAGATCAAAAAGCGCCTGCCGCAAGTCGCCATCTGCTACGTTTCCAGCGAGAAGTTCACCAACGAGATGATCAACTCGCTGCGCTACGACAAGATGACCAGTTTCCGCGATAAGTTTCGCAATGTCGACGTGCTGTTAGTGGATGACATCCAGTTCCTGGCCCAGAAAGAGCGCACCCAGGAGGAGTTCTTCCACACCTTCAATGCGCTGCACGAGTCAATGAAGCAGATCGTGATCGCCAGCGACCGTCCCCCGAAAGAACTGGCCGAGGTGGAAGACCGTTTGCGCAGCCGTTTCGAGTGGGGATTGATCGCCGACATCCAACCCCCCGATCTCGAGACCAAGGTGGCCATTCTGCAGAAGAAAGCCGAGCAGGAAAAAGTCACCCTGCCGACTGACGTAGCGCTTTACGTTGCATCGAACATCCGATCAAACGTGCGCGAACTCGAAGGCGCCCTGATCCGCCTGGTGGCGCACTCCTCCCTCATCGGCGCTGAAATCACCCTCCCCTACGCACAGCAGGTTCTAAAAAACTTTATCGATTCGCAGGCGCGCAAAGTCACGATCGAATCCATCCAGAAAGCCACCGCCGAGCAGTTCGGCCTGCGTCTGGTGGAAATCAAAGCGAAGAACAATTCGCGCGCTATCGTGTACCCGCGGCAGATCGCGATGTATTTGGCCAAGCATCTGACCGAAGCTTCCCTCCCCGAGATCGGCCGCCAGTTCGGCGGCAAGCATCACACGACCGTGTTGCACTCCGTGGAGAAGATCGACGATGCCCGCAAGAACGATAAAGATTTGAACAGGCTGCTCAATAAATTGACCGAGCAGTTGGGCGGTTGATTCAGGGGTCCGGAGCGGTTTTCCACGAAATGGAATGGTCTTCCTAGCCGACTTCTGTGGAGAGCGTGTGGAAGCTGTGTAAGAAACGGGCTACCTGTAGGATCGCGGCCAAAACTTGGTAGGGTCCGCACCGTCCGCGGCCCCTATTTTGGACATGAAAGGTGAGTCGGCAAGGGCTTGTTGAATTAGGACTTGGCCGGGATTTCCACTTTTCCGAACTGCCTACTGTTACTGCTGGTTTTATAGGTTTTTAATTTGGTATAAACGAAGTACATAAAAGTAGCGCTGCCTACGGGAGACTGTTATGCCGGTTGAAGAGGCTACTGTGACTGGAACCACGTTCGAGATTGCGGTCAGCAAGTTCGAACTCTTGCGCGAACTCACGGCCACCCAGGGAGTCGTGGAGCGCAAAACCACGATCCCGATCCTCTCGAACTACTTATTGGAAGCCTCGGCCGATAAACTCTCCCTCACGGCCACCGATCTCGATCTGAGCCTGCGCACTTCCTGCAATGCCAAGGTGAAAAAAGAAGGCTCCTGCACCATCCCGGCGCGCAAGCTATACGACTACGTAAAACTGCTGCCCGACGCCGAGATCACCATCAAGTTGCTCGAGAACCACTGGGTCAGCATCCGCTGCGGCCGATCGAACACGAAAATGGTCGGCATGGCGAAATCAAACTTTCCCAGCCTGCCCGTGTTTCCGACCGCAGGCGTGGTAAAGATCCCTGCCCAGGTTCTTCGGGCAATGATTGCTAAGACCGGATTCGCGATCGCCAGTGAAGAGTCGCGCTACACGCTCAACGGCGCGCTCATGGTGCTGAAGCCCGAGTCGATCACCATGGTCGCTACCGATGGACATCGCTTGGCGCACATCGAGCGTGGCGGAGAAAAATTCGAGGGCGTGTCCGGCGAACTGAAAACCCTGATCCCGAAGAAGGCCATGGACGAGTTGAAGTCGCTGGTCGATTCCACCGACGTCGAGACCATCGAATTCGCCAAAGACGAATCGACGCTCTTCTTCCGCATCGGTCCCCGTCTGCTGACTTCGCGCCAACTCACCGGCCAATTCCCGAACTTTGAAGCGGTCCTGCCCAAGGACAACCACAAACTGGTAAGCCTGAACGGGGACGACTTTAGCGCCGCTATTCAACGCGTGGCTCAGTTCTCCGACGAGCGCTCGCGCGCCGTCCGCCTGCGCCTGGAAAAGGGTGAACTGAAACTCTCAGCCTCCTCCACCGAGACCGGCGAGTCAGAAGACTCGATCGAGACTCCGTTCAACGGCGACGGCCTGACTATCGGCTTCAATGCCGTGTATCTCCTGGACTTCCTGAAAGCAGTGGGATCGGGCGATGTCAGCCTGGAACTAAAAGATTCCCAGTCCGCCGGCCAACTCCGGCCCCTCGGCAACGAAGACTACAAGTACCGCTACATCGTGATGCCCATGCGGATCTGAGGTAGAGGGGTCTGCGTCTGTCCAGCCGCGCTTCGTAAAAGTCTTAGCGGCCGCGGTCCAGCTTCCCGCAACTCCTGTCCCGCAACTCCTGTCCTTGACCTGCCCCTTACCCCGGCAGTACAGTGTCGGCCACTCCAATGCGAGGAGCGCGCTTATGCTGGACGGCTTCAAAAAGTTTATCCTTCGCGGCAACGTCATCGACATGGCAGTGGGCGTCGTGATCGGCGCAGCTTTCGCGACGGTAGTCGGGGCGTTTACCAAAGACCTGCTCACCCCCTTGATCGGCGCTATTGTGGGCAAGACGGGAGACTTCGCCACTCTCAGTTTCAAGATCCGCGACAGCGTATTCAATGTCGGAGACTTCATCAACCAAACCATATCGTTCCTGCTGGTGGCGGCCGCGGTTTACTTCTTTGTGGTAACTCCGGTAAACGCTCTGCTTGCCCGCATGCACAAGGATGAGCCTGCTCCGGCTCCCACGACGAAGAAGTGTCCGGAGTGTCTGAGCGAGATTCCGATTGAAGCCAAGCGCTGTGCTTACTGCGCCCAGCCAGTACCCGTAGGCCGTGCAGCTTGATGGATTGTTCGTGCGGGGCGACTCTCCACCGGCAAGACATATCCGGTAACATGAGGCGACATGCCTTCGCGCCTCTGCATTACACTGTTGCTGATCTGGTGGACGCCCAGCCTTGCATCAGCCCAAGAATCTCCAGCCCCATCGTCTTCCTCGAAAACTAAACAGAAATCGGAGCAGCACATAAGACCATCGCGCCCCGCCCCCGAGACCGGCGAGGGCACCTACCATAACGCCAATTTCGGATTCACATACCGACCTCCCTACGGCTGGGTCGATCGCACGCGCCAGATGCAGGAAGACGGTAACGATTCCTCAAAATCGCAACTCCTGCTGGCCGTCTTCGAGCGTCCACCAGAAGCCACGGGCGACACCGTGAATTCCGCCGTCATCATCACAGCCGAAACCGTCGCGTCTTATCCCGGACTGAAAACTGCGGCAGACTACATGGGCCCGGTAACCGAGCTGACGACAGGCAAAGGGTTCAAGGTCGCCCACGAGCCTTACGAATACCTCGTAGGCACGAGGCCACTGGTGCGCAGCGATTTCGTCAAAGATCTCGGCAAGCTCACCATGCAGCAGTCCTCCCTCGTGCTGCTCGAGAAGCACTTCATCGTGGCGTTCACCTTCATCGGTGGCAGCGAAGACGAAGTCGAGGAACTGGTAGAAAAACTCAGCGTGCGCGGCGCCAAGTCTCGGTAATCTCACCTACAAGCAGACGCCCTCGTCTGCCCAGTTGAGCGTTCAGCTCGACTCCGTCTGTATCCGCTCCACCGAGATGCTCTCGAACCCGCCTAACCCCCTCCAAAACCAAGGGTTACCTCCCCGGTTCCGGGGTCGAAAAAACACCCCTTCTATGGTAAAATCTTATTGAGCTTGGGAAGGCCCTAAGTACAATAAATATCAATAATTTGAAGTGATTTCGGGGTGCTGGAAAAGTCCCCCGGCAGGGCCCTGGACCCGGCTCGTGCCACGGAGCAGAATGGCCACCAAAGAAACGCTGAAACCAATCGCCATCGACGAAACCAAAACAAAAAACGGGAAGGTGGCGCCGGCCAGCGGAGGCAACGGCGACTACACCGCCGACTCCATCAAAGTGCTCGGCGGCATGGAGGCGGTGCGCAAGCGCCCCGCCATGTACATCGGCTCGACCGGTGAACTGGGACTCCATCACCTGGTCTACGAAGTCGTCGACAACTCGGTCGACGAAGCCCTGGCTGGCTTTGCCGACAAGATTGAAGTCACCATCCATATCGACAACTCCATCACCGTAGTCGACAACGGCCGCGGCATTCCCGTCGACAACATGGACATCGACGGCGAGAAGGTTCCCGCCGCGCAAGTCGTGATGACCAAGCTGCACGCGGGCGGAAAGTTCGACACGTCCTCCTACAAAGTTTCCGGTGGTCTGCATGGTGTGGGTGTCTCCTGCGTGAACGCGCTCAGTGAAGAACTCGAGCTGGAAATCTGGCGCGACGGGTTTACCTGGGAGCAGACGTACTCCGCAGGCGAGCCCACCAGCAAGCTGAAGAAGGCCGGCGCTGCCAAGGTCAAGACCGGGACCAAGGTTCACTTCCTGCCCGACCGGAGCATCTTCACCGCAACTGAATACAATTACGACACGCTGGCGCAGCGCTTGCGCGAGCTCGCTTTCCTGAACAAAGGCCTGCTCATTACCCTCACCGACGAGCGCACCACTGACTCCAAGACCGGAGAACCGAAGCACACCGAGTTCAAGTACAACGGCGGCATCGCCGAGTTCATCAAGCACCTGAACCGCGGCAAGCAGGTCTTGCACGACAAGCCGATCTACATGGAAGCCGAGAAAGACGGCGTCGTCATGGAAATTGGCCTGCAGTACAACGACGCCTACTCCGAAACCGTCTTCAGCTTCGCCAACAACATCAACACGGTTGATGGCGGCACCCATCTTTCCGGCTTCCGCACCTCACTGACCCGAACCATCAACTACGCCGGCCAGCAAATGGGCCTGTTCAAAGACGTGAAGGAGAACCTGACCGGCGACGACGTGCGCGAAGGCCTGGTCGCAGTGGTCAGCGTGAAGCTGCCCCAGCCCCAGTTTGAAGGCCAGACCAAAGGGAAACTGAATTCGGATATCGCCGGCATCGTGCAGGCGTTTGTAAATGAAAAGCTGGGCGCATTCTTCGAGCAGAACACCACCGTGGCTCGCAAAATCATCAACAAGGCCATCGACGCCGCGCGCGCGCGCGAAGCCGCGCGCAAGGCTCGCGATCTTACGCGCCGCAAAGGCGCACTCGACGGCGGAGGCCTCCCCGGAAAGTTAGCCGACTGTTCCGAGCGTCAGCCGGATCGTTGCGAGTTGTTCCTGGTCGAGGGTGAATCCGCCGGCGGCACCGCGAAGCAAGGCCGCGATCGCCGCTTCCAGGCCATCCTCCCCCTGAAGGGAAAGATTCTCAACGTCGAGAAAGCCCGTTACGACAAAATGCTGGCGCACGAAGAAATCCGCGCCATGATCACCGCGCTGGGCACCGGCATCGCTAAGGACGACTTCGACGCCACCAAGCTGCGCTACGGCAAAATCATCCTGATGACCGACGCCGACGTCGACGGCAGCCACATCCGTACCTTGCTGCTCACGTTCTTCTTCCGCCACATGCAGGAGCTGATTAAGCGCGGCAACGTGTTCATCGCGCAGCCGCCCTTGTATGGCCTCAAGAAAGGGCGCAGTTTGCAGTATGTAAAAGACGATGACGCCCTCGACAAGATTCTTTTGAAACGCGCGGCCGACAGCATCGTCATTCGCTACGGCCAGGGCGCCGCCAAGCTCGAAGGAACCGGCCTCTCGCGCTTCATGGCGCAGCTCAAGGAGTACCTCGGCTTCTTCGACAAAGTCGATAAGCGCCTGCGCGACGAGCGCGTCACTGAACTTGTGCCCAAGTTCGACCTCGCCAAGCGCGTGGACTTCGAAGGCGACAAAAACACCCCGCCCAAAAAAGTCGAGAAGCTGGAGAAGGAACTCAAGAGAATCCAGAAAGAGCGCGGCTTCAAGGAAGTGGGCAGCCGCTTCGACGAAGAGCACAACCTCTGGGAAGTTCGCTTCGTCAACAGCCAGGGCACCGAGCGTCTCGTCAACTGGGAACTGGTGTCCACGCCAGAATGCCGCCAGTTGCTGACCAAGTTCAAGCAGATCGAGCCCTACCTGGAGCCGCCCTTCATGGTTGAGACCATCGTCAAGGAATCCACCAGCGCCGACGCGACCGACGAAGCAGATCTCGAAGCCGAAAACCCGGAGCAAAAAGAAGAGAAGGTCGAGAAGCTTGAGAAGAAGGCGGCTGCCAAGACTACGAGTAAGCACAAGTCCGAGCCCGAAGTCGTCGAGAAACCGAACGTGCGCGAACTTTTCAAGTACGTGCAGGAAGCCGGCGGCCGCGGTTATGAAAAGACCCGCTACAAAGGCCTGGGCGAAATGACTGCAGAACAGCTCTGGCAAACCACCATGGATCCCGAGCGCCGCACATTGCTGTCTGTAAAGCTCGAAGACATCGCGGAAACCGAGACCATCTTCACGACTCTGATGGGTGAAGATGTCGAAGCGCGCCGCAAGTTCATCGAGGAAAACGCGCTCGACGTAAAGAACCTGGACATTTAGTGAACTCCGGTGGGGACCGCCCGCCCTCGGCCGCCCGCCGAGCGCATCTCGGCAGCCCCTCTGCAATTAGTAGGGCGGCCAAGCGCCGCCCATTTCTTTCCCCATGCCCCGCATCGCGCTCGCTACCTCGGCGAAGTATCCGTTGCTGACCGAAGACGACCGCTTGCTTCTGAATCCGCTCAACGATCGTGGACTCGCAGCCGAGCCCGCCGTCTGGAACGATCGCAATTTCATCTGGCAGTCCTGCGACGCCGTGATGATCCGCTCCTGCTGGGACTACCACTTGCAGCCCGAGGAATTCCTCGACTGGATCGCATCTCTCGAAGCAGCCGGCATCCCCAGCTTCAATTCCGCGCCGCTCATTCGCTGGAACGTAAACAAGACCTACCTGCGAGACTTGGAAGGACTAGGCACCACGATTGTCCCGACGCTGTGGTCAGAACCAGGAGCGTCGGCGGACCTGCGAGCGCAACTGCAAGAACTGGGGTGGAGGAGAGCGGTGATCAAACCACGAATCTCCGCAACTGCGTATCGCACGCAACTGGTTACTGCGAATGATGTCGCCTCAGCGCAAAAATTGTTCGATGAACTCCGCAGCGGCGTCGGCGTGATGGTCCAGAAATTCATGGACAGCATCGCAACCGAAGGCGAGTGGTCCCTGATGTTTTTCGCCGGCCAGTTCAGCCACGCAGTCCTAAAGACCCCAAGCGCCGGCGATTTTCGAGTCCAGAATGACTTCGGCGGAACATCCCGAATAACAGATCCACCGCGTTGTGTGCTCGAAAGCGCAACCCGCACTGTGCGCTCAGTTGAACCCAGCATCTACGCTCGCGTTGACGGAGTGGTCGAGCATGATCAGTTCTTACTCATGGAACTCGAGCTGATCGAGCCAGCGCTCTTCCTAGAATCGCATCCCGCCGCGCCTTCGCGGCTCGCCGATGCCATAGCAAGAGCGCTTTCTTCACGGCGATAGGACTATCCCCGCCGTCTTCTGCACTCCCCCTCCCCGAGTTGACGAGCGTGTGCTCTGTTCGTGCAATTCTCCATGCCCAGGCCGCTCTTGCTGGTAGCGCTAGTTCTGGTGTCGCAGACAGCACCCGTCCGAAAAGCGGAGCCCGCCTGTTCGATTGCGGACAGAGACCTACACGCTACTGAAGCAACGTGCCGTTTCCGGTCGGCGCTTCGTCCGGCGGAATGACTACTGCCGCCGCCACCCGGTCGCCGGGTTCGAGGTTCAGCAGGCGTACGCCTTGCGCGGAGCGGCCCGATTCGCGGATGGTCTTCGAGTCCATGCGGATGATCTTGCCGTACTGGCTGATCAGCATGACCTGCGAGTCTTCGGCGACCTGCGCGATGCCGGTCACTTTGCCGTTGCGTTCTGTGGTCTTGACGTTGATCACGCCCTTGCCGCCACGGTTCGTCAGCCGGTACTCGTCGGCCGGGGTGCGCTTGCCGTAGCCGTTTTCGGTCACCGAGAGGATGAGCGAGCCTTTCACCGGAATC